>MTEW01003854.1_pt1 | contig 32222 bp, 25 predicted proteins | sample 1042681 | NCBI WGS metagenome assembly MTEW01 (sample SAMN06185811, study PRJNA358809) | soil metagenome | isolation source: soil biostimulated with citrate as carbon source | place: India | collected 2015-05-23
CCGGCGGCGGCGCCGCTGCCTGCCGCACCGCGCGCACCGGCGCCCTTCGCCGACGACCGCGAACGCCTGGGTGAACGCGGCGGCCGCCGCGTGCTGGTGGTGGAGGACGAGGTGCGCTTCGCCCGCATCCTCTTCGATCTGGCTCACGAACTGGGTTACGCCTGCCTGGTGGCCACCAGCGCCGACGAGGGGCTGGAGCTGGCTCGTCAGTACCGTCCGGACGCCATTCTGCTGGACATGCGCCTGCCCGACGATTCCGGGCTCGGCGTGCTGCAGCGCCTGAAGGACGATGCGCAGACCCGTCACATCCCGGTTCATGTGGTCTCGGTGGAGGACCATAGCGAGGCGGCCCTGCACCTGGGCGCCGTGGGCTATGCGCTCAAACCCACCAGCCGCGACCAGCTCAAGGAGGTGTTCGGCAAGCTGGAGGCCAAGCTCAATCAGCAGGTCAAGCGCGTGTTGCTGGTCGAGGACGACCCGCTGCAGCGCAACAGCATCGCCCGTCTGATCGGCGACGAGGACATCGAGATCAGCGCCGTGGCCCTGGCCGGCGAAGCGCTGGAGAAGCTGCGCGACACGGTGTTCGACTGCATGATCATCGACCTCAAGTTGCCCGACATGCTCGGCAACGAGCTGCTGCGGCGCATGGCCGAAGAGGACATCTGCTCCTTCCCGCCGGTGATCGTCTACACCGGGCGCAACCTCACCCGCGAAGAAGAGGCCGAGCTGCTGCGCTATTCGCGCTCGATCATCATCAAGGGCGCGCGCTCGCCGGAGCGTCTGCTGGACGAAGTCACCCTGTTCCTGCACAAGGTCGAGTCGTCGCTGTCCAGCGAGCATCAGCGCATGCTCAAGACCGCGCGCAGCCGGGAAAAACTGTTCGAAGGGCGCCGCCTGCTGCTGGTGGATGACGACGTACGCAACATCTTCGCCCTGTCCAGTGCGCTGGAACAGAAGGGGGCGGCGGTGGAGGTGGCCCGAAACGGCTTCGAGGCGCTGGCCAAGCTGGACGAGCACGACGACATCGATCTGGTGCTGATGGACGTGATGATGCCGGAGATGGACGGTTATGAGGCCACCCGCAAGATTCGCCAGCAGCCGCGCTGGAACAACCTGCCGATCATCGCGGTGACGGCCAAGGCGATGAAGGACGACCAGGAGCGCTGCCGCGAGGCCGGCGCCAACGACTACCTGGCCAAGCCCATCGACCTGGATCGCCTGTTCTCCCTGATCCGCGTGTGGATGCCCAAGCTGGAGCGTCTCTGATGCCTGACGAGATCGAGCTGCGCCTGCTGATCGAAGCGATCTACCTGCGCTACAGCTACGACTTTCGCGACTACTCCAAGGCATCGCTCAAGCGCCGCGTGCGGCAGGCGCAGGTGCAGCTGGACTGCCCGACCATCTCGGCCCTGCAGGAGCGCATCCTGCACGAGCCGCAGGTGTTCATGCAGCTGCTGCAGTACCTCACCATCCCGGTCAGCGAAATGTTCCGCGACCCCGGCTACTTCCTGGCGCTGCGCCAGCAGGTGGTGCCGCTGCTGCACACCTATCCTTCCCTGAAGGTCTGGGTGGCCGGCTGCAGCACCGGCGAAGAGGTGTATTCCCTGGCTATCCTGCTGCGTGAGGAAGGCCTGCTGGAGCGCACCATGATCTATGCCACGGACATCAACCCGCATTCGCTGGAGAAGGCCGAGCAGGGTATCTTCGCCCTCGACAACCTGCGCACCTACACCCAGAACTACCAGCTGTCCGGCGGCAAGCGGGCCTTTTCCGACTACTACTCGGCGGCCTACGACCGGGTGCTGTTCGACAAGTCGCTGCGGGCCAACGTGACCTTCGCCGACCACAGCCTGGCCACCGACAGTGTGTTTGCCGAGACCCACCTGGTGTCCTGCCGCAACGTGCTGATCTACTTCAACCGTGACCTGCAGGACCGTGCCCTCGGGCTGTTCCACGACTCGCTGTGCCATCGCGGCTTCCTCGGCCTGGGCAGCAAGGAAAGCCTGGATTTCTCCGCCTATGCCAACCAGTTCGAGGCGTTGGCGCGGCCCGAGCGGATCTTTCGCAAGCGATGAACGAGCAGAGGATCATGCTGCGTGGCCGCCCCCGCGTGCCCCTGCAGGCACTGCTGCTGGGCGCCTCCGCCGGCGGCGTGGAGGCGCTGCTGCAGCTGCTCGTCGATCTGCCGCCGAGCTACCGCCTGCCGGTGGTGTGCCTGCTGCATCAGCCCGATCGCAACGACAGCCTGCTCGCCGACCTGTTCGCTCGGCGCCTTAAGCTGCCGGTCAAGGAGGCTGCGGACAAGGATTACCTGCGCGGCGGCGTGGTCTACGTGGCGCCGGCCGGCTATCACCTGTCCATCGAGGCGGACCGCAGCTTTTCCCTCAGTCGCGAGGAGCCGCGGCATTTCTCGCGGCCGTCGATCGACATTCTGTTCGAGTCCGCTGCCGACGCCTACGGTGCGCGGCTGGCTGCCGCCCTGCTCACCGGAGCCAACGAGGACGGCGCGGCCGGCCTGCTGGCGATCCAGCGGGCCGGCGGCCTGACCCTGGTACAGGACCCCGCCGACGCCCAGGTCCCGACCATGCCGGAGGCGGCGCTGGCGCTGCTGCAACCGGATTTTCTCCTGCCCCTCACCGCCATGCGACTGCTGCTGGCCGAACTGGATGCCCCGCCATGCTAAGGAAGATTGAAGCCAAGGTGCTGATCGTCGACGACCTGCCGGAGAACCTGCTGGCCCTGCGCTCGCTGATCCAGAGCGACGATCGCACGCTGTTCCAGGCCAGTAGCGCCGACGAGGCGCTGTCGCTGATGCTCGAGCATGAGTTCGCCCTGGCCATCCTCGATGTGAAGATGCCGGGCATGAACGGTTTCGAACTGGCCGAGCTGATGCGCGGAACGGAGAAGACCCGGCATATCCCGATCATCTTCGTCAGCGCCGTCGGCCGCGACATGGACTATGCCTTCAAGGGCTACGAGAGCGGTGCCGTGGATTTCCTGCACAAGCCGCTGTCGCCCTTCGAGGTGCGCAGCAAGGTGTCGATGTTCGTCGAGCTGTACCGTCACCGCAAGGCGCTGAGCCAGCAGCTGGAAGTGCTCGAGGCCGCGCGGCGCGAACAGGAGGCCCTGCTCACCGAGCTGCGCGAGACCCAGGCCGAGTTGCAGAAGGCGGTGCAGATGCGCGACTCGTTCATGTCCATCGCTTCCCACGAGCTGCGTACCCCGCTCAATGGCCTGATCCTCGACGTGCAGCTGCGCAAGCTGCGCCTGGAGCAGGGCCGCACGGATGCCTTCACCCCGGACAAGCTGCACGAGATGATCGCCCGCGACGAGCGACAGATCCGCAGCCTGAGCCGCCTGATCGACGACATGCTGGACGTGTCGCGCATCCGTACCGGCAAGCTTTCGGTGATACCCCAACCGGGAGACCTCGGCGTACTGGCCGGCAACGTCGTGGAGGGTCTGGCCGCGCAGTTCGCCAGTCAGGGCAACCACATCGACCTGCAGGTGGACGGCCCCGCGCCGGTGATGATGGACGAGTTCCGCATCGAGCAGGTGCTGGCCAACCTGCTGACCAACGCCCTGCGCTACGGAGGCGGCAAGCCGGTGCTGGTGCGGGTCAGCAGCGAGGGCGAGACGGTCCGCGCCGAGGTGCGCGACCAGGGCATGGGCATTTCCGAAGCGGACCAGCGGCGGGTGTTCGAGCAGTTCGAGCGGGTCTGCGACGCCGGTGTCGCCCAGGGGCTCGGGCTCGGTCTGTTCATCAGCGAGCAGATCGTGCAGGCCCACGGAGGGCGCATCGAGCTGAGCAGCCGCCTGGGTGAGGGCTCCTGCTTCAGCGTCCTGCTACCGCGCCGCGTCTGATCGTGCAAATTGCATGTGTCGCGTTTCATGCATCTTGCAAAGTGCAAGGCAGATGGCTTTTATTTTTAAAATAAGTTACTGATTTATAAGGATTTTTTGAGTCGTTTCGGATTGGCATGAGCGCTGCAGAAATCAGTCCCGTAAGCCCCGACTGACCTGCTGATGGAGAAGCGCCATGTACCTCGTCCGACTGAGCCTGTTCTGCGTCGCTACATTGCTGGTCAACGGGGCTTACGCCAACGATTTCATCGGTTCGGCCGGCGCCAGTGCCAGGACCGCCGACCTTACCGTTTCCAATGCTCAGTCACGCGAATCCGCTTCTGCCGAGCAGCGCGAGTTGAGTCAATCCAGCGGCTCCCGCCGTGCCCAGGACGATGCCCAGTGGCTGCGCATCTCCGACGAGACCGATACCGCCAACCGCGAACCGCGTCCCGCCGTCAGCACGCCGCGCTGGGTGTTCTGACCGACAAGGAATTGCGCCATGTCCCGAAGTGCCGTCATCCTGCTGATCATGACGCTCCTGAGCCTGGCCAGCCTCTGGCTGATGCCCGGCCTGGGAGAGCCGGTCAGCCTGCTGCTCAAGGGCGCCGCTGCCGTCTTCGGTCTCGGCTTCCTGCTGGCGTTGATGCTGGGTCGCCGCTTCAAGTTCGACCCCGTGCTGCGCTGACCGAACGCCTTGTGCTAGCCGGGCGCTAGACCGGCAGGCTGAAGTAGAAGTTGGCGCCTTCGCGCGGGCGGGAGCGTACGCCCATCTGCCCGCCAAACAGCTGCACGATCTCCCGTGCCAGGGCCAGCCCCAGCCCGACCCCACCCTTGCGCCGGCCGATCTGTACGAACGGCTCGAAGATGCGCGCCTGCTGTTCGTAGGGAATGCCCTCGCCCTGGTCCTGCACGCTGACGATCACCTGTTCGCCGTGGCGGTGTGCCTGCAGGGTCACGGTGCCGCCCGAGTCGCTGTGGCGCAGTGCGTTGCTGAGCAGGCTGTCGAGCAGGCGGTGCAGCTGGCCCTCATCGAGGCTCAGGCGCGGCAGCGGCTGGTGCAGCTCGCAGGTGATGGTCACGCCGCGCTCGCTTGCTTCGTCGGTGAAGCGCTGGCGCGCCTGCTGGAGCATGGCGGCGAGATCGCACGGGACCCGCTGCAGGGTCTGCAGGCCGTTCTGGTAGCGCGAAAAGTTGAGCAGGTCGTCGATCAGCTGCACCAGGCGGCGCATTTCCTCGTCGACGGTGCGCATCAGGTCCTGCTCGCGTCCGCCCGCTGGCACCTGCAGCCGTTCGCGCAGCAGGCTGAAGGCCATGTGCATGCCGGTGATCGGTGTACGCAGCTCATGGGAGGCACGCAGGATGAATTCGCTGCGTACCCGCTCGAAGGCACGTTGTTCGGTGACGTCGCGCAGCACCATCACGGCGCCGACACTGCCGCCTTCGCGAACCTGTACCGGGGTCAGGGCCCAGGCCAGCAGACGAACCTCGCCGTTGCGGTCGATCTGCAGGTCTGCCGGTGGCTCGCGCATCGGCTCGCCGGCCAGCACCTGGCGCAATGCCTCGTCCACGGCGTGGCCGGGCAGCAGCGGGCCGATGGGCTGATCCTGTATGTCCTGCTTCCACGACAGCTGGCTCAGGGCCACGGGATTGGCATGCTCGACGCGGCCCAGGGCATCGAGGATCACCAGGCCGTCGTCGATGCTGTCGAGCACCGCCTTCAGGCGGCCTTCGCTGTTGAGCAGCTGCTTGAGATTGCTCGAATGGTACTGGCGCAAGGCCTCGGTCATCAGGCCGAAGCGGCGGCTCAACACGGCCAGCTCCACCACCGGTGACACCGGCAAGACCACGTCGTACTGACCTCTGCCGATCTGGTCCGCGGCCCGCGCCAGCAGATCGATGGGGGCGCCGAAACGGCGGGCGATGCCGTTGGCGGTGATGACGCCGATCGCCAGCACGGCCAGGCCCGTCATCACCAGCAGGCCGGCGATCAGCCGGGAGCGCTCGCCGGCCTTGTGCTCGGCGGCGATGACCCAGCTGACGACCCGGTCCTGCTGATCCAGCAGGTGGTTGCGCAGCTTCTGGAAGGCTTCGGTAAAGGGGATGTTGCCAGCCAGGTTGTGCGGCGACTGGCCGGCAGGAGTGGCACTTTCAGCCACCTGTTCCATCTGGCGATGCAGGATTGCGGCCTGCTCGAGGCCCTGCACGTAGTCCGCGCCCAGCTTGGCGTTGAAACCTTCGGCCAGGGTGCTGCGAAAGGCCTGTCGGATATTTTCCAGGGCCTCCGGGTTCGGCGACTGGCCGATCAGCAGGATCAGCTCGTCGCCCAGGTGCTGGCGCAGCTTCTGGCCGATCTGCACGGCGGTAAAGCCGCGCTGGATCAGGTCGCTCTGGCTGCGGGACATCTGCGTGACGCTGAACAGCCCGAGCAGCAGCCCCAGCAGCGCCACGGTGATCAGCGCGGAAATGCTGAGGAACAGACGCGTGCGAAGCTTCATCGACAGCTTCATGGCGATTCCATGGTCAGAGGTTGTACTGCTTGCGTTTGCGATACAGGGTCGAAGTATCGATGCCCAGGGTCCTGGCGGCCATGTCCAGGGTGTTGCTGCTGGCCAGAACGGCAGCGATATGGGCCTTTTCCAGTTCCTCGAGGCTCATGGGCGCGCCCACGCGGATGGCGCCGTTGGGCGCATCGCTGCTGCCGCCGAGGCCGAGGTGGGCGACCTCCACGGCCTCCTGCTGGCAGATGATGCTGGCGCGCTCGATGACGTTGCGCAGTTCGCGGATGTTGCCCGGCCAGTGGTAGGACTGCAGGGCGGCGACCGCCTCGGGGCTGAAGCCGCAGGCCGGGCGGCCGTAATCGCTGACGAAGTGGGCGAGAAAGCGCTCGGCCAGGGACATCACGTCTTCATGGCGTTCGCGCAGCGGCGGCAGCTTGAGGGTGATGACGTTGAGGCGATACAGCAGGTCCTCGCGAAAGCGCCCCTCGCGCACCATCTCGTCCAGATCCAGGTTGGTGGCGGCGACGATGCGCACATCGGCGCGGCGGGTGACCGGATCGCCCACGCGTTCGTATTCCTTGTCCTGAATGAAGCGCAGCAGCTTGGGTTGCAGGGCGAGCGGGAAGTCGCCGATCTCGTCAAGGAACAGGGTGCCGCCGTCGGCCTGGCTGACCCGGCCCTGGGTGCTCTCGCTGGCGCCGGTGAAGGAGCCGCGGGCATGGCCGAACAGCTCGCTTTCCATCAGCTCGGCGGTCAGCGACGGGCAGTTGATGGTCACGCAGGTGCGCTTGGCGCGGCGGCTCCAGCCGTGGATGGCGCGGGCCAGTTCGCCCTTGCCGGTGCCGGATTCGCCGAGGATGAGGATGTTGGCATCGGTGGCCGCCACCTGGCGCGCGGTTTCCAGGATCGCCATCATCGCCGGGCTGTGCGAGTCGAGACCGTCCTTGGCCTTGCGCACTTCGCCTTCCAGCGCCTCCAGCCGCGCCGCCAGGGCGCGCACCTCCAGCTGCTTGATGGCGGCGAGGCGTAGCTGGTCCGGCGTGCAGGGCTTGACCAGATAGTCGGCAGCGCCGGCCTGGATCGCGTCGACCGCGGTGTCCACGGCCGAGTGGGCGGTGACGATCACCACGCGCATCCAGGGGGCCTGGATGCGCATCTGCGCCAGCAGGTCGAGGCCATTGTCCTCGCCCAGACGCAGGTCGAGGAAACACAGGTCGAACACCTGGCGCTGCAACAGCGCTTCGGCCTGCGCCGCGCTGCTGGCGCCGGCGACCTCGTAGCCCTCATCTTCCAGGCAGTAGCGGAAGGTGCGCAGGATTGCCGCCTCGTCGTCCACCAGCAGAATGCGCCCGCTGGTCTGTTCTGACGCTGCCATGTTGTTGCTCCCTGTGACTGGTCGATGGAGGTTAGTCAGGTAAAAGTCGTGCAAGTTGCACGGTAGTATGCCTGCAACCCTGCAACCTGCATGCAGGGGGCGCCTGGTATCTATTAATAAGTATCTGTTTTAAAAGGATTATTTCTTTTGTCCGGGCTGGCACGGGCCTTGCGAAATTGTTCTCGTGATTCACCCGCGAGGACCCTGTAATGCCGTTTTTGAGAACCCTGTTTCTGGCCGGTGGCACTGCGCTGCTGCTGAGTCTGACGCCCCTGGCCAGCCATGCTGCCACGGACGGGCTGACCGAGCAGATCGAGGCCGCACGCCAGGAGGGTTCGATCTGGACGGCCTTCGCCCTGAACCGTCACCTCAACCCCTTCAGGCTCGACGTGGCAGTCGAGAAGGGCCGCGCCACCCTCGATGGTCAGGTCGAAAGCGAGGTGCAGAAGGAGCTGGCCGAGGAGGTGGCGCTGAGCGTAAAGGGGGTGGAGCGCGTGGATAACCGCATCGTGGTCGATGCCGCCACCGCCGAGAACGAGCCGCCGCGGCTGGTGCAGCGGCTGGAGGACGCCAGCCTGGCGGCGACGGTGAAATCCAAGCTGCTGTGGAACAGCAACACCCGTGGCCTGGATATCCAGGTCAAGAGCCAGAACGGCGCCATCACCCTCAGCGGCCACGCGCAGACCCCGGCCGCCAAGGAGCTGGCCGGTCAGCTCGCCGCCAACACCGATGGCGTGCGCGAAGTGTTCAATCACCTGAGCATCAGCACCGCCGACAGCAGCAGTAGCGAGGTGCAGACGGCTGTCGAGGAAGCGCGCGAAGACATCAGCGACAGCTGGATCACCAGCAAGGTCAAGGCCAGCTTCCTGTATAGCCGCAACCTCGATGCGCTGAACATCTCGGTGGACACCGAGGACGGCCTGGTCAGGCTGCGCGGTAGCGTGCTGAGCAGTGCCGAGAAACGTCTGGCGGTGGAGATCGCCCGCAATATCCGCGGTGTGCGCGGCGTCGATGCCGACGCCCTGCGCATCAGCAGTTGACCCTGACCGATACCGGCCGCCGGAATGGCCGACAACCGCAAGTCCCATAGCCAAGGAGAGATCCCATGAGCAGCAAGACCGCACAACTCAACGAACTGATCGAAATTACCCGCGACGGCAAGCGCTTCTACGAGCATGCCCACGACGAGGTCAAGGACATCCGCCTGCAGGCGCTGTTCCGCGACATGGTGCGGGCCAAGACCGAGGTGATCGACGCCCTGAGCGTCAAGGTGGCCGCCAACCAGGCCGACCCGGCGAGCGGCGGCACCCTGCTGGGCAAGCTGCGCCAGCTCTACGCCGATACCCGCGCCACCCTGTCCAAGGACGAGGACGCCGCCTACGTGGCCCAGCTGGAAGAGGCCGAAGACCGCATCCTGCATGCCTTCGAGGACGCCCTGGAGAGTGCCGACCAGGACGTGCGGGTACTGCTGGCCGTGGAGATGCCCAAGGTGCGCGCCTGCCATGACCGCATGCGTGCGCTGAAGCAGAACATGCAGTAACCCCGGCGCGTCATCCGAGCCCCTGCACGCATGCGTGCGGGGGCTTTTTATTGGGGCTGAGCAGACTGGACTGGCAAGTTTGTGTGTGCTTTTGCGCTATTTATATCCGGGCCAAGATCATTGGCGTGTCGATCTCTCGTCTTGGTTTCGCCCCTTACGGGCGACTCACTTTCTTTGCTTGTGCAAAGAAAGTAAGCAAAGAAACACACCCCTACATACGGCCCCGGCTGCGCCGGGGTTCCCTAGTTCCATCACCACTCCAGGGGCACGCCACGAAGGGCCATCCCTGGCCCATCACGGCTCTCGCGGCATCCATGCCGCTCAACCCCTTCCACGGCGATTCCACTCGGCCTCCTGAAGGGGACTTGGGCTTCGTCTGTGAGATCGCGCTTCAGGAGCAAAAAGCCCAACGCTACCGACTTTGATCTTCTGGGGATTTCGCAAGCTCGCGACCTAGTCCCCTTCAGAAGGCCGAGCAGAGGTGCTGCGTAGGGGGACGAGCCGCAGGGATGCGGCGAGATACCGATGGCGGCCCCGCTTAAAGGGCCAGGGAAGGCCCTTGTAAGCCGGCCCTGGAGCGGCGCCGGAGCGAGGAAACGCAGCGAAGCGGAGTAACAGCCGCAGGCTGGCCCGAAGGGTGAGCGCAGCGAATCAGGGTGAGTCGCCCGGAAGGGGCGAAGCCCGTCAGGTCAGGCGACGCGTTAATGGATAGGGCCAGCACCGAAAGCACACACTTATTTGCCAGTCCGGTATCACCCACTCTTTCCCCAAGCCATCCGAAGCGCTTTCTCTCTGCCGCAACCGGAAGTCGTCGACGTTCATTTAACTGTCACATTCGTTTCATAGAGTGTTCACGAGGCCTGCAGATACTTGGCCCGCTCAACCAACACTATCCTGCTAGGAGCAAGGCATGAAACTGAAGCGTTTGATGGCGGCCCTGACTTTCGCCGCCGCCGGCGTAAGCGCCGTATCTGCTGTAGCCGCCGTCGACCCGGCTCTGCCGAACTACGAAAAGACTTCCGGTGTATCGGGTAACCTGTCCAGCGTCGGCTCCGACTCCCTGGCCAACCTGATGACCCTGTGGGCAGAAGAGTTCAAGAAGAACTACCCCAACGTCAACATCCAGATCCAGGCTGCCGGTTCCTCCACCGCGCCGCCCGCCATGACCGAAGGCACCGCCAACATGGGCCCGATGAGCCGTCCGATGAAGGACAGCGAAATCCAGGCCTTCGAAGAGAAGTACGGCTACAAGCCGACCGCCGTTCCGGTGGCCATCGACGCCCTGGCCGTGTTCGTGCACAAGGACAACCCGATCAAGTCGCTGTCCATCGAGCAGGTCGATGCGATCTTCTCCAGCACCCGTCTGTGCGGTGGCGACAAGGACATCAAGACCTGGGGTGACCTCGGTCTGACCGGCGAGTGGGCCAGCAAGCCGCTGCAGCTGTTCGGCCGCAACTCGGTTTCCGGCACCTACGGCTACTTCAAGGAAGAAGCCCTGTGCAAAGGTGACTTCAAGTCCAACGTCAACGAGCAGCCGGGTTCGGCTTCCGTGGTGCAGTCGATCTCCAGCACCCTGAACGCCATCGGTTACTCGGGCATCGGCTACAAGACCTCCAGCGTCCGCGCCGTTCCGCTGTCGAAGAAAGGCGGCGAAGCCTTCGAAGCTTCCGAAGAGAACGCCCTGGCTGGCAAGTTCCCGCTGGCTCGCTTCTTCTACGTCTACGTCAACAAGGCGCCGAACCAGCCGCTGAGCCCGCTGGACGCCGAGTTCGTCAAGCTGATGCTGTCCAAGCAAGGCCAGGAAGTGGTGATGAAGGATGGTTACATCCCGCTGCCGTCGAAAGTGGCCGAGAAAGCCCTGAAGGAACTGGGTCTGTAAGCCTGGCCGCGCGCTAGACGCCTTACAGAACGCGACCCGCCCTCTTAGGAGTGGCGGGTTTCGTCATGTCAGCTGACTGTAACTTTTCTGTCATACAAGCCCGCTAGATTGGCAGGCCTGGGCAGCCGCATGCGCTGCACTCGAGCCCGCGCAGAGACTTCTCGCATGAACGACTTGGCAAACGACACCGTGAACCGACCGCAGAACCCCCTGGGGATCGACTTCAACACCCCCGCCCTGCAACGCAAGCGCCGCCTGCGCGCGCTGAAGGATCGCCTGGCGCGCTGGTACGTCTCCATTGGCGGCCTGGCGGTACTCGGTGCCATCACCCTGATCTTCTTCTACCTGGCCCATGTGGTGCTGCCCATGTTCCAGGGCGCCGAAATCGAGGCGCGCAAGGCCCAGCAGCCAGCCTGGCTCGGCCAGGCCGGTGCGCCCCTGCTGCTGGCCATCGAAGAGCAGAACCAGGTGGCCATGCGTCTGGACGACGCCGGCGTGGTGCAGTTCTTCGAGCTGCGCACCGGCGAGCCGCTGCAGCGCCTGCAACTGCCGTTGCCGGAAGGCGTCAGCGTCGCCTCGGTAGCGCAGGATCAGCCGGGCAGCCGGCGCGCCGTGCTCGGCCTGTCCAACGGCCAGGTGCTGATCGTTCAGCACAACTACAAGGTCAGCTATCCGGACAACGTCCGCGTCATCACCCCGCAGATCGACTACCCCTACGGCGAGACGCCGATCGAGCTGGACCCGCAGGGTCGCCCGCTCGAGCACGTGGCGTTGAACCTCAACAGCGGCACCCTGATGCTGGCCGGTGCCACCGGCAGCGAGCTGCACCTGATCAGCATCGGTCGCGAGGAAAACCTGTTCACCGGCGAGGTGAGCCTGAGCGAGGAGCGCATCGGCCTGCCGCAGATCGGCGAGCCGATCACCCAGCTGATCCTCGACCCGCGGCAGATGTGGCTGTACGTGTTCAACGGCGACTCCACCGCCGATGTCTTCGATCTGCGCAAGCGCAGTCTCAACGGCCGCTACGACCTGCTCAAGGACGCCTCCAATCGCGTCACCAGCGCCAAGGCGCTGCTGGGCGGCATCTCGATCATGATCGGTGACGCCAAGGGCGGCATCCAGCAGTGGTTCATGGTGCGCGATGGCGACGGCAAGTCCACCTTCCAGCCGATCCGCAGCTTCCAGCTGGGCACCAGCGCCATCACCCAGATCCTCCCCGAGGAGCGCCGCAAGGGCTTCATGGCGCTGGACGAGAGCGGTCGCCTGGGCATCTTCCACAGCACCGCGCACCGCACCCTGCTCAAGGAGCAGGTCGCCGAAGGCCGCGGTATTGCCGCCCTGTCGCCGCGCGCCAGCCGCGTGCTGGTGGAGTCGGACGGCAAGCTGCAGCGCTTCGTGGTCGACAACCCGCACCCGGAAGTGTCCTGGAGCGCGCTGTGGGGCAAGGTCTGGTACGAGAGCTACCCGGAGCCCGATTACGTCTGGCAGTCCACCTCGGCCAACACCGATTTCGAGGCCAAGCTGAGCCTCTCGCCGCTGGCCTTCGGTACCCTCAAGGCCGCCTTCTACGCCATGCTTCTGGCCGCGCCGCTGGCGGTGGCCGCGGCGATCTACACCGCCTACTTCATGGCGCCGCGCATGCGCACCAAGGTCAAGCCGGTGATCGAGCTGATGGAGGCGCTGCCGACGGTGATCCTCGGCTTCTTCGCCGGCCTGTTCCTCGCGCCGTTCCTGGAGAACCACCTGCCCGGCATATTCAGCCTGCTGCTGTTGACCCCGGTGGGGATCCTCGCCGCCGGTTACCTGTGGACCAAGATGCCCGAGTCGGTCCGCCACCGCGTGCCGGACGGCTGGGAAGCCGCGCTGCTGATCCCGGTGGTGATCGCCGTGGGCTGGTTCTCGCTGTCGATCAGCGGCCACCTGGAGAACTGGTTCTTCGACGGCAACATGCGCCTGTGGCTGTCCAACGACCTGGGCATTCCCTTCGACCAGCGCAACGCCCTGGTGGTGGGTCTGGCCATGGGTTTCGCGGTGATCCCGAACATCTACTCGATCGCCGAAGACGCCGTGTTCAGCGTGCCCAAGAGCCTGACCTTCGGTTCTCTGGCCCTCGGCGCCACGCCCTGGCAGACCCTGACCCGCGTGGTGATCCTCACCGCCAGCCCGGGCATCTTCTCGGCGCTGATGATCGGCATGGGCCGCGCCGTGGGCGAGACCATGATCGTGCTGATGGCCACCGGCAACACGCCGATCATGGACATCAACATCTTCGAAGGCATGCGCACCCTGGCTGCCAACGTCGCGGTGGAAATGCCCGAGTCGGAAGTCGGCGGCACCCACTATCGCGTGCTGTTCCTCGCCGCGCTGGTACTGCTGCTGTTCACCTTCGTGATGAACACCCTGGCCGAGCTGATTCGTCAGCGCCTGCGCACCAAGTATTCGAGCCTATAAAACATGCCTGCGCAGCAGGCCAACTGATGACCCTCTCCCATTCATGGGAGAGGGTGCCCCGAAGGGGCGGGAGAGGGTCTTGCAGGCGCGTGCCCAAGCCCTCTCCCCCGGCCCCTCTCCCGCAAGCGGGAGAGGGGAGGTAAAGAACGATTTCATTCAAGGTGTGATGCCGTGAAACAGAACAACCTGAAATCCTGGTACAAGAGCGGCGCCCCCGGCGTGTGGATGAGCGGTGGCGCGGTGGCCATCGCCATCATCATGACCCTCGGTCTGCTGGCGGTGATCGCCACCCGCGGTCTGGGCCATTTCTGGCCGGCCGATATCCTCGAAGCCGACTACCAGGTGCCTGGTCAGGAAGCGCGGGTGATGCTCGGTGAGGTGGTGCAGGTCGAGGAAGTGCCGCGCGCCCGTCTGGCGGCCGCCGGTCTGCCGGTGGCCGAAGAGGGCGGCGAGTTCATGACCCGCGAGCTGCTCAAGGTGGGCAACCGCGAACTGTTCGGCGCAGATTTCACCTGGGTGGTCGGCGAGTGGCTGAGCAACCCGCGCAAGCCGGCCGGCATCACCGTGCTGGAGCGCCGCGAATGGGGCAACTTCTACGGCAACCTGATCAACGTCAAGGAAGGCGGGCAGGTGGTTGCCGAGGGCGATGCCGCCTGGTCCGAACTGCAGCAGCGACTGGATCGCGTCGACGCGCTGCATGCCCAGCTGGTGCGCCTGGAGAAGAAGGACATCGGCCGCATCAACCACGGTCTCGAGCGCATTCGTCTGGAAGGCCGCAAGCTGCAGCTGCAGGGCAAGCTGGACGCCGACGCGCAGGCCGCCCTGGATGCGCGCCGCGACGCGCTGAATGCCGACTACAAGGTGCTCGAAGAGCAGATGGTCGCGCTGGTTCAGCAGATCAACCGCGACAGCGTGACCCTGAGCGCCAGCGATGGTCGGCAGACCGAGATCGCCCTGGGCAAGGTGGTACGGGCCTTCCGCCCGAACGCCATGAGCACCCTCGACAAGTTCGGCTTCTACGCCATGAAGCTGTGGGAGTTCGTCAGCGACGAGCCGCGTGAGGCCAACACCGAAGGCGGGATCTTCCCGGCCATCTTCGGCACTGTGCTGATGGTGATGCTGATGGCGGTGATCGTCACCCCGTTCGGCGTGATCGCCGCGGTGTATCTGCGCGAGTACGCGCATCAGGGCGCGCTGACCCGGGTGATCCGTATCGCGGTGAACAACCTCGCCGGCGTGCCCTCGATCGTCTACGGCGTGTTCGGCCTGGGCTTCTTCGTCTACGTGCTGGGCGGCAACATCGACCGGCTGTTCTTCCCCGAATCGGCCCCGGCGCCGACCTTCGGCACACCGGGCCTGATGTGGGCCTCGCTGACCCTGGCGATCCTCACCCTGCCGGTGGTCATCGTCGCCACCGAGGAAGGTCTGGCGCGTATCCCGCGTGCGGTGCGCGAAGGCTCGCTGGCCCTCGGTGCGACCAAGGCCGAGACGCTGTGGAAGGTGGTGATCCCGATGGCCAGCCCGGCGATGATGACCGGCCTGATTCTCGCCGTGGCACGTGCCGCCGGCGAGGTGGCACCGCTGATGCTGGTGGGCGTGGTCAAGCTGGCGCCGAGCCTGCCGCTCAACGGCAACTACCCCTATCTGCACCTGGATCAGAAGATCATGCACCTGGGCTTCCACATCTACGACGTCGGCTTCCAGAGCCCCAACGTCGAGGCCGCGCGCCCGCTGGTGTACGCCACGGCACTGCTGCTGGTGATCGTCATCGCCCTGCTCAACCTGACCGCGGTCTATATCCGTAACCACCTGCGCGAGAAGTACAAGGCGCTGGATCACTAACGCAGCTACGAGCCGCGCACCGCCGGTGCGCAGCTTGCAGCTTGTAGCTACGAACGGAGTGAGTTTATGCAACACGAAACCCATACCCACGGTATCGACCTGGCCGCCCTCGGCCGCGACAAGCAGAGCCTGAGCCTGGCCAACGAGACCACGGCTATCCAGGTGCCGGGCCTGAACCTGTACTACGGCCAGAAGCAGGCGCTGTTCGACGTCAAGATGGACATCCCCAAGCAGCGCGTGACCGCCTTCATCGGCCCGTCCGGCTGCGGCAAGTCGACCCTGCTGCGCACCTTCAACCGCATGAACGACCTGGTCGACGGTTGCCGCGTGGAAGGCGAGATCAACATCGACGGGCGCAACATCTACCGCAAGGGCGAGGATGTGGCCGAGCTGCGTCGCCGCGTCGGCATGGTGTTCCAGAAGCCCAATCCCTTCCCCAAGAGCATTTACGAGAACGTGGTGTACGGCCTGCGCATCCAGGGCATCAACAGCAAGCGCGTGCTCGACGAGGCGGTGGAATGGGCGCTGAAGAGCGCGGCGCTGTGGGACGAGGTCAAGGACCGTCTGCACGACTCGGCCCTCGGCCTGTCCGGTGGTCAGCAGCAGCGTCTGGTGATCGCCCGCACCGTGGCCGTGCAGCCGGAAGTGCTGCTGCTCGACGAACCCTGCTCGGCGCTCGACCCGATCTCCACGCTGAAGGTCGAAGAGCTGATCTACGAGCTCAAGAGCAAGTACACCATCGTCATCGTCACCCACAACATGCAGCAGGCGGCGCGCGTCTCCGACTACACCGCGTTCATGTACATGGGCAAGCTGATCGAGTTCGGCGACACCGATACCCTGTTCACCAACCCGGCCAAGAAGCAGACTGAAGACTACATCACCGGTCGTTACGGCTGATGGCCATGTCAGAGGGCGCTGGACTGCGTCGGCGGAACCGGTACTGTCTGCGTTCCGCCTCCTTGCCCAGCACCCTCTGCCAAAGCCCATCCCTTAACAACCAGTAGGGTGCGCCGTGCGCACCATGGCCATCCAAGCCGGCAGCTTTCGCGGAGCGAAACATGATCAACAAAGACAACCTTACCCAGCACATCTCCCAGCAGTTCAACGCCGAGCTGGAAGAAGTGCGCAGCCACCTGCTGGCCATGGGCGGCCTGGTGGAGAAGCAGGTCAACGACGCCGTCACCGCGCTGATCGAGGCCGACTCCGGCCTGGCCCAGCAGGTGCGCGAGATCGACGACCAGATCAACCAGATGGAGCGCAACATCGACGAGGAATGCGTGCGCATCCTCGCCCGCCGCCAGCCGGCGGCCTCCGACCTGCGCCTGATCATCAGCATCTCCAAGTCGGTGATCGACCTGGAGCGCATCGGGGACGAGTCGACCAAGATCGCCAAGCGCGCCATCCAGCTGTGTGAAGAAGGCGAGTCGCCGCGTGGCTATGTCGAGGTGCGTCACATCGGCGACCAGGTACGCCGGATGGTGCAGGAGGCGCTGGACGCCTTCGCCCGTTTCGATGCCGACCTGGCGCTGTCGGTGGCGCAGTACGACAAGACCGTCGACCGCGAGTACAAGACCGCCCTGCGCGAGCTGGTCACCTACATGATGGAAGATCCGCGTTCGATCTCCCGCGTGCTCAACGTGATCTGGGCGCTGCGCTCGCTGGAACGCATCGGCGACCACGCGCGCAACATCGCCGAACTGGTGATCTACCTGGTGCGCGGCACCGACGTGCGCCACATCGGCCTGACGCGCATGCGCGAAGAGGTCGAGGGCAAGCCCGAGGCCTGATCGCCGCGGCTTTCGCACGGCCCGGGACATCCCGGGCCGTTTCCTTTGCGCGATTTGTTGCGCGTCCGGCGTTTTCCGTTGGCCTTAGGCCACTGGCCATGACTATGCTTATTGCCATTCGTACAGGAGTGGCCGATGAGCAAAGTCAGTGTGCTGGTGGTGGATGACGCGACCTTTATCCGTGATCTGGTCAAGAAAGGGCTGCGCGATCACTTTCCCGGCGTACAGATCGACGAGGCAGTCAACGGGCGCAAGGCCCAGCAGCTGCTGGGTCGGCAGGATGTCGACCTGATTCTCTGCGACTGGGAAATGCCGGAGATGTCCGGCCTCGAGCTGCTGACCTGGTGCCGCGAGCAGGAGCGCCTGAAAACCACGCCCTTCATCATGGTCACCAGCCGTGGCGACAAGGAAAACGTGGTGCAGGCGATCCAGGCCGGCGTTTCCGACTACATCGGCAAGCCGTTCTCCAACGAGCAGCTGGTGACCAAGGTGAAGAAGGCGCTGAGCCGCGCCGGCAAGCTGCAGGCGCTGGCTGCCAGTGCGCCGCCGAAGATGCTCAGCAGCGGCGGTTTCGCCAACGACTCGCTGGCCGCGCTGACCGGCGGCAAGGCCGAGGTGGTCAAGCCCAGTGCACCGACCCCGCCGCCTGCCACTGCCGCTGCGCCGAGCGCCGCGCCTGCACCCGCCGCCGCCAGCAAGGCGCCGGCCGGTCGTGGCCAGGGCCAGCTGCGCCTGCCGGGCGGCAGCATGGCCTGCGTGATCAAGGCGCTGAGCCTCAAGGAGGCCCTGCTGGTGGTCAAGCGCGGCGAGCCATTGCCGCAGGTGCTGGAAAGCGCGGTGCTCGATCTGGAGCAGGGCGAGGCGGCGGAAACCGCGCGACTCAACGGCTATCTGCATGCGGTGGCGGCCTTCGAGCCCAAGCCCGACAGCGAGTGGCTGCAGCTGACCTTCCGTTTCGTCGACCGCGACCCGCAGAAGCTCGATTACCTGTCCCGCCTGATCGCTCGCGGCACCGCGCAGAAGCACTTCGTCCCCGGCGCGTAGCCCGGATGCAATCCGGGGCCCTTTCGCACCCGGCCGACCAATGGCGGTGAGCCGCATCACAGCCTGACGGTCGGTGTCTCGCGCGCTGCGTGGTGCGCTGCTAGTCTTGCTAACCCGGATATCGAAAAACCATTAGATCCGAGTCTTATGCTAGGGCGTCTGTTCTTTCTCTGCAGTCTGCTGGCCTTCAGCGGCCAGGCCGCTGCCCTGACCATCTACAAGTACGTCGACAAGAACGGCGTGGTGACCTATAGCGACCAGGCCGCGCCCGGCGCCCAGGTGTTCGTGTTCAACGACCGCATGGTCGAGCGCCTGGACAACCAGGTGAAGCTGGAAACCAAGAAGCACGAGGCCGGCGAGACCCTGCTGATCCGCAACGACCTGTACGCCCCGGTGGAAATCGAGCTGAAGCTGGAGCAGGTGGACAACGCCATCGGCGCGCCGGACAAACCGATTCGCTGGGTGCTGCCGCCGCGCAGCAATATCCGCCTGGCCACTCTCGCCCCGCAGGACGCCTCCAAGCCGCTGCGCTACAAACCCAGGTTGCGCTATGCCCTCGGTGATCCGCGCCTGCAGCCGAGCATCCATCGTTACCCGCTGCCCTGGCGCGGGGGGCCGTTCCGCCAGACCCAGGGCGCCAACGGCACCTACAGCCACTTCACCCCCAAGGGCCGCTACGCGGTGGACATCGCCATGCCCGAGGGCACGCCCATCGTCGCCGCGCGCGGTGGCGTGGTGATCAAGACCGAGAACCAGCAGAGCGGGCGCGGCAACAACCCGGCCGGCAACTTCGTGCGCATCCTGCACGACGACGGCACCATGGGCGTCTACCTGCACCTGATGAAGGGCTCGGTAGCCGTGCGCGAGGGCCAGCGCGTGGCGACCGGCCATCTGCTCGCCCGTTCCGGCAATACCGGCAACAGCACCGGCCCGCACCTGCATTTCGTGGTGCAGCGCAATGTCGGCCTGGCGGTCGAATCCATCCCCTTCAACTTCGCCCAGCCGGTCAACAGCCTGCCCAACTTCGCCGTCGGCGGCGAATAGCCGGCTGCAAAAACTTAAGCAAAAACGGCGACCCTCGGGTCGCCGTTTATTCGAATACCAGGCCTGATCAGCCGATCTCGATCATCTCGAAATCCATCTTGCCAACGCCGCAATCGGGGCACAGCCAGTCTTCCGGCACGTCTTCCCAGCGGGTGCCGGGGGCGATGCCGTCATCCGGCCAACCCTGGCTCTCGTCGTAAATCAGTCCACAGACCACGCATTGCCACTTCTTCATATCGACCTCGGTGAAACTCACGGTGCCGGCACGCTACCGCAATTGCACGGATGCGCCAAGCTGGCGGACGGCAAACGCCGCCCGCCAGGGGCCAACCAAAGTCGGGTCGCGCGTCCCCTATCGGCTGGCCAGCAGCGGGTCGCCGATCCCCATCACGTACATGGCGAACAGGGCGATGGCGCCGGCCATGGCCAGGTAGTAGAGCGTCGGCAGGATGGTCTTGCGCAGGGTGATGCCCTCGCGCCCGAGCAGACCGACGGTCGCCGAGGCCGCCACCACGTTGTGGATGGCGATCATGTTGCCCGCCGCCGCGCCGACCGACTGCAGCGCCACCATCATCGCCCCGGACACGCCGAGCAGCTGCGCCGCGTTGAACTGGAACTGCGACAGCATCAGGTTGGACACCGTGTTGGAGCCGGCGATGAAGGCGCCGAGGCCGCCCACGGCCGGGGCAAAGAACGGGTAGATGCCGCCGACGCTATCGGCCACCAGTTGCGCCATGGCCACCGGCATCGACACCAGGTCGGCGCCGTTGACCCCCGAGTTGATCAGGATGCGCACCATGGGAATGGTGAAGATCAGCACGAAGCCGGCGCCGAGCAGGGTCTTGCTCGACTCGCCCACTGCCGCCTTGAGCTCGGACAGGCGCATGCGATGCAGGAAGAAGGTCACCAGCACCACCATGCACAGGATGCCCCCGGGCAGGTACAGCGGTTCGATGGTGCCGGACACGCCGGTCTCGCCGAGGATGTCCTTCCAACCGAAGCTCAGGCTCATCAGCGCCGCTTTCACTTGCGGGAAGGTGCGCGAGATGACCAGAAACACCGCCAGCAGCAGGTAGGGCGCCCAGGCCATGGGCACCGAGATCGGCGTCTTGCCGGCGACCTCGTCCAGCTTCATCTCGATCTTGCCCATCCACTCGCTTGGCCAGTCCCTGGGATCGGCGAAGTCCCAGGTTTCCTTCGGCAGCAGGAAGCCGGCCTTGGCCGCCGGCACCACGATGGCCAGGCCGACCAGGGCGCCGATCATCGAGGGGAACTCCGGGCCGAGGAACACGCCGGCGGCCATGTACGGCAGGGAGAAGGCGAAGGCGGTGAAGATGGCGAAGGGCGCCACTGCCAGGCCTTCCTTCCAGCTCTGATTGCGGCCGAAGAAGCGCGTCATGATCATCACCATGATCAGCGGCATCAGCAGGCCGATCAGGCCGTGGGTGATGGCCACCCGCGAATAGATAAGGTGGAAGAAGGTTTCCCAGGTGCTGCCGGTGGCCACCAGTTGCTCGGTGATGCCGGTTCTGTCCAGGCCGGCGCCGACGCCCACCAGGATCGGCGTACCCACCGCCCCGAAGGACACCGGGGTGGACTGCACCATCATGCCCAGTACCACCGCGGCCAGGGCCGGGAAGCCCAGGGCTACCAGCAGCGGCGCGGCCACGGCGGCCGGGGTGCCGAAACCGGACGCGCCCTCGATGAAGCAGCCGAACAGCCAGGCGACGATCAGCGCCTGCACGCGGCGATCAGGGCTGATGTTGGAGAAGCCCCGGCGAATCGCCGCGATGCCACCGGAATGCTTGAGGGTGTTGAGCAGCAGGATGGCGCCGAAGATGATCCACAGGATCGAGGCGGTGAGGATCAGCCCCTGCAGACTGGAGGCGATGACCCGGTTGAGGGACATGTCCCAGGCCAGCAGGCCGATCAGGGCGGTGAGGACGAACACCAGCGGCATCGCGTACTTGGCCGGCCAGCGAAAGCCGATCAGCAGTACCCCCGCCAGCACCAGCGGCACGAAGGCCAGGATGGACAGCAGCGTTTGACTCATGGGTTGGTTCCTTCTTTTTCTTGTGAACCACAGTTTTCCGGGGCTACCCGGCGCCACGCATCTGGAAGGGCCGGGCGCCACGGCACCGCCCCTTCCGCGAGCCGCGGCGGCAGGGATCGCCCACCACCGCGCTCATGCTCGAAAGCCCCGACGGTCGGAACCGTCAGGGCTTGTTACTGCTCCTTCACGCCATCCCCCGGCTAATCCGGGCTACGCGCGGATGTTGCTCACGCTTCCTTCTTGAAGCGCAGCCGCCAGGCATGCAGCAGCGGCTCGGTGTAACCGGACGGCTGCTCGCGACCCTTGAACACCAGGTCGCAGGCGGCGCGGAAGGCATGGGATTGCTCGAAGTTCGGCGCCATCGGCCGGTAGGCCGGATCGCCGGCGTTCTGCCCGTCCACCACCTGGGCCATGCGCTGCAGCGTCTCGCGCACCTGGGCCTCGCTGACCACGCCGTGGTGCAGCCAGTTGGCGATGTGCTGAGCCGAGATGCGCAGGGTGGCGCGGTCTTCCATCAGGCCGACGTTGTGAATGTCCGGCACCTTGGAGCAGCCGACGCCCTGCTCGACCCAGCGCACCACGTAACCGAGGATGCCCTGGCAGTTGTTGTCCAGCTCCTGCTGGATATCGCTGGCGCTCCACGGCCGTTCGGCGCTGACCGGTACGCTGAGCAGGTCACCCAGCAGGCTGTCGCGCTGGCTGGCCAGGTCGATTCGCTCCAGCTCGCCCTGCACCGCCTGCACGTCGACCTGGTGGTAGTGCAGGGCATGCAGCACGGCGGCGGTCGGCGACGGCACCCAGGCGGTATTGGCGCCGGCTTTCGGATGGCCGATCTTCTGCTCGAGCATGGCCGCCATCAGATCCGGCATGGCCCACATGCCCTTGCCGATCTGCGCGCGGCCAGCGAGCCCGCAGGCCAGACCGACCAGCACGTTGTTGCGCTCGTAGGCGGCGATCCAGGCGCTGGATTTCATATCGCCCTTGCGCAGCATGGCGCCGGCTTCCATGGCCGTGTGCATCTCGTCACCGGTGCGGTCGAGAAAGCCGGTGTTGATAAAGGCCACCCGCGCGCTGGCGGCCTCGATGCAGGCCTTGAGGTTGACGCTGGTGCGCCGCTCCTCGTCCATGATGCCCATCTTCAGGGTATTGGCCGGCATGCCCAGCAGCTGTTCGACGCGACCGAACAGCTCGTTGGCGAAGGCTACTTCGAACGGGCCGTGCATCTTCGGCTTGACGATATAGACGCTGCCGGTGCGCGAGTTGCCGCGGCGCTTGAGGTCGTGCAGGGCGATCAGGCTGGTGACCACGGCATCGAGAATACCCTCGGGAATCTCATGGCCTTCGCCATCGATGATCGCCGGGTTGCTCATCAGGTGGCCGACGTTGCGCACGAACAGCAGCGAGCGGCCGTGCAGGGACAGTTCGCTGCCGTCGGCGGCGGTGTAGACGCGATCGGCGTTGAGGCGGCGGACGATGCGCTTGCCGCCCTTGTCCAGCTCCTCGGCCAGGTCACCCTTCATCAGGCCCAGCCAGTTGCGGTAGACCACCACCTTGTCGGCGGCATCGACGGCGGCCACCGAGTCTTCGCAGTCCATGATGGTGGACAGCGCCGCCTCCATCAGCAGGTCCTTCACGCCGGCGGCGTCGGTGCGGCCGATGGGGCTGGCCGGGTCGATCTGGATCTCGACGTGCAGGCCGTTGTTCTTCAGCAGCACGGCGCTGGGCGCGGCGGCCTCGCCCTGGAAACCGGCGAACTTCTCCGGCTGCGCCAGGGAAGTCTGCGCGCCGCTGCTGAGGGTTACCTGCAGCTGGCCGGCGACCACGGCATAGGCGCTGGCGTCGGCGTGCGAGCCCTGGGCCAGCGGCGCGGCCTGGTCGAGGAAGGCGCGGGCGAAGGCGATCACCTTGGCGCCGCGCACTTCGTTGTAGCCCGGCCCCTTGCTGGCACCACCCTCTTCACTGATCGCATCGGTGCCGTACAAAGCGTCGTACAGCGAGCCCCAGCGCGCGTTGGCGGCGTTCAGTGCGTAACGTGCGTTCATCACCGGCACCACCAGTTGCGGGCCGGCCTGGCTGGCGATCTCGCTGTCGACATTGGCAGTGCTGACCTTGACCTTCTCCGGCTGCGGCAGCAGGTAGCCGATGGATTCGAGGAAGGCGCGGTAGGCGCTCATGTCGGTGATCGGGCCGGGATGGGCGCGATGCCAGGCATCGAGTTCGGCCTGCAGGCGTTCGCGCTCGGCCAGCAGGGCGCGATTGCGCGGCGCCAGGTCATGTACCAACGCATCGAAACCGCTCCAGAAGGCCGCCGCCTCGACGCCGCTGCCGGGCAGCACCTCGCTTTCGATGAACTGCTTGAGCTCGGCGGCTACCTGCAGGCGCTGACATTGCACGCGTTCGGTCATTTTGCTGTTCTCCTGTCTGCATCCGCTTGCCTGGGATGCCTATGAATGTCGTCTTGCCTCGATCAGTCCCCTCGCCCCTCTCCTGCAAGCGGGAGAGGGCGAAAACGCTGCGTGCTGCTTACAGCACTGCGATCCCCGCCCTGGCCACCTGCGCGTCCTGTTCGGCCTTGACCCCGGACACGCCCACCGCGCCGATCACCTGGCCGTCCACCAGCAGCGGCACGCCGCCTTCCAGCGAAGTCAGCAGCGGCGCGCTGACGAAGGCGGTGCGGCCGCCGTTGACCATGTCCTCGTAGCCCTTGGTTTCGCGGCGGCCGAGGGCGGCGCTGCGCGCCTTTTCGGTGGCGATATAGGCGCCGATCGGCGCGCAGCCGTCGAGGCGTTCCAGGGCCAGCGGGTGGCCGCCGTCGTCGACCACGGCGATGGCCACGGCCCAGCCCTGTTGCTGCGCTTCGCTGCGTGCCGCCTGGAGGATCTGGCTGACTTCGCGCTGGCTGAGTACGGCTTTGTGTTGCATGGCATACCTCGTGTGTTTGGCTGTTCTCCCCCCGCCTCTCATTTATGGGAGAGGGGCCGGGGGAGAGGGTTCAGGGTTTCACGCCATCGCCTCTTCGACGATCTCGATCCAGTGCCGCACCGGCGTACGTCCGGCGCCGTCCAGATGGGTCTGGCAGCCGATATTGGCGGTGACGATGGCGTCGGGTTTGCCGCTTTCCAGGGCGTTGAGCTTGTTGTCGCGCAGCTGGCGCGACAGCGCCGGCTGGGTCAGTGAATAGGTGCCGGCCGAGCCGCAGCACAGATGGCCGTCCGGCACGGCGGTGAGGCCGAAACCGAGGCGCGTCAGCACGCCCTCCACCGCACCGCCGAGCTTCTGCGCATGCTGCAGGGTGCAGGGGCAGTGGAAGGCCAGGCGCTGCTCGGCGCGCACCTGCAACTGCTCCAGCGGCTCGCCTTGCAGCACCTCGACCAGGTCCTTGGCCAGGGCGCTGACCCGCGCCGCCTTGCTCGCATAGGCGGGGTCGCTGGCGAGCAGGTGGCCGTAGTCCTTGACGAAGGCGCCGCAGCCGCTGGCGGTCTGCACGATGGCCTCGGCGCCGGCTTCGATGGCCGGCCACCAGGCGTCGATGTTCTGCCGCGCGCGTTGCAGCCCGGCTTCCTGGGCGTTGAGGTGGTAGTCCACGGCGCCGCAGCAGCCCGCCTCGCGAATCGGCGTGACGCTGATGCCCAGACGATCCAGCACGCGCGCGGTGGCGGCGTTGGTGTTGGGCGACAGCCCCGGCTGCACGCAGCCTTCGAGCATCAGCACGCGGCGGGCATGCTGCTGCGTCGGGCGCGGCTTGGCCGGACGAACCTCGCGCGGCAGCTTGGCCTTGAGCGCGGCCGGCAGCAGCGGGCGCAGGGCCAGACCGGTCTGGGTCAGCGCCTTGAACAGCGCCGGGCGCGGCACCACGGCGCGCAGGCCCTGGCGCAGCAGGCGTTGGCTCGGCGGTCGCGGTACCGTGAGCTCGACCAGCTCGCGGCCGATATCCAGCAGGTCGTGGTACTGCACGCCGGAGGGGCAGGTGGTTTCGCAGTTGCGGCAGGTCAGGCAGCGATCCAGGTGCTGCTGGGTCTTGGCGGTCACTTCGCCGCCTTCGAGCATCTGCTTGATCAGGTAGATGCGCCCGCGCGGACCGTCCAGCTCGTCGCCGAGCAATTGGTAGGTCGGGCAGGTGGCGTTGCAGAAGCCGCAGTGCACGCAGGAGCGCAGTACCCGCTCGGCTTCCTCGGCGCGTGGCAGACGTTTGGCTTGTTCACTCAGGTTGGTCTGCACGTCTTATACCTCGGCGTATAGGCGGCCAGGGTTGAAGATGCCCTGGGGGTCGAGCTGGTTCTTCAGCTGGCGCTGGTAGCGCAGCAGCGGCGCGGCCAGCGGCTGGAAGGGTTGCGCCTGGCCGGCGGCGAAGCAGGTGGCGTGGCCGCCGAGCTTGGCGGCCACGCGCTGGATCAGTTCGCCGTCGGCGTCGGACTTCAGCCAGCGCTGCGCGCCGCCCCAGTCGATCAGCTGGCGGCCGGGCAGGACGAGCAGAGCGCTGTTCAGCGGCAATGACAGCCGCCACAGCGTGCCTTCGCCGGCGAAGAACGGCAGGCGCTGCTCGCGCAGCTCATGCCAGTAAGCGTTGTCGATCTCCTCGCCGCCCAGGCGTTGGCGCGCGGCCAGAACCGAGCCTTCGCCGCCTTCCAGACGCAGATGCAGCGCCGCACCGTCATGGCTGGCCGCGCTGATCGGCAGCGGCTGCTGCCCCCATTCGGCGAGCTTGTTCAGCGCCTGCTGGGCGTCCATTACCAGGCGCAGGCTGAGCACCTGACGCGGTTTGGGCAGCACCTTGAGCGACACCTCGGCGAGCAGGCCGAGGCAGCCGAAGCTGCCGGCCATCAGGCGCGACAGGTCGTAGCCGGCGACGTTCTTCATCACCTCGCCGCCGAAGCGCAGCAGCTTGCCCTGGCCGGTGATCACGCGGGTGCCGAGCACCTGGTCGCGTACCGAGCCGGCCCAGGGCCTGCGCGGGCCGGACAGCCCGGCGGCGACCATGCCGCCCAGGGTGGCGCCATCGCCCAGGTGCGGCGGCTCGCATGGCAGCATCTGGTTGTTCGCCTCCAGCGCCGCCTCGATCTCGGCCAGCGGCGTACCGGCACGGGCGGTGAGCACCAGCTCGGTGGGGTCGTAGCTGACGATGCCGCGATGCTGACGGGTGTCCAGCACTTCGCCCGGGGTGGCGCGCCCCAGATGGGCCTTGCTGCCGCTGCCCTGGATGCGCAGCGGCGTGGCGCTGTTCAGTGCGTGGTTGACCTGTTCCAGCATTGCTGCGCTGGCGTCGAAATCCTGCTGCATCAGAAACGCTCCAGTTCCGGGAAGGGCAGTTGGCCGTGGTGCACGTGCATGGCGCCGAACTCGGCGCAGCGGTGCAGGGTGGGGATGTTCTTGCCCGGGTTGAGCAGGCCGGCCGGGTCGAACGCCGCCTTCACCGCATGGAACAGGGTGATTTCGTCGCTGTTGAACTGCGCGCACATCTGGTTGATCTTCTCGCGGCCCACGCCGTGCTCGCCGGTGATGCTGCCGCCGACCTTGACGCAGAGTTCGAGGATCTTGCCGCCGATGGCTTCGGCCCGCTCCAGCTCGCCGGGCACGTTGGCATCGAAGAGGATCAAGGGGTGCATGTTGCCGTCGCCAGCATGGAACACGTTGGCCACGCGCAGGCCGTATTCGGCGGACAATTCGGCGATGCCGCGCAGCACGCCGGGCAGCTCGCGGCGCGGGATGGTGCCGTCCATGCAGTAGTAGTCCGGCGAGATGCGCCCGACCGCGGGGAAGGCGTTCTTGCGCCCGGCCCAGAACTTCACCCGTTCGGCCTCGTCGCGCGCCTGGCGCACTTCGGTGGCGCCGGCTTTCGTCAGCACCGCGCGCACCCGTTCGCAGTCGTCGGCCACGTCGGCTTCCACGCCGTCCAGCTCGCACAGCAGGATGGCCTCGGCCTCCACCGGATAGCCGGCGTGGATAAAGTCCTCCGCCGCCCTGATCGCCAGGTTGTCCATCATCTCCAGCCCGCCGGGGATGATGCCGGCGGCGATGATGTCGCCCACCGCGCGGCCGGCCTTTTCCACCGAGTCGAAGGCCGCCAGCAGGACCTTGGCCACTTGCGGCTTGGGCAGCAGCTTGACCGTCACCTCGGTGACGATGCCAAGCATGCCCTCGGAGCCGGTGAACAGCGCCAGCAGGTCGAAACCCGGCGCGTCCAGGGCGTCGCTGCCGAGGGTCATGAACTCGCCCTCGACGGTGAGAATCTCCACCTTGAGCAGGTTGTGCACGGTCAGGCCGTACTTCAGGCAGTGCACGCCGCCGGCGTTTTCGGCGACGTTGCCGCCGATGGAGCAGGCGATCTGCGACGAGGGGTCCGGCGCGTAATAGAGGTCGAAGGGCGCCGCGGCCTGGGAGATCGCCAGGTTGCGCACGCCGGGCTGGACGCGGGCGAAGCGGCCTTCGCGGTTGATCTCGAGAATCTGGTTGAAGCGCGCCATCACCAGCAGGATGCCCTGCTCCAGCGGCAGCGCGCCGCCGGACAGACCGGTGCCGGCGCCGCGCGCCACCACCGGCACGCCACGGGCATGGCAGATCTGCAGCAGTTGCTGCACCTGCTCGATGCGCTCGGGCAGCACCACCAGCATGGGCGTGGTGCGATAGGCGGACAGGCCGTCGCACTCGTAGGGCTTGAGGTCTTCCTGGGTATGCAGGATGTCGAGGTCGGGCAGGCGCTGGTGCAACTCGGCCAGCAGCGCGGCCTTGTCGACCTTGGGTAGCGCGCCGTCGATGCGCTCGTCGTACAGAATGCTCATGGCAGGCTCGTTCGTGGACGTTGTTCTTGTTGGCGGTCATGCCGCGACCTTGGGCCGCATGTTTAGGCCGCCTGGCTTCCTGCGTCCATCTTTGCCCATGCTGGTATGACCAGTTTTTTTCGTCAGTCTTTCACCTCGTCTCGGATAAAAGACTTATGCTTGCTGGCCTGAGCGCAGGCTTTGAACTCAAGTGAACGGAGCTGCGAAAACTGGTACGACCAGTTGCGAGGAGGGTGAGATGGATGCGAAACAGGGCGCCGCACGACGCCAGGTGAGTGACGTGGTGGCCGAGCGAATCGAGCGGCTGATCGTCGATGGCGTGCTCAAGGTGGGCCAGCCGCTGCCCTCGGAGCGGCGCCTGTGCGAGAAGCTGGGCATCTCCCGTTCGGCGCTGCGTGAAGGGCTCAAGGTGCTGCGCGGGCGCGGCATCATCGAGACCGCCCAGGGCCGCGATTCACGCGTGGCCAAGCTCAGCGGCGAGCGCGACGCCAGCCCGCTGATGCACCTGTTCAACTCGCAGCCGCGCACCCTGTACGACCTGCTGGAGGTGCGCGGCCTGCTCGAGGGCGAGTCGGCGCGCCTGGCCGCGCTGCGCGGCACCGAGGCGGATTTCGTGCTGTTGACGCGGCGTTATGAAGAGATGCTGGCGGCCCATGCGCAGGAAAATCCGGTGGACCCGCGCGAGCATGCGCGCCTCGACCACGCCTTCCACCTGGCCATCTGCGAGGCCTCGCACAACCCGGTGCTGGTGCACACCCTGCAGTCGCTGACTGACCTGATGCTCAGCACCGTGTTCGCCTCGGTGAACAACCTCTACCACCGCCCGGCGCAGAAGCGGCAGATCGACCGCCAGCACTCGCGCCTGTATCACGCGGTGATCGAGCGCCTGCCGGAACAGGCCCAGCGCGCCGCGCGCGACCATATCCACAGCATCCGCGACAACCTGCAGGAGATCGAGCAGGAAGAGCAGCGCCTGGTGCGCGCCACCATGCGTCTGGAAGGCTGGGGCTGAGCCGAACGGACGGCTGGTGACGGACGCGCTGCGCGTTTAGCGCCGGTTGACCGTCTGCGCCGCACGCAGCACATCGCTGCCGATCTTGCCTTCGTACTCCTGCCACAACGGCTGCATCGCCGCACGCCAGGCTGCGCGCTGCTCGTTGCTGAGGCTGACGACCTGATTGCCGGCCGCGACCAGACGCTGGCGATCACGGGCGTTGAGTGCCTCGGCCTCGCGATTCACCGCCAGGGTGACTTCATCGACGATCGCCTCCAGCTGCACGCGAATCGGATAGGGAATGCTGGTCCAGAAGCTGGAGTTGCTCACCAGCATGTAGCTCAGCACACCGTGATCGGTTTCGGTGACGTAGGGCTGCAGCGCGCCCAGCTGCTGGCTGACGATATTCGACCAGGGGTTCTCTGCGCCCTGCACGCGCCCGGCCTGCAGCGCGGCCTGGGTTTCGGCGAACGGCAGGCGCAGGCTGCTGGCGCCGACCCGGGCGAACTGCTGCTCGAGGATTTCCGAAGGCTGGATGCGAAACGCCAGACCGGCGGCGTCGGCGGGGGTGTGCAGCGCGCGGGTGGCCGAGAGCTGCTTCATGCCGTTGTTCCAGTAGGCCAGGCCGTAGATGTTGTGGCCGGCCATCGAACGCAGCAGCTCGCGGCTCTTCTCGCGCTTCTGGAAGCGCTTGACCGCCTCCAGGTCATCGAACAGGAAGGGCAGATCGAACACCTGCAGCTGGGTGGTGTACTGCTCGAACTTCGACAGCGACGGCGCCAGCAGCTGCACCTTGTTGTCGCGCAGCGCCTGCAGCTCGTCGGCGTCGCCGAACAGCGTGGAGTTGGGATACACCTCCACCTGCACCTTGCCGGCCAGGCGCTCGTCCACCAATTGCTTGAACATCAGGGCGCCCTTGCCCTTGGGGGTGTCCTCGGCCACCACGTGGGAGAACTTGATCAGGATCGGCTCGGCCAGAGCCTGTGCGGAACACAGCAGGGCGGCCAGGGCAGCCGCCAGAGAGGTCTTGAACATCGACACACCTTTTTACGGAAAAACGCATAGCGAGGCCTGCGCCGAAACTGGCGGGCCTGGATGCGAATCGGGATGGCTTGCAGGGTTCGGCCTGGCAGATGGCGCCGGCCTCGCCCCTTCGGGGACTACCGGATCGATGCCCGGTTATTGTTGGCATGCTGTCCTTGACCAATCGGTCAGCGACAGAGAGCGCGCATTTTTGCGGAAGGAAGGTGCTGGCACAAGGCCGGTTTTATGAACGGGCGCGCATTCCGGGGAAGTTCTGTGTGCAGCTAAAGATAAGGGCTGGATTGCCAGCCCTTATCTATTCGTACTACTGCCAGTTGGCTGCGATAACCAAGTCCAATTGTTCCTTCTGAGTCGGTGTCAGGCCGCTTTCGCCACCAGCGGGAGCGCCAAAGGCTGCCATGGCATTCACCAAGTTATTGACCTGGCTGGAGCTTAGCGCGCGCCCATCATCTAGTTGGAACTGCTCAACCTGGCTGGACGTGCTGCTGTACCAGTTCTTGATGAAAACTTGGTCATCGGTACCCAGTAACTGGAGCTGCAGGTCGTTACCGCTGCGGCCCAGCCAGATCTGCTCGGCACCAATACCTTCACCAAAGCGCAGCACATCGGTGGCACCGGTATAGCTACCAGTTTCGATGATGGTATCGACACCGTCGCCGAGGTCGAACAGGTAGGTATCGCTGTAGTGGCTGCCGTACAGAGTGTCGTTGCCAGTACCGCCGACGAAGAGGTTGTCGCGGGCAGTAGTGCTGACCTTGAGGGTGTCGTTACCGGCACCGCCATATAGGCGATTAGTGCCCGTGCCGCCGTCAATGGTGTCGTTGCCAGCACCACCATGCATCTCGTCGATACCTGAGTAACCAGTCATCGTGTCGTCGCCATCGCTGCCAATCTGAACGATGCCGGTCTGAACGATCTGATCCCAGGCAAGGGTAGAGCCGTCGGCAAACTCCAAACGCTCGATCAAAACGCTACTGTTAGCCCCGGCAGTCGTGCTTGCACTGAAAACACCTTTGATGATGACCTTGTCGGTGCCATTGCTATGGGCATAGACGAGGTCATTTCCGGCGCGCTGGGCCTGAATATCTTCAAGCTTTATCCCCTCACCAAAGCGCAGCACATCAATTGCACCGGTATAGCTACCAGTTTCGATGATGGTATCGACACCGTCGCCGAGGTTGAACAGGTAGGTATCGCTGTAGTGGCTGCCGTACAGAGTGTCGTTGCCAGTACCGCCGACGAAGAGGTTGTCGCGGGCAGTAGTGCTGACCTTGAGGGTGTCGTTACCGGCACCGCCATATAGGCGGTTAGTGCCCGTGCCGCCGTCAATGGTGTCGTTGCCAGCACCACCATGCATCTCGTCGATACCTGAGTAACCAGTCATCGTATCGTCGCCATCGCTGCCAATCTGAACGATGCCGGTCTGAACGATCTGATCCCAGGTAAGGGTAGAGCGGTCGGCAAACTCCAAACGCTCGATCAAAACGCTACTGTTAGCCCCGGCAGTCGTGCTTGCACTGAAAACACCTTTGATGATGACCTTGTCGGTGCCATTGCTATGGGCATAGACGAGGTCATTTCCGGCGCGCTGGGCCTGAATATCTTCAAGCTTTATCCCCTCACCAAAGCGCAGTACATCAATTGCACCGGTGTAGCTGCCGGTCTCGATGATGGTATCGACACCGTCGCCGAGGTTGAACAGGTAGGTATCGCTGTAGTGGCTGCCGTACAAAGTATCGTTGCCAGTACCGCCGACGAAGAGGTTGTCGCGGGCAGTGGCGCTGACCTTGAGGATGTCGTTACCGGCACCGCCGTATAGGCGGTTAGTGCCCGTGCCGCCGTCCAGGATGTCATTACCGTTGCCGCCGTGTAGCTCTCCTAGATTGTCCCAGTCGGCCAGTTCGTCGTCCTGCTCAGAGCCATAGATGGTAACTGGCTTTATCTCGGAGTACGTCCAGGTGGTGCCATTGGCGAACCGGATCTCTTCGAGCTTGTAGGCACTGGTGCCGTCATTGTTGAAGTAGCTGTTGACAGTGATCTTGTCGG
>MTEW01000787.1_pt8 | contig 32221 bp, 32 predicted proteins | sample 1042681 | NCBI WGS metagenome assembly MTEW01 (sample SAMN06185811, study PRJNA358809) | soil metagenome | isolation source: soil biostimulated with citrate as carbon source | place: India | collected 2015-05-23
ATCGACAACGGCATCGCCGAGATGGTCTTCGACCATCCGCCGGTGAACGCCTTCGACAGCAAGGGCTGGGCAGCCATCGCCGCCGAGCTGGAACGCCTGGGTGAATCGCCCGAGGTCCGCGTCATCGTGATCCGTGCCGAGGGGCGGGGTTTCTGCGCCGGTGTGGACATCAAGGAACTGGCCGCCGACGGCAACCTGATCGTCGCCGTCAACAAGGGCAACTACGACAGCTTCAAGGCCGTCCACCGCAATCCCAAGCCGGTGATCATCGCCGTGCACGGCTTCGTCCTCGGCGGCGGCATCGGCCTCTGCGGCGCGGCGGACATCCTGGTCGCCTCCGACTGCGCGCGTTTCGGCGTGCCTGAAGTGGACCGTGGCGCCATGGGCGGCGGCGCTCACCTGCAGCGCCTGTTCCCGGTGCAGAAGGTGCGCCACATGTACTTCACCGGCGAAATGATCGACGCCGCCGAGGCCTACCGATTGGGCGCCGTGGAGCGCGTGGTAGCGCGCGCCGAATTGCGTGAGGCGGCCCTGGATATCGCCCGCAAGATCGCCGCCAAGAGCCCGGTCATGATCGCCCTGGCCAAGGAGGCGCTGACCGGTATCGAGGACGGCAACCTCGAAGACAAATACCGCTGGGAACAGGGCTTCACCCTGCAGGCCTATCGCTCGCTGGATTCCCAGGAAGCCCGCGATGCCTTCGTCGACAAGCGCACTGCCACCTTCAAGGGCTAAGCCATGGAACTGACCTACACATCCGAACAGCGGGCCTTCCGTGAGGAGGTCCGCGCCTGGCTGGCGGCCAACGTGCCGGCTGAACAGCTGCAATCCTTCGACTGCGAAGAAGGCTTCCGCCAGCATCGCGCCTGGGAAGCCAAGCTCAACGAGGGCCGCTGGGGCATGGTGACCTGGCCCAAGGCACTCGGCGGACGCGGCTGCGACCTGATCGAGTGGCTGATCTTCGAAGAGGAGTACTACCGCGCAGGCGCCCCGGCCCGCGTGAACCAGAACGGCATCTTCCTGCTCGGCCCGACCCTGATGGAGTTCGGCACCGCCGCTCAGCAGGAACGCTTCCTGCCGAAGATGGCCACCGGTGAGGAAATCTGGGCCCAGGGCTGGTCCGAGCCGAACGCCGGTTCCGATATGGCCGCCATCCGCTGCCGCGCCGAGCGCAAAGGCGACGTCTATGTGATCAACGGCCAGAAAACCTGGTCGACCCGTGCCGTCTGGGCCGACTGGCTGTTCGGCCTGTTCCGCAGCGACCCGCAGTCCAGCCGCCACCACGGCCTGACCTTCATCCTCCTGCCGCTGAACAGCCCAGGCATCACCGTGCGCCCGATCCCGCAGCTCAACGGCCTGCCGGGCTTCGCAGAAATCTTCTTCGACGACGTGGAAGTGCCTGTGGATAACGTGCTGGGCGGAGAGGGCATGGGCTGGCACGTGGCGATGTCCACCGCCGGCTTCGAGCGGGGCCTGATGCTCCGATCCCCGGCCCGCTTCCAGGAAACCGCGCGACGTCTGGTGCAGCTCTACCTGGCCAACCGTGAGCTGGCCGACCTCGACCCGGCCATCGGCGAAGCAGTGATGCGCGCCTGGATGGACGCCGAGGCCTACACCCTGAACACCTACATGACCGCGTCCCGGCTGGGGAAGGGCGGCAAGATCGGCCCGGAATCCTCCACCAACAAGATCTTCTGGTCCGAGCTGGACCAGCGCATGCACGAGACGGCGCTGTCGATCCTCGGCCTGCGCGGCGAACTGCTGCCCCACGCGCCGGATGCCGGCGACGTCGGTCACTGGCTGGACGGTTTCCTGTTCGCCCAGGCCGGCCCGATCTACGCCGGCACCAACGAGATCCAACGCAACATCATCGCCGAGCGCATGCTCGGTATGCCGCGAGCCTGAGGAGCGCGCCATGGACTTCACCTTCAGCGACGACCAACTGCTGTTCCAGGACAACGTGCGCGCCTTCCTCACCAACGAAGTGATCCCGGAACGCATCCGCGAGCTGTGGCGGACCGAAAGCGGCCGCAGCGACGAACTCTGGACCCAACTCACCGAACTGGGCCTCACCGCCATCACCGTGCCGGACGGCTTCGGCGGCCTGGACATGAACGAACTGGACTTCGTCCTGCTGGCCCAGGAGTGCGGTTACGCGGGCCTCCCTGAGCCTCTGGTGGACACCATGCTCATCGGTGTGCCGCTGCTCTCCGCCCTGCCGAACCAGCTCGACCTGCAAGGGGAATGGCTGACCCGCATCGCCGAAGGCAAGGCCCGCCTGGCCGTGGGCGAACCGGGTAATCCGCTGGTGGCCGACGCCCATGTGGCCGACCTGCTTCTGCTGCCCCATGGCGACGAAGTTCATGCCGTGCTGCCGGCACAGGTGCAACTCACCCGCAATGAATCGGTGGACCCGAGCCGCCAGCTCTACCGTGTCGACTGGACGCCAAGCGCGGAAACCCGCGTGGCCGAAGGTGAGCAGGGCAGGGCACTGTGGGCCGCGGCGAAGAACCGTGGCGCGCTGGGCACCGCCGCCCAACTGCTGGGCCTGGCCAAGCGCATGGTCGACCTGGCGGTGGACTACAGCTTCGAGCGCAAGCAGTTCGGCAAGCCGGTGGGTTCGTTCCAGGCGGTGAAGCACCTGATGGCCAACGTCGCCGTGCTGATCGAGTTCGCCAAGGGCCCGCTCTACCGCGCCGCCCATGCCGTCGCCAACGGCCTGCCGGAGCAGGACATCCAGGTTTCCCACGCCCGCATCGCCTGCGCCGAAGCGGCGATGCTGGCGGCGAAAAACGCCATCCAGACCCACGGCGCCATGGGATACACCTGGGAAGTGGACCTGCAGCTCTTCATGAAACGCGCCTGGGCCCTGGACAAGGTCTGGGGCGACCGCGGCTGGCACAAGGCGCGGGTACGTGAGGCGTTGTTTTCTGGCTCCGTTCAGCCGGGGGCGGGCAATACCTTCTGACCGCATTACCTGTAGGAGCGAGCTCTGCTCGCGAAGCTCTTCACCCATCGCGAGCAGAGCTCGCTCCTACGAAACGCTTTTCCTTTTTGCAGCGAGACCTGACATGCCCGAAGCCTACATAGTCGACGCCCTGCGCACCCCTACCGGCCGGCGCAAGGGCGGCCTGAGCCAGATCCACGCCGCCGACCTCGGCGCCCATGTGCTGCGCGAACTGGTCGCGCGCAACGCCATCCCCGACGCCGACTACGACGACGTGATCTTCGGCTGCGTCGACACCATCGGCCCACTGGCTGGCGACATCGCCCGCACCTGCTGGCTGGCCGCCGGCCTCGACCAGGCCGTGCCCGGTACCACCATCGACCGTCAGTGCGGCTCATCCCAGCAGGCGGTGCATTTCGCCGCCCAGGCGGTGATGAGCGGCACTCAGGAGGTGGTGATCGCCGGTGGCGTGCAGACCATGACCCAGATCCCGATTTCCTCGGCCATGACCGCCGCCGAGCCGCTGGGCTTTACCGATCCTTTCACCGGCTCCGAAGGCTGGGTGAAGCGTTACGGCAAGGTGCCGCCGACCCAGTTCCGCTCGGCGCAGATGATCGCCGAGCGCTGGGGCTTGTCGCGCGAGGCGCTGGAGGCTTACGCCCTGGAATCCCATCGCCGTGCCCTGCACGCCATTGCCGAAGGTCGCTTCGCCCGCGAGATCGTCCCGCTGGCCGGCGTCGAGCATGACGAAACCCCGCGCCAGACCAGCCTGGACAAGATGGCCGAGCTGGAGACCCTGTTCGGTTGCGACCGCGTCACGGCCGGTGTATCCAGCCAGACCTGCGACGGCGCCAGCGCGTTGCTGGTGGTCTCCGAGGCCGCGCTCAAGCGCTACAACCTGACGCCCCGCGCGCGCATCCACCACATGAGCGTGCGCGCCGACGACCCGGTGTGGATGCTCACCGCCCCGATTCCCGCCACCGGGTACGCCCTGAAGCGCGCCGGCATGAAGCTTGAAGACATCGACCGGGTAGAGATCAACGAAGCCTTCGCCTCAGTGGCCCTGGCCTGGCTGAAAGAAACCGGCTACCCGCATGAGCGCACCAACGTCAACGGCGGCGCCATCGCCCTCGGCCACCCCCTGGGCGCCACCGGCACCCGCCTGATGTGCACACTGCTGCACGAGCTGGAACGCAGCGGCGGCCGCTATGGCATGCAGACCATGTGCGAAGGCGGTGGCCAGGCGAACGTGACCATCATCGAGCGGCTTTGACCCCCGCACGGACAAAACCCCCTCTCCTCTGGGAGAGGGCTGGGGTGAGGGCAACCAACCCCCGCACGAATTCACCGGAGAACTCCCCATGCCAATTTGCAAAGACCGCTCCGTCATCATCACCGGCGCCGGCGGCGGGCTGGGCCGGGCCTATGCCCTGGCCTTCGCCGCTGAAGGCGCCAAGGTACTGGTCAACGACATCAACCTGCCGGCCGCCGAAGCCGTGGTCGCAGAAATCCGTGCGACTGGCGGTGAAGCCATCGCCAACAACGGCGACATCACCCACTACGCCGCCGCTGGTGAAATCGTGCGTCAGGCCATCGAAGCCTTCGGTGACCTGCACGTGCTGGTGAACAACGCCGGCATCTGCCGCGACCGCATGTTCGCCAGCCTCACCGAAACCGACTGGGACGCCGTGATGGGGGTGCACCTGAAGGGCCACTTCTGCCTCGCCAGCCATGCCGTGAAACATTGGCGCGAGCAGTCCAAGGGCGGAGCGCAGGTCAAGGCGCGGATCATCAACACCAGCTCCGGCGCCGGTCTGCAGGGCTCCATCGGCCAGTCCAACTACGCCGCCGCCAAGGGCGGCATCGCCTCCCTGACCCTGGTGCAGGCCGCTGAACTCGCGCGCTACGGCATCACCGCCAACGCCCTGGCCCCGGCCGCGCGTACCGGCATGACCGAAGACGTGTTCGCCGATGTGATGAAGAAGCCCGAAGACGGCTTCGACTACTTCGCCCCGGAGAACGTCGCGCCCCTGGTCGTCTGGCTGGGCTCGGAAGAATCCCAGCAGGTCACCGGCCGCATGTTCGAGGTGGAAGGCGGCAAGCTCTCCATCGCTGACGGCTGGCGTCGTGGTCCCGGCTTCGATAAGGGCGCGCGCTACCAGCCCGGCGAAGTGGGCGAGGTGGTTGAACGCCTGCTGGCCGAGGCCGTGCCGGCGCAGAAGGTGTACGGCACCTGATCCCTGTGGGGGCGAATTCATTCGCTAAGGGCAGCGCAGCTGCCCCAAATGGCCGGCACGCAATAGCCCCCGTAGGAGCGAGCTCTGCTCGCGAACAATCCCACGCTCCCATGGATTTCGCATTCCCCAAAAAGAAAGAAGGCGCCACAAGTGGCGCCTTCTGCCTTTCGAGGTGCATACATCATGAATTGCCTGCCTCTGAACTGCTCCGGGATTTAGCTGATGCGGTTGGCGCCAGTGCGGTCAGCACCGCCTTCCGCGACACGCAGGGCCTGGGAGCGCTCGGACCCGTTCTCGGCTACATCGAAGGCCTTGGTACGGTCAGAACCACCTTCAGCGACACGCAGGGCCTGGGAACGCTCGGACCCGTTCTCGGCAACATCGAAGGCCTTGGTACGGTCGGAACCGCCTTCAGCGACACGCAGGGATTGGGAGCGGTCGGAGCCATTCTCTGCGACACGGTGGATGCTGGTGCGGTCAGCGCCACCTTCGGCAACGCGGTGGATGGAAGTGCGGTCAGAACCACCCTCGGCAACCGACAGAGCAAAAGCGGAAGCGGACAGGCTGGCGATGAACAGGCTGGCGAAGATTTGCTTTTTCATTTTGGTCACCTTGGTTGGAAGGGGTTGGAATTCGTCTACGGGGCTCATGTTACTGATGTGATTTCGATGAAGAAGTGATGCTGCGTGATGGTTGCTATCGATGCCATTGATGGTTGATTTATATCCTCTTAAAACAATTAGTTAGTTGCGTTTTAAGGGCGCGGTTGCAGCAAGTGGAAAAGCTTTTTCTATCAGCGTGAATAATCAGTTTTATAGATGTATTCAGGCTGAATTTGCTCATTTTCTGAGCATTTGGTGAATGGAGCCCTCGCTGCTACCAGGCGCGCCGGTGGCAGCGAGCGTGCCCTGTCTGCGTTTCAGAGGGCGTCGGCGTCGATGCTGACGTTGGTGAAGTCATGGCGATGTCTCCGTTGCAAGCGAGTGGTCAAGGGGGGCGGTCCCCTGCGTTTCTGGCTTGCAGTTAAACAGTGCGACTTATCTGGCCTGTGTCGATTACCGGGCCATATCGATGCCCATGTATCTCGATGCATTTCAGACACACTGTGATGCATGGCGACCCTCCCCAGATCGCTTACCTATAGGCGCAAATTCATTCGCCAAGGGAAACGCAACTACCCCCAAAACCGGCACGCGATAACCACCGTAGGAGCGAGCTCTGCTCGCGAAACACCCCATAAACCAGCGCTACCGTTCAGGCACGAAAAAGCCCGCTCAATGCGGGCTTTGATACCTCGGTAGGCGGGTGACGGTGCGCTTCCCCCACCTCGCTGGCCGGAGATATAGTGCGTGCCCACCCTTCATGCCCACCGAACAGCGCAACTTGGCACGGCGTTGCGAGCGTTCCGAACATGCGACTGGAAGACGCCCGACAATGCATCCGAAGAATCTCGATGGCGCCACCGATGAAACGCTGCTGCTCGCGGAGCTGAAGCGCTTGCTGAAGGATCGCAATATCCGCTATTGCGATATCGCCGAGCAGTTGGACGTGAGCGAAACAACCATCAAGCGCAAGTTGACCGGGCATGGTCTGAGTGTCTCGATGCTCGAGTCAGTCTGTTCCATTGTGGGTGTGCGCCTCATCGACCTTGCCGAGCTGGCGGCGAGGCGAAGCGATACGAAAATTCATGCATTGAGCATCGAGCAGGAGCAGGGGTTGGCCGATGCCCCGTTTACTGCGTTCATCTTCCTGCTGTTGCGCTATGACTGGACACCCCGGGAGATACAGCAGGAGTTCGACCTGGACGAGGCGGGCATCTTCCTTCACTTGCGGCAACTCGAAAAACTCCGTTTGCTCGATTTGTTTCCGGGCAATCGTGTGCGTCTGCTGACAGTACGGCATCCGGAGTGGATTCCGGGAGGCCCGTTGCGACGTGCAGTGAACGACGCAATGCGCCGGCATTTTGAAGCGATGGACTTCCAGGACCCGCAGTCGGTCTGGCAGCTCGAAACCGTCAAGTTGTCGCGCGGGTCCATGGAGCAGTTGGGCCAGATGATGACGTCGCTTTCGCAGCGCATGCGCGAACTCGCCACTGACGATCGTTCACTGCCCGACGGGCAGACGGACTGGTACAGCATGCTTTGCATGGCTCGCCTTACCGATCCCCGAATTTTCTGGGCCAAGTGACGCCGACCATCGTGCTGCCATTCGTGCGGCGTACCGCTATACGCCACCACAAAGTATCACCCTGAGATGCTTTCTATAAATACGCGCATTGTTCGATCAGTGCGGGATCTATTGCTGATACTTTTTCTCGGCGGCGACGTGTCGACCAACCGAGAACAGGAGCAGCAAAGATGAGAAATAGCGGATTCCCAAGGGGCGCCACGCTCGTTTTTGGCGGTAGTGGTGGTATCGGACAAGGCGTCGCCCTTGAGTTCGCGCGCGCGGGTGTCCCGGTCGCAGTCGCTTACCGGAGCAAGGCCGAGGTGGCACAGCGTGTCGCCGACCAGATCCGGGAAGCGGGTGTCGATGCAAGCACCCACCAGGTCGACGTCACCGATGTTGCCCAAGTTCGGGAAACGCTGGACGCAGCTATTGAAATTCACGGCCGCGTGCACACCATCGTCTGGGCGGCTGGCCCATTCGTGAACCAGCTCCATATCAGCGAAATGAGCCGTGACGACTGGAAACGTGCCATCGATGTCGAAGTCATGGGCTTCTTCAATGCCGCCAAGGCTGCGCTGCCGCACTTGCGCGCCGCGGGGGGCGGTTCGTTCGTGACGCTGGGCTCTGCCGGCCATCTGCGCTGGCCGGATCGCGACGGCCTGTCGGTCGCGCCGAAGGCCGCCAACGAATCACTGATAAAGGGACTCGCCCGCGAGGAAGGCCGCTACAACATCCGTGCGAATTCCATCCTGGTCGGTGTCATCGAGGCCGGCATGTTCCCGCAACTCCTGGAGCAAGGGCAGTTCGACCAGCGGTGGATCGACGAGACGTTACAGATGCTTGCACTCAAGCGCTGGGGTAAGGCCGAGGAAATCGGTCGTGCTGCTGTGTTCCTGGCTTCCGAGAACGCGGCCTACATCACCGGGCAGCAGCTGAACGTGTCCGGCGGGTACGGCATCTAGGGCAGCTTCTCGCATCAATCGAGAGTCGCTGCCGCGAATCTCGTGCTGTTCCTCGCATCCGAAGAATCGCGCTTCGTAAACGGCGCGGAATTGCGGATCGACAACGCGCAACGGGTGTCGTCGCTGTGATGCGGCGCATTTTTTCCATTCGAAGGAGTGCATCGATGATTTCATTCACCGGTAAGACAGTGCTGGTCACCGGCGGCGGCGCGGGTATCGGCCGAGCGTGCGCTGAAGCATTCGGCGCGGCGGGCGCACGCGTCGCCGTGGCCGAGATCGACGCGGCCCGCGCGCAGGACGTGCAGCACGCGCTCGAAGCGGCAGGGGTCGAGGCGCTAGTCGGCGTCGTGGACGTCACGCGCCGCGACGAGGTCGACGTGTTCGCGCAGGCGGTCGACGCGCGTTTCGGCGGGCTCGACGTGCTCGTCAACAACGTCGGCGATTTCCTGCAGATCGCGAAGCCGTTCGATGACTGCACCGACGACGACATCGCCCGGCTGTTCGACGTGAACCTGCGCCAGGTGTTCATCGTCACGCAGGCGATGCTGCCGTTGCTGCGCAAGCGCGGCGCGGGGAGCAGCATCGTCGGCGTGTCGTCGATCGAAGGTTTCCGCGCGATTCCAAACTGCACCGTGTACGCGTCTTTCAAGGCTGCGCTGACCGGCTTTACGAAAAGCCTCGCGCTCGAACTCGGGCCAGTCGGCATCCGCGTGAACCAGATCGCGCCCGAAACCACCGAGACGCCGCAGGTGCCTGTCAGCGTGATGGTCGCGGCCGAGCACCAGGACCACGTCTCGCGCTGGATTCCGCTCGGACGCTTCGGCGAGCCCGGCGACATCGCGGGCGCCGCGCTGTACCTCGCGAGCCCGCTCGCTGCGTGGGTTACCGGCACGACGCTGCACGTCGACGGCGGCGCACTCGCGGCGGCCGGCTGGTACCGCGACCCGAAGGGCTTCTGGACCAACATTCCCGTCGTCACGGGCAACGGCTTCAACTTCTGAGTGCCAGCCGCATGCAGTCGCGGCTTCATCCGTTAATTTCTCGCGGCGTGCCTGCGCCGCTCCCGGAGATACTATGAAGATACTCATCGTCGGCGGTACTGGTCTGATCGGCGGCCATGCCGCGCTGCACCTGCATGCTCAGGGGAACCATGTGACGCTCGCCGCGCGCAAGCCGCCCGCGGCCGACAGCGCACTCGCGCAGTTCGACGTACTGCTGCGAGACTACGTAGCCGACAACTTCACGTGCGAGGACCTCGCGCCGTTCGACGCGGTCGTGTTCGCGGCCGGCAACGATATCCGCCACCTGCCGGCCGGCACCGACGAAGCCGCGCACTGGGAGCGCGCGAACGTCGACGCGGTGCCGCGCTTCTTTGCACTTGCCCGCGATGCGGGCGTGAAGCGCGCCGTACTGGTCGGCAGCTTCTATCCGCAGGTCGCGCCGGCGCTCATCGAGTCGGTACCGTACGTGCGCTCGCGCCATCTGGCCGACGAACGCGTGCGTGTGCTGGCGACGCCGTCGTTTGCGGTGTGCAGCGTCAATGCGCCGTTCGTCGTCGGGTCGGTGCCGGGTCTGCGCAACGAGATGTTCGCCGCGTACACCGGCTATGCGGAAGGCAAGCTTGCGGGGCTGCCCGTATTCGGGCCTGCCGGCGGCAGTAACTTCATCTCGACGCAATCGCTGTCGGAAGCGATCTGGGGTGCGCTGCAGCGTGGTCAATCCGGCAAGGCGTATCTCGTCGGCGACGAGAACCTCACCTTCGCCGACTACTTCGCGGCGTTCTTCCGCGCGGCCGGCCATCCGCAGGATGTGCCGTCGCTCGACCAGGAGCATCCGTTGCTGCCCGATCTCGCGATCTACACGGGGCGCGGCAACATCGTGTCCTACGAACCCGACGCCTCGGAACTTGCGCTGCTGGGCTACCGGCGCGGTGACGTGCAGCGTGCGGTCGACGAAGTCGTCGCGCATTGCCGCGCGGAGTAGAGCTAGCGGCACCATTGCTGGAACTTCCCGCCGCCGGCATGTAGCGCCAGCGGCGGGACGTCGCCAGGAAGCGACGGTCAACTTCCGGCCGATAGCGGTCTAGCCAGATAATGCCAGCACCTCGCAAGTCAGTAGGTCGTGACTCTCTGCTACCCCCGTGTTGGGTTTCGCTGCGCTCTATCCAACCTACGTGGTGAACGCCGTCCCCCACTTCCCCGTCGTCCATCCGGACGATTCCCCCTCCAGCACAACTCGCCAGACTCCTTTGCACCAGGGGCGTTCGCCCCGAGAATCACAAGAAGGCAGCCTTATGGAATTCGCGTTCAGCGATGAGCAGGAGATGATCCGCGAGTCCGCCGAGAGCTTTCTCGCGGATGTTTCCGATTCCGCCGCCGTGCGGGCGGCCATGGTCTCCGAACTGGGCCATGACCCCGAGCTCTGGCAGCGCGTATGCAGCGAGATGGTCTGGCCGGCTATCCACATCCCCGAAGAATATGGCGGCCTGGGCCTGGGCTTCGTCGAGCTGGCGATCCTGCTGGAGCAGATGGGCCGACGGCTGTTCTGTTCACCTTTCTTCGCCAGTGCCTGCCTGGCCACCCCGGCCCTGCTGCTGGGCGGGAGTGAGGCGCAGAAATCCAGATGGTTACCGCAGCTGGCCGATGGCAGCCTGACGGCCACCCTGGCTTACGCCAGCAATAGCCGCAGCGGCCTGGACTCGGTACGAGCCAACGTGCGCGAAGAGGGCAAGGGCTTCGTCCTCGACGGCAAGTTGCGCCAGGTGGTCGACGGCCACAGCGCCAATCTGTTGATCGTGGCGGCGCGCGGTAGCGAGGGCATCGGCCTGTTCGTGATTCCGGCAGATACGCCCGGCATCAGTCGCAAACTGGTACCGACCCTGGACCAGACCCGCAAACTGGCCGAAGTCGAACTCAACCACGTTTACGTCGGCGCCGATGCTGCGCTGGGGGCATCGGGGCAGGGCGGTGAGTTGCTGGAGAAAATCCTCCAACTGGCCTGCGTGGCCCTGGCCGCCGAGCAGACCGGCGGTGCCCAGCAGGCTCTCGATCTGACCCTGGCCTACACCGCCGAGCGCCAACAGTTCGGCCGCGCCATCGCCAGCTTCCAGGCCATCAAGCATCGCGCCGCCGACATGATGCTGGAGGTGGAATGCGCGCGTTCGGCGGCCTGGTATGCCGCCTGTGTGGCCGAAGAAGTCCTGGCGGCCAATGGCGACACGGGCGTTGCCGCCGAGCTGCCGCTGGCCGCCGCCCTGGCCAAGTCGCGCTGCTCGGAAGCCTTCTTCCACTGCGCCGCGGAATCCATCCAGTTGCACGGCGGTGTCGGCTTTACCTGGGAGTACGACCCGCACCTCTACTTCAAGCGCGCCCGGGCCAGTGAGGCCTTGTTCGGCGCACCGTCCTGGCACCGCGAGCGCATCGCCACCGCCCTCCTGGGGGAATACGCATGAAGATCAGTTTCAGTGAGGCGGACGAAGCCTTCCGCCGCGATGTGGCCGGCTGGCTGGCCGACAACCTGGGTGGCGAGTTCGAACAGCTGCGATTCCGTGGTGGGCCGGGGGACGAACACAGCTTCCCCGAGGAGCGCAAGGCCTGGGAACGCAAGCTGGCCGAGGGCGGCTGGACCTGCGTGGGCTGGGCGCCCGAACACGGTGGCCGTGGCCTGTCCATCAGCCAGCAGGTGATCTTCCACGAGGAATACGCCCGCGCCGGTGGTCCCGGTCGCATGGGGCACATCGGCGAAGGCCTGGCTGGCCCGACCATCGCCGCCTTCGGCACGGAAGAGCAGAAGCGGCGCCTGCTGCCGGGCATCGTCGCCGGCACCGAATTCTGGTGCCAGGGCTACTCCGAGCCGGGTGCTGGCTCTGACCTCGCCAATGTGAAAACCCGCGCCGTACTGGAGAACGGGCAATGGCGCATCAGTGGGCAGAAGGTCTGGACCTCGCTCGCCCACGAATCCGAATGGTGCTTCGTCATCGCCCGTACCGAGCCGGGTAGCGTGGGTCACAAGGGCCTGTCCTTCCTGCTGGTGCCCATGGACCAGCCGGGCATCACCGTGCGGCCCATCGAGCAGCTCACCGGCACCTCGGAGTTCAACGAAGTGTTCTTCGACGAAGCCGTGACCGACGAGGCCAACCTTCTCGGCGCGCCGGGGGATGGCTGGAAGATCGCCATGGCCTTGCTGGGCTTCGAGCGTGGCGTGTCCACCCTCGGCCAGCAGATGCAGTTCCAGAACGAGCTGGAAGAGATCATCCGCATCGCCCGGGAGAACGGCGCCGCTCGCGACCCGCTGCTGCGCCAGCGCATCGCCGAAGCCTGGGGCGGGCTGCGCATCCTGCGCTACAACTCCCTGCGCATGCTTTCCGGCGCGCAGGACGGCTCGCTGCGCCGCGAGGCGATGATCTACAAGCTGTGCTGGGCCAACTGGCACGTCGAGCTGGGCAAGCTGGCCATGGACGTGCTCGGCCCCGACGCCGAACTGCTGGAAGGCGGGCCGTACCAACTCGGCCGACTGCAGTCGATGTTCCTCTTCAGCCGCTCCGACACCATCTACGGCGGCACCAACGAAATCCAACGCAACATCATCGCCGAACGCGCGCTGGGCATGCCCCGCGAGCCGCGCGTGCGCGCCTGACCCGAGGACCTTGCATGAGCACTCCCACCTACGTTCCCGGCCACGGCCTGCTGCGCGGCAAGTCGGTGCTGATCACCGCCGCCGCTGGTGCCGGTATCGGTTTCTCCGCCGCCCTGCGTGCCGCCGAGGAAGGCTGCCGGGCGCTGATGATCAGCGATATCCATGAAGGCCGCCTGCAGGAAGCGGCAGCAAAGATCCGCGAAGCCACTGGGCTTGAGCGCGTCCATACCTGCGTGTGCAACGTCACCAACGAGGCGCAGGTGCAGGCCCTGGTGGCCGCCGCCGAGCGCGAACTGGACGGCGTCGATGTGCTGATCAACAACGCCGGCCTCGGCGGCTCGCGCCTGCTGGTGGAGATGGGCGATGAGGAGTGGCATCGCGTCCTCGACGTGACCCTCACCGGCACCATGCGCATGACCCGCGCCATGCTGCCGAAGATGATGGATCGCGGTCGCGGTGTGATCGTCAACAACGCCTCGGTTCTGGGCTGGCGCGCGCAGAAGGAACAGAGCCACTACGCCGCGGCCAAGGCCGGCGTCATGGCGCTGACCCGCTGCGCAGCGGTGGAAGCGGCCGAGCACGGCATCCGCATTAACGCAGTGAGCCCAAGCATCGCCCTGCACGACTTCCTGAAGAAGTCCGCGCCCAAGGAACTGCTGGACCAGCTCGCCTCCCGCGAGGCCTTCGGCCGCGCGGCGGAAGTCTGGGAAGTGGCCAACGTGATGATGTTCCTGGCCAGCGACTACAGCTCCTACATGACCGGCGAAGTGCTGTCGGTTTCCAGCCAGAGGGCCTGAGCATGGCGACGATCTTCGCGACACCGGCCGCCTTGCTGGAGCACGTTGGTGAACAGCTGGGCCAGAGCGACTGGATCAGCGTCGAGCAATCGCGCATCGACCAGTTCGCCGAAGCCACCGGCGACCACCAGTGGATTCATGTGGACCCGGCCCGCGCCGCCAGCGGCCCCTTCGGCGCCTGCATCGCCCACGGCTACCTGACACTCGCCCTGGTCAACCTCTTCCTGCCGCAGATTGTCGAGGTGCGCGGCATCTCCATGGGGGTGAACTACGGCTGCGAGAAGGTGCGCTTCCCCAACGTCGTCCGCGCCGGCAGCCGCGTGCGCGGCAGCGCCCAACTGGTCGCCGTCGAAGAAGTGAAGGGCGGCATCCAGGCCACCATCCGCGTCAGCGTGGAGATCGAAGGCGAGGATCGGCCGGGCTGTGTGGTGGACACCATCAGTCGTTACTACCCCGAGTGAGGGCGACTTCCTTGTAGGGGCGAATTCATTCGCCAAGCAGGCCGAAGGTCTGCCCTGCAAGGCTCAGTGGGGCAGCTGCGCTGCCCTTGGCGAATGAATTCGCCCCTACAGGAACTGAATAATTCTGGAGTCACCAATGAAAGAAGCCGTAATCGTATCCACCGCCCGCACCCCCATCGGCAAGGCCTTCCGGGGTGCCTTCAACGACACCGAAGCGCCGCTGATGGGCGGGCATGTGGTGCGCGAAGCACTGCGTCGTGCCGGTGTCGAAGGGGGCGAGGTGGACGACGTGATCATGGGCGCCGCCGCCCAGCAGGGCACTCAGGCCTATAACCTTGGCCGCCTCTGCGCGGTGGCCGCCGGGCTGCCGTCCAGCGTCGCCGGCATGGCGGTGGAGCGCCAGTGCTCCTCGGGTCTGATGAGCATCGCCCTGGCCGCCAAGGGCATCATGTGCAACGAGATCGACATCGCCGTCGCCGGTGGCCTCGAGTCCATCTCCCTGGTGCAGAACAAGCACAAGAACAGCTACCGCAACCAGTCCGAAGCCGTACTGGCGCAGGACCCGCGCGCCTACATTCCGATGATCGAGACGGCGGAAATCGTCGCCGAGCGCTACGGCATCTCCCGCGAGGCTCAGGACGAATACAGCTACCAGAGCCAGATGCGCACCGCCCTGGCGCAAAGCGCCGGACTCTTCGATGCCGAACTGGCGCCGCTGACCGTACGCAAGCTGGTGACGGACAAGGCCACCGGCGAAAGCCGCCATGAATCCGTGACCCTGACCCGCGACGAATGCAACCGTGCCGATACCACCCGCGAAAGCCTGCGCGCCCTGGAACCCGTGTGGCAGGGCGGACAGTGGAGCGGTGCCGGTCGCTTCATCACCGCCGGCAACGCCTCGCAGCTCTCCGACGGCGCCAGCGCGTCGGTGCTGATGAGCGCACACGAGGCCGCCCGCCGGGGCCTGGAGCCCCTGGGCATCTATCGCGGCCTGGCGGTGGCCGGCTGCGATTCCGATGAGATGGGCATCGGCCCGGTGTTCGCCATTCCCAAGCTGCTCAAGCGCCACGGTCTTTCCATGGACCACATCGGCCTGTGGGAGCTGAATGAAGCGTTCGCCTGCCAGGTCATCCACTGCCGTGACACCCTGGGCATTCCTGACGAGCGCCTGAACGTCAACGGCGGTGCCATTTCCATCGGCCATCCCTTCGGCATGTCCGGCGCGCGGATGGTTGGCCACGCCCTGATCGAGGGCAAACGCCGGGGCCTGCGCTACGTCGTGGTGAGTATGTGCATTGGTGGTGGCATGGGTGCCGCTGCCCTTTTTGAAGTGGCATGAGGAGCGTCCGATGATCAGTCCGCAACACGTACAGGAAACCATGGCCCGCTATGTCGAACTGGTAGACGCCTGCGACATCGACGGCATCGTCGCGCTCTACGCCGCCGACGCCACCGTAGAAGACCCGGTGGGCAGCCCGCCCCATGTGGGCATCGAGGCCATCGACCGCTTCTACCGCGAGGGCCTGGGCCGCGCCAACGCCCGTGCCCGTCGCACCGGCCCGGTATCGGCCAGCCACGCCGGCAGCGGCGCCGTGCCCTTCTGCGTGGACCTGGTGTGGAACGGCGCGCCGTGCTCCATCCAGGTGATCGATGTGATGGAGTTCGATGCCGAAGGTCGCATCCGCTCCATGAAAGCCTTCTGGGGCGAGGCCAACCTGGTGCCGAGGGACGCGTCATGAGCCTGGAAGCGCGCATCGCCGGGCTGGAAGCACTGGAAGCCATCCGCCTGCTCAAGCACCGCTACTTCAACGCCTGCGACCTCAAGGATGTAGAAGCGATTCGCGACTGCTTCGCCGAAGGGCCCATCGCCATCGACTACGGCCCGGTGGGCACCTTTGCCGAGCGCGATAGCTTTGTCGCGCTCTACCAGTCCCTGGCCTGCAACGAACGGGTGATCGACCTGCACCACGGCGCCAACCCGGAAATCGAGCTGGCGGGGGAGGGCGAAGCGGTTGGGCGTTGGGCGCTTTACTACTTCAACCTCGACGCCGAGACGGGTGCCACGCGGCAATTGGGTGGGATTTACCAGGACCGTTATCGGTGCATCGATGGGCGCTGGAAGATCATCGAGACGGTGTTCAGGGCGCATTCGATGGTGGAGTCCTCCGCTGCGATTTGATGGGTATCGCTTCGCTCTACGCCATCCTACGGGCACGCTTCCGTAGGATGGGTAGAGGTACGAAACCCATCAGCTCTTCAATTGACGCCGGACGCAGCAAGAAACGCTGGCTTCTCCCCACCCCCATGCACGCAGATATCCGCGCCGCTCACATAGCTGGCCAGCGGTGATGCCAGGTACAGGCAAGCATCGCCGATGTCCTCCGGGCTGGCCATGCGCTGCATGGGAATCCCTGCCGCCACCCGCGCCACACCCTCGGCATCGCCGTAGTGCAGCTCCGCCTGCTCGGTGAGGATCAGCCCCGCCGTTACCGCATTCACCCGGACCTTCGGCGCCCATTCCACGGCGAGGGAACGGGTCAGGTTGAGCAGCCCTGCCTTGGCTGCGCCATAGGCGGCGGTGCCGGGAGAAGGGCGGGTGGCGCTGACGCTGCAGATGTTGACGATGGCGCCGCCGCCCGGCTGCTCCTGCATCACGCGGTTGGCGAGCTGGCAAAGGTTGAGCGGCGCCAGCAGGTTGAGGCGGATGATGGATTCCGAGAAGCGCGGCGATGCCGTGGCGGCTTCGGCATGGGGCGCGCCGCCGGCGTTGTTCACCAGCACGTCGAGACGGCCGAAGCGGTCGACGATGGCATCCACCAACTGTTGAAGCTGCTCGATGTCACGCACGTCACAAGGCAGGAAGTGCGCCTCGCGGCCAGCATGGCTTGGCAACTGGTCGGGGGCATTGCGGCCACAGATCACCACCTCGGCGCCGCAGGCGAGAAAGCGCTGGCTGATACCCCGGCCCACGCCCTTGCCGCCTCCGGTCACCAGTACCACCTTGCCGCTGAAATCCAATGCATCGCCCATGGCTGCCTCGTCTGTCGGTTGTTGATGGGCAGAGGCTAGGGCGAGCAGGGCGGGGTGCCTACGTCCGGGAGGACTAGGGAATCTGCTATTGGGGTCTCTGTTTCTGTAGGGCGAATTCATTCGCCAAGGGCGGCGAAGCTGCCCCCGGATTGTGAAGGGCAGACCTGCGGCCTGCTTGGCGAATGAATTCGCCCCTACAAGGAGTTCGTCCCAAGCTCGGAGCGATGCCTGCTAGTCCTCTCGGACGATGTTGCCCACCGGGGCGCGCCGAATAATCCGGCCAAACAACAAGCCGAGGAGAGTCCCATGGGCGCGCTACCGCAAGGGCGTTTCGTCACGCTGCCCGATGGTCTGCGACTGCACTACCTGGATGCTGGCGAAGGCGAGCCGGTGGTCTTCATTCACGGCAGCGGCCCTGGCGCCAGCGGCCACAGCAATTTCAAGCAGAACTACCCGGTGTTCGAGAAGTTCGGCTATCGGGTGATAGTCCCCGACCTGCCGGGCTACGGCCTTTCCGACAAGCCCGAAACCACCTACAGCCTCGACTTCTTCGTCTCCGCCCTGACTGGTCTGCTGGATTCCCTGGATATCGAGCGCTGCGTACTGGTGGGCAACTCCCTGGGCGGCGCCATCGCCATCAAGCTGGCGCTGGATGCGCCGCGCCGCGTCAGCCGTCTGGTGCTGATGGCGCCGGGTGGCCTGATGGAGAAGGAGCAGTACTACCTGCAGATGGAAGGCATCCAGAAAATGGGCGCCGCCTTTGCCAATGGCGAGCTGAATGACGCCGACGGCATGCGCCGGCTGCTGTCCCTGCAGCTCTACGACGCCTCGCTGATCAGCGACGAGACCGTCAACGAGCGGGTCGCCGTGGTGCAGCAGCAGCCGCGTTGCGTACTGAGCACCATGCAGGTGCCGAACATGGCGGCGCGCCTGTCCGAGCTGTCTTGCCCGATCCTCGGTTTCTGGGGCATGAACGACAAGTTCTGCCCGTCCTCCGGCGCCCAGACCATGCTGGAGAACTGCACAAACATCCGTTTCGTGATGCTCAGCGAGTGCGGCCACTGGGTGATGGTGGAGCACCGCGAGCTGTTCAACCGCACCTGCCTGGACTTCCTCGCGGAGGGCCGGTCATGAGTGAAATCCTGCAGCGCGCATACGGCGAGGATCTCTATCAGGCCCTGCTCGCCGGTCGCACCCTGGCGCCGCTGACCGAGCGCTGGCCAGAGATCACGATCGAAGACGCCTACCGCATCTCCCTCTACAGCATCGAGCGTCGCGTGGCGGCAGGCGATGCCATCGTCGGCAAGAAGATCGGCGTCACCTCCGCAGCCGTGCAACGCATGCTCAACGTGCACCAGCCGGACTTCGGCTTCATTACCCGAGACATGTGGTTCGACGACGGCGACAGCATTTCCCTGTCCGGCAACCGCCTGATCCAGCCGCGCGCCGAGGGCGAGATCGCCTTCAAGCTGAAGCATGACCTGGTGGGGCCCGGCGTTACCGAGCAGGACGTGCTCGACGCCACCGAATGCGTGATTCCCTGCTTCGAGATCGTCGATTCGCGTATTCACGACTGGAAGATTCGCATCCAGGACACCGTGGCCGACAACGCCTCCTGCGGTGTCTTCGTGCTCGGCCGCGAGCAGGTGGACCCGCGCGAGCTGGACCTGCCCAACCTGCGCATGACCGTGTTCAAGAACGGCACGCAGATCAGCGAGGGCCTGGGCTCGGCGGTGCAGGGCAACCCGCTCACCGCCGTGGCCTGGCTGGCCAACACCCTGGGCGCCTTCGGCATCCCGTTCAAGGCTGGGGAAATCATCCTCTCCGGCTCCCTGGTTCCACTGGAGCCGGCCCGAGCCGGCGACCTCTTCGAACTGACCATCGACGGCCTGGGCAGCGCCCGGGTGTCCTTCCGCGACTGACTCCGGGGAAAGAGCATGAGCAAGAAACTCAAGGCGGCCATCATCGGGCCGGGCAATATCGGCACCGACCTGTTGATCAAGATGCGCCGTTCCGACTGGATCGAACCGGTGTGGATGGTGGGCGTCGACCCGACTTCCGAGGGCCTTAAACGCGCCGCCGAATTCGGCCTGAAGACCACCGCAGAAGGCGTCGACGGCCTGCTGCCCCACGTGCTGGACGACGATATCCGCATCGCCTTCGATGCCACCTCGGCTTACGTCCATGCCGAGAACAGCCGCAAGCTCAATGAGCTGGGCGTGATCATGATCGACCTCACCCCGGCGGCCATCGGCCCGTACTGCGTACCGCCGGTGAACCTCAAGGAGCACGCGGCAAAGCTGGCGCTGAACGTCAACATGGTCACCTGCGGCGGCCAGGCCACCATTCCCATGGTGGCGGCGGTGTCCCGCGTGCAGCCGGTGGAGTACGGCGAGATCGTCGCCACTGTGTCCTCCCGCTCCGTGGGGCCGGGCACCCGGCAGAACATCGACGAATTCACCCGCACCACCGCTGGCGCCGTGGAGAAGATCGGCGGCGCCAAGCGCGGCAAGGCCATCATCGTCATCAACCCGGCCGAGCCGCCGCTGATGATGCGCGACACCATCCATTGCCTCACCGAAGGTGAACCTGACCAGGCGGAAATCCGCGCTTCGGTGCTGCACATGGTCAAGGAAGTGCAGCGCTACGTGCCGGGCTACAAGCTGATCAACGGCCCGGTGTTCGATGGCCGCAAGGTGTCGATCTTCATCGAGGTGGAGGGGCTGGGAGACTTCCTGCCCAAGTCCGCCGGCAACCTGGACATCATGACCGCCGCCGGCCTGCGCACCGCGGAAATGTTTGCCGAAGAGGCCCATAAGGGCGCCCTGCAACTGCCTGCCCGTTGAGTGGAGAAACAACATGAACCTGCAAGGTAAGCGCGTGCGCCTGCACGACATGAGCCTGCGCGACGGCATGCACGCCAAGCGCCACCAGATCAGCCTGGACGAGATGGTGGCCGTGGCCACCGGCCTCGACGCCGCCGGCGTACCGCTGATCGAAATCACCCACGGCGATGGCCTGGGCGGTTCCTCGCTGAACTATGGCTTCCCGGCCCACTCGGACGAAGAGTATTTCGATGCGGTGATCCCCAAGCTCAAGCAGGCCAAGGTCTCGGCCCTGCTGCTGCCGGGCATCGGCACCGTCGACCACCTGAAGATGGCCCACGACCTGGGCGTTTCCACCATTCGCGTCGCCACCCATTGCACCGAGGCGGACGTGTCCGGCCAGCACATCGGCATGGCCGCGAAGATGGGGCTGGATACCGTGGGCTTCCTGATGATGGCGCACATGGTCAGCGCGGAAAAACTGCTGGAGCAGGCGAAGTTGATGGAGAGCTACGGCGCCAACTGCATCTACTGCACCGACTCGGCCGGCTACATGCTGCCGGATGAGGTGACCGAGAAGATCAGCGTGCTGCGCAATGGCCTGAATGCGAACACCGAGATCGGCTTCCACGGCCACCACAACATGGGCATGGCCATCGCCAACTCCCTGGCCGCCATCGAGGCCGGCGCCGCACGGATCGACGGCTCGGTAGCAGGCCTGGGCGCCGGTGCCGGCAACACGCCGCTGGAAGTCTTCGTCGCCGTGCTGGCGCGCATGGGCGTGGAGACCGGTATCGACCTGTACAAGATCATGGATGTGGCCGAGGACCTGGTGGTGCCGATGATGGACCAGCCGATCCGCGTCGACCGCGACGCCCTGACCCTGGGCTACGCGGGCGTGTACAGCTCCTTCCTGCTGTTCGCCAAGCGCGCTGAGAAGAAGTACGGCATCCAGGCCCGCGAGCTGCTGGTGGAACTGGGGCGTCGTGGCACCGTGGGTGGTCAGGAAGACATGATCGAAGACCTCGCCCTGACCCTGTCGCGCCAGCGTGGGGTGTTGCCGACGTAGGTTGGGTTCGACGCCGCTCGTTGGGCCTCGCGTAGCTCGGACCAACCTACGGGGTGGTCCGAGTCTGGCCTAGATTCCCTCACCCCAGCCCTCTCCCAGAGGGAGAGGCAGCTAGTCGGTGCATCCGGATGGTTTCGAGCCAGTCGGCGCGAGTCACCCCTCTCCCCCCGGGAGAGGGGGCGGGGCGGGCCGCGTTCGGATGAGGGGAGTTGAACCCCGCGCGGACCCTCACACCCTATTCCCACTCCCTCTCCGTCGCGCCTGTGCCAGCAGCGCGGGGCCTATCTCTTCCAGCGGCAACACTTCTTCCGCCGCGCCAATCTCCGCCGCTTCCCGAGGCATGCCGTAGACCACACAGCTGGCTTCGTCCTGGGCGACGGTGTAGCCGCCGGCTTCGCGGATTTCCAGCAAGCCCCGTGCGCCGTCCTTGCCCATGCCGGTGAGCAGGGCGGCGATGAGGTTGCGGCCGGCGCAGCGGGCGGCGCTGTTGAACATCACGTCCACCGCCGGGCGATGGCCGTTCACCGGGGGTGCTTCGGACAGGCGTGCGACATAGTTGGCGCCGGAGCGCGCCACTTCCATGTGCAGGCCGCCGGGGGCGAGAAGGGCGGTGCCGGGGAGGATGCGGTCGCCGTCACGGGCTTCGCTGACGCTGATGCGGCAGAGCTTGTCCAGGCGGGCGGCGAAGGAGCGGGTGAAGCCGGCCGGCATGTGCTGGGTGATGACCACGCCGGGGCTGTCCGCCGGCAGGCCCAGCAGCAATTCCTTGATGGCCTCGGTGCCGCCGGTGGAGGCACCGATGGCGATCAGTTTCTCGGTGCCGACGATGGGTTGGCCGCGTTCGACCGGGCGCTCCACCGCACTGCGGCGGATCATCCGCGCGCGTGCCGCGACCTTGAGCTTGGCGCGGATTTCCGCAGCGTAGGCTTGCATGCCTTCGGCAATGCCCAACTTGGGCTTGGCGACGAAGTCGATGGCGCCCAGTTCCAGCGCACGCAGGGTCGCCTCGGAACCGCGCTCGGTCAGCGAGGAAATCATCACCACCGGCGTGGGGCGGCCCTTCATCAGTTTGTCGAGGAAGGTCAGGCCGTCCATGCGCGGCATTTCCACGTCCAGGGTGATGACGTCGGGCGAGTGCTGCTTGATCAGGTCGCGGGCGACATAGGCGTCGGGCGCCACGCCCACGAGGTGCAATTCGTTGTCGGCGCGGACGATTTCGCTGAGCAGGCTGCGGATGAGCGCCGAGTCGTCCACCACCAGTACCTTGATCGGCACGGGCTCACTCCTTGAACAGGTCGTAGGGCCCCAGCGCTTCCCCGCGCTTGAGGTAGAGGATGTATTCCAGCTCGCGCTGCAGGATGGTGTCGTTGTGCAGGCTCTTGAGCTTCTTTACCAGCACCTTGCCGCTGGACGGGAAGATGTAGACCTTGCGCGCTTCCGCGCCCATCACGTCTTCGGCCAGCAGGGGGATGCCTTCGGTATCCAGATAGCTGTGGACAAACTCCACGGTGCGCAGCGTGGTATCGACGCGGAGCAGGTCGTTGGGCAGGTTGCCGGCGCCGAACACCTTGGCTTCCAGCTGGTGACGTCGCGCGCCCTGACGCAGCATCTCGTCGCTGAGCTGTTCCATGATGCGCACCCCGTGGTGGGTCGCGGCGCTGGCCAGGCCGCTACCGATGCCGGGCTCAGGCAGCATGAACTGATTCATCCCGCCGATGCCGCGTTGCTGGTCGAACAGGCACACCGCCACGCAACTGCCGAGCACCGAGACCAGCACCTGGTCCTCGGTGGTCGCATAGAACTCGCCGGGCAGCACCTTGACCGCCGGCAACTGGAAGTCCGGGTCGAAGTAGCGGGTGGCGGCGATGGCGCCTGCGGTTTCTCCTTTCATGACGAGGCTCCCGGGACAGGCTGATAGACGGTGCGGCTGACCAGTTTCACTGCATGGCTGGCCTGCACGAAGCTTTCCGAATGGCCGGCAAAGAACAGCCCGTCCGGCCGCAGCAGGCGCACCATGCGTTCCAGCAGGCGCACCTGGGTGGGCTTGTCGAAGTAGATCATCACGTTGCGGCAGAAGATGGCGTCGAGCCCGCCACTGAGGTGCCAGTCGCGGTCCAGCAGGTTGATGCGGCGGAACTCCACCATCTGCCGCAGCTCAGGCACGACGCGTGCGAGACCGGCATTGGCTCCGGTGCCACGCTGGAAATAGCGCTTCTTCAGCGCCGGGTCGAGCTGGTCGAGGCGCTCGACGGGATAGATACCGCGCCGCGCGGTTTCCAGCACGCCGGTGTCGATGTCGGACGCGATGATCCGCACACTCTGTGCCCGATCCCCCAGCGCCTGGTGCAGGGCGATGGCCATGGAGTAGGGCTCTTCCCCGGTGCTGGAGGCGGCCGACCAGAAGCGCAAGGGCCGGCTTCGGCGCGAGGGGTCCCTGCCCAGGGCGGCCAGTTGGTCGAAGTGGTGCCGTTCCCGGAAGAAGGCGGTGATGTTGGTGGTCAGCGCATTGATGAAGGGCTGCCACTCTTCGGGATGCTCGTCGAGGTAGGCCAGGTAGCTGGAGAAGGAGCGCAGTTCGAGGTGCCGCAATCGACGTGCCAACCGGCTGTACACCATCTGCTGCTTGCTCGTGGCGAGGCTGATGCCGGCACGGCGATACAGCCGCTCACGTACCTGCTGGAAGTCGTGGTCGTTGTAGCCGAATTCGTGTTCGCCCAGCACCTGCGCATTCATTGCATGACCTCAAGAAACCCCGGCGCAGGGCGCCGGGGTGGGTTTGGGACTAGAACTCTTCCCATTCCTCTTCCTTGCTCCGCGCCGCGCGGCCGGCACTGCGGGGCGACTTCGCCGACGGTGTCTTGCGCGAGGCATTGCGCGGGGTGCCGGGGTGTCCGGCGTGGGCCGGGTCCAGCTTGAACACGGCCACCGACTGGGCCATCAGCCCGGCCTGTTCCTGCAGGGCTTCGGCGGCTGCGGCAGCTTCTTCCACCAGGGCGGCGTTCTGCTGGGTCATCTCGTCCATCTGGCTGACCGCGCCGTTGACCTCCTCGATGCCACGGCTCTGTTCGGTGGAGGCGGCGGCGATCTCGGCCATGATGTCGGTGACCCGCTTGATGGCGATCACGATGTCGCTCATGGTCTGGCCGGCCTGGGCCACCAGGGTATTGCCGTTCTCGACCTTGCTCACCGAGTCGGAGATCAGTGTCTTGATTTCCTTGGCCGCCGCTGCCGAACGCTGCGCCAGGGTGCGTACTTCGGCGGCCACCACGGCGAAGCCACGGCCCTGTTCACCGGCCCGCGCCGCTTCTACCGCGGCGTTGAGGGCGAGGATGTTGGTCTGGAAGGCGATGCCGTCGATGACGCCGATGATGTCGGAAATCTTCCGCGCCGAGTCGTTGATGGCGGTCATGGTGCTGACCACCTTCTGCACCACGTTGCCGCCTTCGGTGGCCACCTCCGAGGCGTTCACCGCCAGGGAGTTGGCCTGGCGCGCATTCTCGGCATTGAGCTTCACCGTGCTGGTCAGCTCTTCCATGCTGGAGGCGGTTTCTTCCAGGCTGGAGGCTTGCTGCTCGGTGCGGGTGGACAGCTCGGCGTTGCCGCTGGCGATTTCGCTGGCGGCGGTGTTGATGGTGTCGGCGGACTCGCGGATCTGCCCGAGCATGCGCGACAGGCTCTGCGCGGTTTCGTTGGAGTAGTCCTTGAGTTCGCCGAAGGTGCCCTGGTAGTCGGCGCTGATGCTTTGCGAGAGGTCGCCCTGGGCGAGGGCGCCGAGCATCCGCGAAACGTCCTTGAGGCCTTTGTCGGCGGTGTCCACCAGGCTGTTCAGGCCGGTGGCCAGGTTGAGGATGAAACCGCTCTTGCCCGTTTCGTCGATGCGCTTGGAGAAGTCACCGGCAGCGGCTGCGCCGACCAGCGCGGCGACTTCACGCTCGACCTGCACCTCCAGCGTCCGGTCGGCCCATTCCACCACCGAGCCGAGGCGCTCGCCGGCATCGCTGATGACCGGGTTGGCCACCAGGCCGAAGGTGCGTCCGCCCACGTCGATCTGGGTGCGGAAGGTGCTGGTGAAGGTGGCGAGCAGGCGCTTCTGGTGCTCGGGGTTCTTGTGGAACTGGTCGATCGAACCGCCCAGCAGCTTGCTCACGGAGAACGACGGCAGCGCCTTGCGCAGGTCCGCCTCGGCGTTCTGCAGCATGCTGGTGACGGTCTTGTTCATGTAGATGATGGTGCGGTCGCCGTCGGCGATCATCACGTTGGTACTGCAGTTGTCCAGCGCGCTCTTGATCCGGGTGTTCTCCGACGCGGCCTGGGCCGCGGCCTTGAGGCGGTCGCGCACGCCGTCGATGGCTTCGGTGATCTGCGCCTTCTTGCCCGGCAGGCGTTCCATGTCCTTGCTGAAGTCGCCGCGACCGTAGGCGGTCACCACGCCCACGACCTGCATCTTCACCGCGATATGGGCGGCCACCAGTTCGTTGATGCCTTTCGCCAGGCGCGCATGGGTGCCGCTGAAGCGGTCCTCCGGGATGACCTGGTCGATCCAGCCGTCGGTGTGCTGGCGGGTCATTTCCACCAGTGCCTTGTCCAGCGCTTCGGTGCTGGCGCTTTCCGCCTGCTGCTGGCGCAGGCTCTTCTGCAAGCGGGCGAGGCTGTCGTAGACCGGTGTCCAGATCGGGTCGTCGCCGGCGCCGATGGGGTGGTCGAGATTCCCTTCCGCCAGGCCCTGGATCAGGCTGGCCAGGTGTTGCGCGCGAAGCTGAGCTTGTGCTTTTCCGTTGAACAGACCCATTGGCTAATCCCCTTGCGTGTCAGGCTGCGGCTGCTTCGACCAGGGCCATTTCGCGGCTGGTCATCAGCTTCTCGATATCCACCAGGATCAACATCCGCTCGGCCACGGTGGCTAGGCCCAGCAGGTATTCGGTATCGAAGCTGGCGCCGAATTCCGGCGGCGGCTTGATCTCTTCGCCCGACAGGGCGATCACGTCGGACACCGAATCCACCACCACGCCGACGATGCGCCGGCCGATGTTGAGGATGATCACCACGGTGAAGGGGTCGTAGGTGACGTCGGCGAGGTTGAACTTGATGCGCAGGTCGACGATGGGAACGATGGCGCCGCGCAGGTTGATCACGCCTTTGATGAAGGCCGGGCTGTTGGCGATGGTGGTCACCTGGTCATAGCCGCGAATCTCCTGCACCCGGAGTATGTCGATGGCGTACTCCTCGCGACCGAGGGTGAAGGTCAGGTACTCCTGGGCCGGTTGCCCGGCCTGTTCCGCACTAAGGGAGTTCATGCAGCGCTGCTCCTTGTTGTTGTGCCAGACCCGGCAGGGCGTCGACATCGAGGATCAGGGCGACGCTGCCGTCGCCCATGATGGTGGCGCCAGCGATGCCATCGATCCGGCGGAAGTTCTGTTCCAGGCTCTTGATCACCACTTGCTGTTGCCCCACCAGGTCGTCCACCAGCAGGGCGAAGTGGCGCCCGTCGGCTTCGAGGATGACCACGATGGACTGCTCGGCCGGCAGCGGCGGGGCGATTTCCCCCAGCAGGTCGTGCAGCGAAAGCAGCGGCAGGTACTCGCCGCGCACGCGGATCACCGCGCCTTCCTCGCCGCCCAGGCCACGGATGTCGTCGGCCTTGGGCTGCAGCGATTCGACGATGTAGGTCAGCGGGATCACGTAGTGGGTGCGCGCCACGGCGACGATCAGGCCATCGAGGATGGCCAGGGTCAGCGGCAGGCGGATGCTGATGCGGGTGCCGAGGCCGGCGGCCGAGTCGATGTCGATGCGTCCGCCCATGGTCTGGATGTTGCGCTTGACCACGTCCATGCCGACGCCGCGTCCGGAAAGGTCGGTGACCACTTCGGCGGTGGAGAAACCGGGCATGAAGATCAGTTGCCAGACTTCGGCATCGCTCATGCCGTCGTGCACGGCGAGGTTCTTCTCACGGGCCTTGGCGAGGATGCGCTCGCGGTCCAGGCCACGGCCGTCATCGCTGATTTGCACGACGATGCTGCCGCCCTGGTGGAACGCACCCAGGCGTACGGTGCCGCTGGCCGACTTGCCGGCGGCGAGGCGCACGTCGGGCAACTCGATGCCATGGTCGATGCTGTTGCGCACGATGTGGGTGAGCGGGTCGCTGAGGCGCTCGATCACACCTTTGTCCAGTTCGGTGTGCTCGCCTTGCAGCACCAGTTCGACCTGCTTGCCGAGGCGCGAAGAGGTGTCGCGCACCAGGCGTGGGAAGCGGCTGAAGATGAAGCTGATGGGCAACATGCGGATCGACATCACCGATTCCTGCAAGTCGCGGGTGTTGTGTTCCAACTGCGCCAGGGCCTGGTGGATGCGCTCGTGCTGGCTCGGGTCCAGTGCGCCTCCGAGCTGGCCGAGCATGGCCTGGGTGATGACCAGCTCGCCCACCAGGTTGATCAGGCTGTCGATCTTCTCGACGCTGACGCGGATCGAGCTGGACTCGCTTTCGCTGGTGGTGGGTTTACTTGCGACCGGTGCGGCTGCGGCTGCGGTTGCCGGCTTGGGTGGCTCGATAGCGATCGGCGCGGGTGTGCCGGGTGCGTCGTCGAAAAAGCCGAAGGCGCCGGAGTTTTCCTGGACTGGAGTTCCCGGGGCATCGTCGAAAAAGCCGAAGTCGTCATCGGCCGCCGCTTCGGGCGTACCCGGTGCGTCATCGAAGAAGCCGAAGACCGCTGTTTCGTCAGGCATTGGCGCGGCGTCCAGCAACCCGCGCAGACGGGTCACCGTTTCTTCCACCGGCACGCTCGGATCGGGGCACTGCCGGCGATGGGCGTCCAGCAGGCGCATCAGCACGTCACGGGCTTGCAGGAACAAATCGACCATATCCGCGCGCAGGGCCATCTGGCCGCTGCGGATACGGTCGAGCAGGGTTTCCAGCTCGTGGGTCACGGCGGTCAGGTCGTCGAAGCCGAACATACCGGCCGACCCCTTGATGGAATGCGCGGCGCGGAAGATGCCGTTGAGTTCTTCCGCGTCAGGCCGCTGCAGGTCGAGACCGAGCAGCAGCAGCTCGAGGCTTGCCAGGTGCTCTTCGGTTTCCTCGAAGAAGACCTGGAGAAACTGATTCATCCCTTCGCTCATGGGAGGCGCCTTGTGCCGGGGTCAGGGGAGGACCTTGCGGGTGACTTCCAGCAGTTTTGGCGGATCGAAGGGTTTGACCAGCCAACCGGTGGCGCCAGCAGACTTGCCTTGTTGCTTCATGCTGTCACTGGATTCGGTGGTCAGCATGAGGATGGGCGTGGCGCGGTAGCCCGGCAGCCCGCGCAGGCTGCGGATCAGGCTGAGGCCATCCATGTTGGGCATGTTCTGGTCGGTGAAGACCAGGTTGTATGCCTTGCTCTGCGCCTTGCCGAGACCATCCTTGCCATCTACCGCCTCGTCCACGAGGTACCCGGCGGCTTTGAGAGTGAAGCTCAGCATCTGTCTTATGGATGCGGAGTCGTCAACGATCAGGATCTGCTTGCTCATCAGTGCCGCTCTCCTTGCCGCTTTTTCGGGGGGTGAAACCTTTTTTCCTTGTGAAGCGGGCAACTGCGTTGCCCCTGGCGAATGAATTCGCCCCTACAAATCCAACTCGCACACCATGGCCACTGGCCACGTTTATGTGTAGATGGACGCCTGATGAGCGTCCAGCCGCTGACGCCAGCCATTCGTCGCAATGATGGGCGGCGGATGGCTGGTGCCTATCGATTCAGAAAAGCTCCACCTCTCCGGCACTTACGGTGCTCTGGGCGACGGGGTTGGCGACGGGCTTGCGCAGCTCGCGGGTCTCCTGGTCGATCCGCTCCGCCCATTGCTCCGGCGCCGCCGCACGCAAGCCGCCGAGCCCTGCGGCGAATCCGCCGAGCTTGGCGAAGTGCTTGCGCATCTGCCCGATCAACTGGCTGCTCATGTCCTGGAACTGCAGGGCCGTGATGGCCTGGTCAACGCCAGAACCCACCTCCAGCGAAATGCGGTCCAGCTCCTGGATCACTTTCAGCGTGTGGCGGTTCATGCCTTCCAGGTCTTCCAGCATGTGGTGCAACTGCTGCTTGGATTCCAGGGCGATGCCCATGTCCTTGTCCGCCAGTTGGGAGATGGCCGACTCGGCGTCCTGGATTTCGCGGTAGACCACGTCCACGTGCTCGCGAATCTTTTCCGAGAAGCCGGTGGAACGGGTGGACAGGGCACGGACTTCGTCGGCGACCACGGCGAAGCCCCGGCCGCTTTCGCCGGCGCGGGCTGCCTCGATGGCGGCATTCAGCGCCAGCAGGTTGGTCTGCTTGGCGATGGCGTCCATATCGTGGGTCGATTTCAGGATATCGGCGATCTTCTGCGTCACCCGGTCCATGCGTTTCACCAGCTCCTGGGAGGTCTGGCTGGTTTCCAGCGTCGCCTCGACGAACAGGCCCAGGGTGGTGCGGGTGGTGGAGATGAATTCCTGGAAATTCATGCCGTCATCGACGCCTTGGTTGCCGTAGCGCTCGATCAGGGAATGGGAGTGGGCGCGCTGCTGGTCGATGCGCGCGGCCAGGCCCTGAAAGCTGTCGCCGAGGCGAGCGATGGCGTCCTGCAACAGGCCATCGATCTGTCTGGCATGTGCCTGCAAGGTGCCCAGGTGCTCGTCCACGGCATCCTGGGCCTGTTGCCAGTCGGGCGCCATCACGGCCGGGACTTGGGCTTGCGCCGCCTGCGGACGGGATTCGTGCTGCAACCAGGTCAGCAGCAGGCTGGCCAGCCAGCCCCCGCCGAGGGCCAGCCATACCGGCAGGTCCAAGGCAACCATGCCGGCGCAGGCCAGCCAGATCAGGGAGTGCAGGGCCAGGCCCTTGATGGGGTTAGCAGGCGACGGATGCGACATGAAGCACTCCCTTGCAGGATTGTTTGACCGGACGGCGGCCCCAGGCAGGGTGAAAACTACTGTGACGTTCTCACTCAGCCTTTAAAAGGCCATCGGCAACGCTGGTTAAAGCTAGAGGCCGCTCGTCTGCTGTCAAATCGCTATCCATCCGTTTCTTGCGCCATTCATCCCGCTGTTTCTGCCTCCTCTTCAGGCGGGCTGAGATAGCGATGGGCGCCACAGCGCAGGCATCGCTGGCAAATCATGGGAACGGCGCCCACTTCTGTACGAAAACCCTCGGTCCATTGGCAACCGAGCAGAAAGCAACGAATACGCATGGCTCCTCCCGGGGGCGTACCCCCTGGTCCAATCCGGCAGTGATGGGATGAACTGCACTCGCCTTGTTCTTGTTGGAGGCATGGGTCGCCGCGAGGATCGGCCCACCGCTCTAGAGCCGGCAACCTAAAAGGGCGAGCGGTGGGACCGTTGGTCGGGAGAGGGAAGGGGAGGAGTTACGCGGCATCCGCCCGCGGCCGGCGTGGATGCTCGTGTTTCAGGTACTGGACCAGACGGGCTTTCTGGCTGGGGCTCATGAACAGGCCGAGCTTGGTGCGGCGCCAGAGGATGTCCTCGGCACTGACGGCCCATTCCTGCTGGCAGAGATAGTCCACTTCCCGAGAATAGAGGCCGGCGCCCAGGTGTTCGCCGAGGTCCGCCAGTTCCTGCACGTTGCGCAGCAGGTGCCAGCAGCGGCTGCCATAGAGGTTGGCCCAGCGCCTGGCGATGTGCGTAGGCAGCCAGCCGAAGCTGGCGCAGAGGGCTTCTACCAGGGCGCTGCGGCTTTCCATCTTTTCTCCGCCGGGCAGCGGCGTGTTGGCGGTCCAGGCGCCCTTGGCGAACGGGAACCAAGGCGTCAGTTGCTGGAGAGCGGCTTCGGCCAGTTTGCGGTAGGTCGTGAGCTTGCCGCCGAACACCGAGAGCAGTGGCGCCTCGCCGGGATGGGCGGCGAGGGCGAGGGTGTAGTCGCGAGTCACTGCGGACGGATCGTCCGACTCGTCATCGCACAGGGGACGCACGCCGGAATAGCTATGGAGGATGTCCTGCTCACTCAACTGGCGCTTGAAGTGGCGGTTGACCACGTCCAGCAGGTAACGGGTTTCTTCGGCGGTGATCGCGACGTTGGCCGGGTCGCCGTGGTACTCGCGGTCGGTGGTGCCGATAAGGGTGAAACGATCCAGGTAGGGAATCGCGAAGACGATGCGGCGGTCCTCGTTCTGCAGGATGTAGGCCTGCTCGCCGTCATGCAGGCGCGGCACGATGATGTGACTGCCCTGGATGAGACGGATGCTGTAGGGCGTCGCCTGCTTGAGGTCCTGCTGGATGAAACGGGCCACCCAGGGGCCGGCGGCGTTGACCAGCGCGCGGGCGCGGATCGACAGCAGGCTGCCATCGACGCGTTCCAGGTGAATGTGCCAGAGGCCCTTGCTGCGGCGGGCGCTGACACAGCGGGTGCGGGTATGCACATGGGCGCCGCGCTCGCGGGCGGCCATGGCGTTGAGCACCACCAGGCGCGCGTCGTCCACCCAGCAATCGGAGTATTCGAAACCCTGGGTGATTTCCGCCTGCAATGGGCTGCCGGCGCCAAAGCGCAGACTGCGCGAAGCGGGCAGGCGCTTGCGCTTGCCGAGGTGGTCGTAGAGGAACAGGCCGGCACGGATCATCCAGGCCGGGCGCAGGTGCGGCCGGTGGGGAAGGATGAAGCGCAGCGGCTTGACGATGTGCGGCGCCTTGGCGAGCAGCACTTCGCGCTCGGCCAGGGCTTCGCGCACCAGGCGGAACTCGTGATGTTCCAGGTAGCGCAGGCCGCCGTGGATCAGTTTGCTGCTGGCCGAAGAGGTGTGCTGGGCGAGGTCGTCCTTCTCGCAGAGAAATACCGACAGCCCCCGTCCGGCTGCATCCGCGGCGATGCCGACGCCATTGATGCCGCCGCCGACGATTGCGAGGTCATAGACTTCCGCGATGGGGGAATGGTTGTGGTTCATTGGCAGGCACCAAGGTCGAAATCGAACTTTCAATGTTCATTTTCGAAAATAGCCTAGATGAGCGGACGCAAAATGACCAGCCCAATGCGCGGAAACGCGCCGGGTGGTCACGGAAAATTCATACAGCTGAAAATCGGGTCACACGCGGTCGAGGTGCACCTTGTGTTCGGCAAGCAGGCGGGTCAGGGCGGGGGAG
>MTEW01000395.1_pt2 | contig 32156 bp, 22 predicted proteins | sample 1042681 | NCBI WGS metagenome assembly MTEW01 (sample SAMN06185811, study PRJNA358809) | soil metagenome | isolation source: soil biostimulated with citrate as carbon source | place: India | collected 2015-05-23
ACGGAAATCCTCCTCGCGGTCCGACCAGCGCAGGCCGCCACGGGCGACGTCGCCGAAGCGCAGGTGCACACCCTCGACGCGCGGGCTGTAGACGAAGATCTCGAACTTCGGCACCGGCCGCGGAATCTCCGGGATCAGGCGCGGGCTGAGCTTGAAGCTGAAATACGACTTGGCCGCACCGCTGGCATCGGCCTGGAAGAAGTTGGTACGCAGGGTCGCCTTGATCAGGTCCAGGTAGCGACGCAGGATGCGGTCTTCGTTGAGCACGGCGACGTTGTCCAGCGCAGCCAGGATGGCCTGCTCGAGCTTCTGCTGCTTGTCTTCCAGATCCTCGGCGGTGAGCTTGCGCGCGAGGTAGAAACGGGTGCGGAACAGGCGCACCAGCTCCTTGGCGATATCGGCGTGATTGATCAGGGTCGAGGCGATGTAGCTGAGGTCGAAGCCCAGGCGGATCTGCTTGAGATAACGCGCATAGGCACGCAGCAGGGCGACGTCACGCCAGGGCATGGCGGCGATCAGCACCAGGCGGTTGAAGGCATCGTTCTCGGCATCGCCGCCGACGATATGGATGAAGGCGTCCTGCAGCGTGTCGTTGAGCTGCTGGATGTCGACATCCAGGCCTTCGGCGTAGGTGAAGGCGAAGTCGTGAATCCAGAATTCGCGGCCGTCATTGCGGCGCAGCTTGTAGGGGAACTCGCCGAGCACGCGCAGGCCGAGGTTCTCCAGAATCGGCAGCACGTCGGACAGCGGCAGCGGGGTGTCGGCGTGGTACAGCTTGCAGTGCAGCTGCTGATCGCCCTGCGCCAGCGGCTGGTAGAAGCTCATCACCAGCGGTTTGTCGTTGCTCAGGCTGAGCAGGTGCTGCATGTCCACCACCGCCGAATGCGGGGCGAAACGCTCGCGGTAGCCGGCCGGGAAACCGCCGGGGAACTCGGCCAGCACGTTGGTGCCCTGGGCCTCGCCGAAGCTCTCCACCATCAGGCTGGCGTAGTCGTCCTTCCACGAACGGCAGGCCTGGATGACTTCCTTCTCCAGGCGCACGGGGTCGATCTGGGTCTTGTTCTTCGGGTCGACGCGCAGGATGAACTGCACGCGCGCCAGCACCGACTCGGAGAAGAAGGTCCAGAACTCGCAATCGGTGGCCTGCAGACGCTCCATCAGCACCTGCTGGATCTTCAGGCGGGTTTCGGTGGAATAGACGTCGCGCGGCACGTAGGCCAGGCAGTAGCAGAAGCGGCCGTAGGGATCGCGGCGCAGGAACACGCGAATCTTGTTGCGTTCCTGAATCTGCACGATGGCCAGGGCGGTGTTGAACAGGTCGTCCACCGGGGTCTGGAACAGGTCATCGCGCGGCAGCACTTCCAGCACCTGGGCCAGTTCCTTGCCCAGGTGGGCGCTGCTGTCGAAGCCCGAGCGCTGCTTGATCACGTCCACCTTGCGGCGAATGTAGGGGATGTTCCACACGCTCTCGGCGTACACCGCCGAGGTGTACAGGCCCATGAAGCGGCATTCCTTGACCACGTTGCCCTTGGCATCGAGTTCGCGGATGGAGACGAAATCCGGGTAGGCCGGACGGTGCACGCGGCTCGGTACCGCCGCCTTGGCGAAGGACAGCAGCTGCGGCTCGCGCAGGTAGGCCACGGCCTCCGGCTCGATGTGCAGCTCCTCGGCGGTCAGGCCGGTGCGCAGGCGCTTGGACAGGCCGAGCAGGGACTTCTCGTCGTAGACCATGGTGCCGCCGTCGGCGCTGGGCGCGACGGTGAACTCCTCGTAACCGAGGAAGGTGAAGTGGTTGTCCAGCAGCCAGTTGAGGTAGACCTTGATTTCCTCGAGCTCGGCCTTGTCCACCTTGAGCTTGGCGCGATCCAGCCAGGCCAGCAGCTCGCGCGCCTTGGCCTTCATCGGCTGGAAGTCGGCGACGCTCATGCGCACATCGCCGAAGACTTCGTGAATGGCTTTTTCCAGGGTCTTCAGCTCGGCGGAGCTGGAGCAGCGATCGATCTCCAGGAACATCAGCGCTTCCTGCAGCACGCCCTCGCCCTGGGTACCGCGCGGGAGGATTTCCAGCAGTTCGCCGTTCGCGTCACGGCGCACGCTGAACACGCTGTTCTGCAGGGTATGAATGCTGTAGCCGCGGCGGTTGAGCTCCATGCGCACCGAGTCGACCAAGAACGGGATATCGCCATGCAGAATTTCCACCGCCGTATGGGTGGACTGCCAGCCGTGCTTCTCGTAGTCGGGGTTGAAGGCGCGAACCTGCGGCGAGCCGTGATCGAAACGCTCCAGCATGCGCCAGGCCGACAACGTGCAGCCGACCAGATCGGACAGACGCCGCTGGGTCAGCTCTTCGAGGGCGATGATGCCGAAGAATTGTTCGGCGAACAGGGCCATTTGTGGCAGTGCCTGCTCACTCACGTGCTGCGCCAGGGCCGCTTGCAGTTGGTGCTGGAAGTCGGCTTTGCTGGCCGCCGTAAAGAACGCCATGGTTTTGCTCCATTGGGCTGATGGTTCGACAGGAAGTCTGGATCGATGCCGCTCGGTGTTAGTTCAACGTTAGTCCATGAAGCGACAATGACATCTGCGAGTCGCATGCGGACCGGCGCGAGCCAAGCGACCGACTGGTCACATATAGCCGCTGAGCTTAACGAGGGATGGCCGACAACCGCTTGCGGCGCTGCGACATTTTCTTTCAAGGGCGCACCGAGATAGTGCGGATCGCTTGCAGATGACGGCCTGCGCAGGTGCGCAGGCCACCTGCACGCCGCTCTGCACCGGGCCAACTGTCGCCATCGGCCATTCCTGTGACCGTCCCGGCATAACGCAGGGCGCCATGCATAGCGGCTGAAGCGGCAAATGCATTAAAGTCGGCGGTCTGCATGCGAGGCAGCAGTCAGCCTCGCTCATCCGCCAGAAGAGCCCGACGATGGAACACCGTGAAGCGCTGGTCGCGTTACGCCAATTTCTTTCCTCCCAGATCCTCGGCCAGGAAAAACTCCTCGAACGCCTGCTGATCGCCCTGCTCGCCGACGGCCATCTGCTGGTCGAAGGTGCGCCCGGCCTGGCCAAGACCAAGGCGATCAAGGAACTGGCCGAAGGCATCGAGGGCGAGTTCCACCGCATCCAGTTCACCCCCGACCTGCTCCCGGCCGACATCACCGGCACCGAGATCTATCGCCCGGAGACCGGCAGCTTCGTGTTCCAGCAGGGGCCGATCTTCCACAACCTGGTGCTGGCCGACGAAATCAACCGCGCCCCGGCCAAGGTGCAGTCGGCGCTGCTCGAGGCCATGGCCGAGCGCCAGGTCTCGGTGGGCCGCAGCACCTACGATCTGTCGCCGCTGTTTCTGGTCATGGCCACGCAGAACCCCATCGAGCAGGAAGGCACCTACCCGCTGCCCGAGGCCCAGCTCGACCGTTTCCTGATGCATGTGAAGATCGGTTTTCCCGATGCCGCGGTGGAGCGCAAGATCCTCGCCCAGGCCCGCGGCGATGCGCTCAACGGCGAGGCCAAGCCCGAGCATCGGGTCAGCCAGCAGGCGGTGTTCGCCGCGCGCAAGGAAATTCTCGGTCTGTACATGGCCGATGCCGTGGAGGAATACCTGGTGCAGCTGGTGATGGCCAGCCGCACCCCGGCCAAGTACGACGCCGAGCTGGCCGACTGGATCGCCTACGGCGCCAGCCCGCGTGGCTCCATCGCCCTCGACCGCTGCGCCCGCGCGCATGCCTGGCTGGCCGGACGCGACTTCGTCAGCCCGGAGGACATCCAGGCGGTGCTCTTCGACGTGCTGCGTCATCGCATCATCCTGTCCTTCGAGGCCGAAGCCTCGGGCGTCGACCAGGATCGCGTGATCCAGCGCATCCTCGACGTGGTGGCGGTGGCTTGATGCAGCCGCGCCCCATGCGCTCGCCCCACGTAGCCCGGATGCAATCCGGGACTGATTGCGCGGCCTCCCCGGATTACATCCGGGCTACGGGCTGAAGCTCATGCAAACCCCCGCCAGCCACCCCGGCATCCATATCGATCTCGCCGAACTGATCGAGATGCGCCACCGCGTACACGAGGTGCCGCTGTTCTCCACGCCAGCGCGGCGCAGCCCGCTGATCGGCCTGCATCACTCCAAGCTGCGCGGCCGTGGCGTGGACTTCGATCAGGTGCGCGTCTACCAGCCCGGCGACGACGTGCGCACCATCGACTGGCGCGTCACCGCACGCACCCAGGAGCCGCACACCAAGCTGTTCCACGAGGAGCGCGAGCGCCCGATCTTCATCATCGCCGAACAGAGCCAGCGCCTGTTCTTCGGCTCCGGCCAGTGCTTCAAGTCGGTGCTGGCCGCGCGTGCCGCGGCGTTGATCGGCTGGGCCGCGCTCGGTCACAACGACCGTATCGGCGGTCTGGTGTTCGCCGACAACGAGCATCACGAGGTCAAACCGCGGCGCAGCAAGCAGAGCCTGCTGCAGCTGCTCAACCTGCTGGCCCGCGCCAACCAGGCGCTGGCCGCCGAGGCGTCGCCCGCGAGCCGCGATACCTTCGGCATGGCGCTACGCCGCGCGCGCGAAGTGCTGCGCCCTGGCAGTCTGGTGATCGTGCTGTGCGACGAACGCGCGCTGAGCGACAACGCCGAACAGCAACTGACCCTGCTCGCGCGGCATATCGATCTGCTGCTGCTGCCCTTGTCCGACCCGCTCGACCACGCCCTGCCCGCCGCCGGCCTGCTGCGCTTCACCCAGGCCGACGCGCAGCTGGAGCTCGACAGCCATAACGGCGATCTGCGCCAGGCCTACCGCGCCCAGGCGCAGGCACGCGAAGCGCGCTGGCAGCGCCTGGCGCAGAAACTCGGCGTGCCGCTGCTGCCGCTGAGCACCCAGGCCGAGCTGGTCGAGCAGTTGCAGGAACAGCTCAGCGCACTGCGGCCGAGGAAGGTGGTATGAACCCCATCGACCAGTTGCTGCCGCCGATCGATCCGCCGCCCGTGCTCTGGTGGCCGCCCGCACCGGGCTGGTGGCTGCTCGCCGTGCTGCTGCCCCTGCTCGGCTGGGGGCTCTGGCACCTGCTGCGACGCTGGCACCGGCGACAGCGCAAGGTGGCTGTCGAACAGCCCCTCGACCCGCTGCGCCAGGCCGCCCTGCAGGAGCTGGCGCAGTTGCGCAAACCCTACGACGGCGCCGCGGCCGGCCCCTGGCTGCAGCAGATCAACGCGCTGCTCAAGCGCCTGTGCCGCGAGCGCTACCCGGACAGCCACAGCCATGTGCTGAGCAGCCGCGCCTGGCTGGCCTTTCTCGACAACCGCTGCCCGGCGGCCGGCCTGACGCGCTGGATGATCCTGGTGGAAGGCGCCTACAAGCCGCAGTGCACCCTCAGCGACAAGGCCATAGGCGAGCTCGACCAGGCCATCGCCATCTGGATTCGCAAGCATGTTTGAGCTCGCCTGGCCGTGGATCTTCCTGCTCGCGCCGCTGCCCTGGCTGCTGCGCCTGCTGTTGCCGTCGGCCGACAGCGGTGATGCGGCGCTGCGCGTCAGCTTCCTCGACGAATTGCAGGCGCTCAGTGGACGCCGTGCCCGCGCCGGCCTGCCGAGCTGGCGCCAGCAGGCACCGCTGGCCCTGCTCTGGCTCCTTCTGCTGTGCGCCGCGGCCCGCCCGCAATGGGTCGGTGAACCGCTACCACTGCCGGCCAGCGGCCGCGACCTGCTGCTGGCGGTGGATGTCTCCGGCTCCATGGCCTACGAAGACATGCACTGGGACGAGCAGCCGATCAGTCGCCTGGAACTGGTCAAACGCCTGCTCGGTGACTTCATCGAGGACCGACGAGGCGATCGGGTCGGCCTGATCCTGTTCGGCAGCCAGGCCTATCTGCAGGCGCCGCTGACCTTCGACCGCCACACCGTGCGCACCTGGCTGGACGAAGCCATGATCGGCATCGCCGGCAAGAACACCGCCATCGGCGATGCCATCGGCCTGGCGGTCAAGCGCCTGCGCCAGCGCCCGGCGCAGAGCCGCGTGCTGGTGCTGATCACCGATGGCGCCAACAACGGCGGCGAGATCGACCCGATGGTCGCCGCGCAACTGGCGGCCGAGGAAGGGGTGCGCATCTATGCCATCGGCATCGGCGCCGACCCTCGCCAGAGCGGCGTGCTCGGCGCCTTCGGCTTCAGCGCGCTGGACCTGGACGAAACCAGCCTGCGCGCCATCGCCGAGGCCACCGGCGGCGAGTACTTTCGCGCGCGCAATCAGGCCGAGCTGACCCAGATCGAGCTGACCCTGGATCGTCTCGAGCCGGTCGCCCAGCAGCCCACCCTGGCCCGTCCGGCCAAGGCCCTGTATGCCTGGCCGCTGGCCCTGGCGCTGCTCGGTTCGGTGGTGCTGGCAGGTCGTACGCTCTGGCCCGATCTGCCCCTGCGCCTGCGGAGGCGCGCATGAGCCTGCTCTGGCCGGACTGGCTGCGCCCGCTATGGCTGGCGCTGGTGCCCCTGCTGGCCTGGCTGCTCTGGCGGCTGTGGCACCGCAAGCGGCAGAGCGGGCGCTGGCAGCTGCTGCTGCCGGAAGCCTTTCACCAGACCCTGCTCAAGGGCGGTAGCGGCCGCACCAGCAAGCTGCCCTGGCTCGCCCTCGGCCTGGCCTGGGCACTGGCGCTGCTGGCCCTGCTCGGCCCCAGCTGGCAGCGCGTCGAGCAAAGCAACCAGAAGCCGGCCGACCCGCTGCTGGTGCTGCTGGAGCTGACCCCGCAGATGCTCGCCACCGACGGCCCGCCCAATCGTCTGGAGCAGGCGCGGCGCAAGCTGCTCGACCTGCTCGAAGCCCGGCGCGACGCGCAGACCGCGATCATCGTCTATGCCGGCAGCGCCCATGGCCTGGTGCCGCTGTCCGACGACCTGGCCACCAGCAGCAATCTGCTCGAAGCGCTCAAGCCGTCCCTGATGCCCGAACCGGGCCGCCGCGCCGATCTGGCCGTGGTCCGCGCCCTGAAACTGCTGGATCAGGCGCAGCTGGGTCAGGGACGTCTGCTGCTGATCACCAGCGCGCTGGACGAGCAGGAGCGCAGCGGCATCCGCCAGGCGCTGGAGAAACGCACCGTGCCGCTGCTCATCCTCGGTGTCGGCAGCCGCGAAGGCGCGCCGGTGGTGCAGGAAGACGGCAGCTTTCTCAAGGACGAGCGCGGCGCCATCCTGATTCCCCGCCTCGATGCCCGCGGCCTGCGTGAGACCGCCGAGGCGCATGCCGGGCGCTACGCATCGATGCGCCTGGATGACGAGGACCTGCGCCGCCTTGGCCTGCTCGACAGCCCGCAGGCGCTGCGTGCCGCGGGAGAGCCGACCCAGCTCGATGCCCAGATCGATCAAGGCTATTGGTTGCTCCTGCCGCTGCTGTTGCTGGCCGCCCTTGCCGGGCGCCGTGGCTGGCTGTTCTGCCTGCCGCTGCTGCTGATGTTGCCGCCGCAGGCCAGCCACGCGTTCAGCTTCGACGATCTCTGGCTGCGCCCGGACCAGCAGGGCCAGCGCCTGCTCGACGCGCAGCGCCCCGCCGAGGCGGCGCAGCGTTTCCACGACCGCCAATGGCAGGGCAAGGCACTGTACGAGGCCGGCGATTACGCCGCCGCGGCCGAGCGCTTCGCCCAGGGCGACAGCGCCGCGGATCACTACAACCGCGGCAACGCGCTGGCCAAGGCCGGCGAACTGGAGGCGGCGCTGGACGCCTTCGAGCAGGCGCTGGAACGCCAGCCCGACCTGAGCGCCGCACAGCACAACAAGGCCCTGGTCGAAGAGGCGCTGCGCCAACGCGAACAGCAGCAGAGCTCGGCCGACAGCGACCAGACGCAGCAGGCGGAACAGGACGGCGAATCCGACACGGCCAACGAATCTCCAGCCAGCCAGGGCAACGAGCCCCAGCCCGGCCAACCGGCGCAGCCGAGCAAACCGGGTGAGCCGGCGGGAGGTGACGAAGCGCAAAGCGCCGATAACGGCAACGACAGCGCCGCGCAAGCGTTGCCCCAGACCGGCGAGCCGCAGCCGGCGAACGACAGCGAGGCGCTCGAACGCCCACGCGGCGAAGCCGACCTGGGCAGCGCCGACGAACGTCGCCAGGCCCTGGAGCAATGGCTGCGGCAGATCCCGGACGATCCGGGCGAGCTGCTGCGGCGCAAATTCTGGTACGAACAGCAACAGCGTCAGGACCCAAATCGATGAAGCGTCTCGCCATCCTGCTTCTCCTATTGGTCGCGGGCCAGGCCAGCGCCGAAGCCTTCTTCGCCAGCGTCGACCGCACCCGCCTCAGCGAGGGCGAGACCGTGGTGCTGACCCTCGAATCGACCGACCCCACCCGCTTCGGCCGCCCCGACCTGAGCCCGCTGGATGCAGACTTCGAGATCGTCGGCAGCCGCCAGGTCAATCGCCTCAGCAGCATCGGCGATACGCCGCGCGCCAGCACGCGCTGGATCCTGACCCTGCAGCCCAGGCGCAGTGGCGAGGTGGTGATTCCGCCGATTCGCCTGGAAGACGCCGAGACCCTGCCGATCACGCTGCAGGTCGAAGCGGCCGGCGACCGCGGCAACGGTGAGAAACTGGCCCCGGTGTTCATCGACGCCAGCCTCGATCAGGACAGCGTCTACGTGCAGGCCCAGGCCGTACTGACCCTGCGCATCTACCATTCGGTCTCGATGTATGACGACAACAGCCTGACCCCGCTGCAGATGAAGGATGCGCGCATCGAGCAACTCGGCGAGCCGCGCACCTACGAGAAAAGCATCGGCGGCGTGCGTCACGGCGTGATCGAACTGCAGTACGCCATCTACCCGCAGCGCAGCGGTGAGCTGGTCATTCCCGGCCAGACGTTCAGCGCCACCCTGGTCGACCGTTCCGGCGGCAGCGATTTCCTGCCCTTCGGCCCCCGTTCGGGTCGAGTGTCGCGAGTGAAGTCGCCGGACATCCCCCTGCAGGTCAAGGCCAAACCCGCCGACTACCCGGCAGACGCCCCCTGGCTGCCGGCTCGCGCCCTGGGCCTGGCGGAAACCTGGAACCCGCAACCGGAGCAGAGCCAGGTCGGCGACTCGCTGACCCGCCGCCTCATTCTCAAGGTCGACGGCCTCTCCAGCGCACAGCTGCCACCGCTACCGGCCACCCAGGTGGAAGGGCTGCGCCGGTATCCCGACCAGCCGCAACTGAGCGATCAGAAGAGCGAAAACGGCGTCATCGGCACGCGCGAGGAACGCGAGGCACTGGTGCCCAGCCGCAGCGGCAGCTTCGACCTGCCGCCGCTCGAAGTGGTGTGGTGGAACACCCAGACCGACAGTCTGGAGCGCACCACCCTGTCGGCGCGCACCCTGCAGGTCGCGGAGAACCCGCAACTGCAGAACGAGGAACAACCCAACACGCCGATGGTGACGACCCAGGTGATCGAGGGTCCGGAGCTATGGCCCTGGCAGCTGGCGTGCGCCCTGCTCAGCCTGAGCACCCTGCTCGGCTTCGGCCTGTGGTGGCACGCCCGTCGGCAGCCGGCGATCCAGCGTGCCGCACAGAGCGGGCCCAGCCCGCGCACCCTGCTCGACGACATCAAGCGTGCCTGTCAGACCGGCGATGCCCAGGCCACCCGACATGCTCTGGACGCCTGGGCACGCCAGCAACCCGAGACCCTGGCCGACATGGCAGCGCGCTACGTGCCGCTGTCGGATGCGCTGGACGGTCTCAACGGCGCGCTGTACAGCGAAGTGGGCCAGCAATGGCAGGGCGAGGAACTGTGGAAGGCGATCCGCAACCTGCCGGCCGCCCAGGAGCCGAGCAGTACGCCACAGGAAAATGGCGCGCTACCACCGCTCTATCCACGCTGATAGGCGTCCCGTAGGGTGCGCCGCGCGCACCGCTGTCCGCGCTCTGCCATGCTTGGCAACCGATCATCCGCCTTGGTCGGTAGCCGAAAATCGACTCGCCGGGACAAAGCCCCGGACTTTATCCGGGCTACGGACTGGATCGGGCAGGAACGGCCAACGAAACAACCTGCCCCCATTCCGTTGGCTTGCATATGCCCGGTGCGCATGGCGCACCCCACGCGGTGGGAGATGCAACCTGGGTAGGGTGCGCCGTGCGCACCGACTGCCGCGACAGCGAGGCCTTCTGGTCACCGCCAAAGCCATAAAACAAAAACCGCGGCACTCGGCCGCGGTTCTCGTTTTACGCAAAGGGCATCAGGCCTTGGCGCGCAGCTTCTCCGGGTTGATCAGGAAGCGGGCCAGGGCCGGCAGCAGCCAGATCGCGCCGATCATGTTCCAGAGGAACATGAAGGTCAGCATCAGGCCCATGTCGGCCTGGAACTTGATCGCCGAGAAGATCCAGGTCGCCACGCCGATGGCCAGGCAGACGCCGGTGAACAGCACCGCCTTACCGGTGGACTTGAGCGTCTCGTAGTAGGCGTCCTGCAGCGACAGCCCCTGACGCAGGTAGGTCTCCAGACGGCTGTAGATGTAGATGCCGTAGTCCACACCGATACCCACGCCCAGGGCGATCACCGGCAGGGTGGCGACCTTGACGCCGATGCCCATGAAGGCCATCAGCGCGTTGCCCAGCACCGAGGTCAACACCAGCGGCAGGATCACGCACAGGGTCGCGGCCAGCGAACGGAAGGTCAGCAGGCACATGATGCTCACCGCGGCATACACGGCGATCAGCATGGTGGTCTCGGACGCGGCGATCACCTCGTTGGTGGCCGCCTCGATACCGGCGTTACCGGCCGCCAGCACCACCTGCAGCTCGTCGGTGTTGTGCTGCGCGGCGAACTCCTCGGCCGCGGCTACCGCGCGCGACAGGGTCTCGGCCTTGTGATCCTCGAGGAACACCAGCACCGGCGCCACCGAGCAGTCGGCGTTGTACAGGCCTTCGGCACGGGCGATGGAGTTGTTCAGCACGTCCTGGTTGCGCGACAGGGTTTCCCATTTCAGGTTGCCCTCGTTCATGCCCTTGATCACCTGCTTGGACACGGTGACCATGGAGATGGCCGACTGCACGCCCTCGGTGTTCTCCATCTTCCACATCAGCTCGTCCATCGCGGCCAGGCTGTCATAGGTGGAGCAGCCCTCGGGGCCGGTCTTGATCATCACCACCAGCACGTCGGAACTGGTCGAGTAGTTGCGGATGACGAAGTCGTTGTCCAGGTTGTAGCGCGAATCCGGATGCAGCTCGGGAGCGCCCTGGTCGAGATCGCCGATCTTCAGGTTCTGTCCGTACCAGACGCCGCCAGCCAGTGCCACGACAGCGATGACCACGGAGATCGGTGCCACCATCGGGTGGGCGAAGTTGGAAATGGCGCGCCAGATCGGATGATCCTTGGCAGCCTCCTCCCGACTCTTCTTCACCGCACGCTTGCCGATGCCGATGTAGGAAATCAGTACCGGCAGCAGGATCAGGTTGGTGAGGATGATCACCGCCACGCCCATCGAGGCGCCGATGGCCAGCTCGCGAATCACGCCGATGTCGATCAGCAGCAGGGTGACGAAACCCACGGCGTCGGACAGCAGCGCCACCAGGCCGGGGATGAACAGCTGACGGAAGGCCATGCGCGCAGCGGAAAGCGCGTCGGTCGCCTCGCCCGAGGCCATGGCGATGCCGTTGATCTTCTGTACCCCGTGGGAGATACCGATGGCGAACACCAGGAACGGCACCAGCATCGAATAGGGATCGAGACCGAAGCCCAGGGTGTGCAGCAGGCCGAGCTGCCAGATCACCGCGATCAGGGTGGTGATCACCACGGCCAGGGTGCTCTTGAAGCAGTGGGTGAACCACAGCAGCAGCACGAAGGTGATGCCGATGGCGACGGCGAAGAACAGCGCCACGCCCACCAGGCCATCGATCAGGTCGCCGACCTTCTTGGCGAAGCCGATGATGTGCACCTTGACGTTGGGATTCTGCGCCTCGTACTTCTCGCGAATCTTCTCTTCCAGCTCGTGGGAGAACTTCTGGTAGTCCAGCTTGATCAGCTTGCTCTGATCTTCCGGGTCCGGATAGGACTCCAGCAGCGGCACGTCGACGATGCTGGACTTGAAGTTGTTCGCTACCAGACGGCCGATCTGGCCGGACTTGAGGATGTTGCTGCGCAGGTCTTCCAGGCTGTCGGCGGAACCGTCGTAGGTCTGCGGAATCACCTCGCCACCGGCGAAGCCCTCTTCGGTCACTTCGGTCCAGCGTACGCTCGGGCTCCACAGCGACTTGAGACCGGAACGGTCGACGCCGGGGATGTAGAACACCTCGTCATGAACCTGACGCAGGGTCTCCATGTACTCCTTGCTGAAGATATCGCCCTCGGTGGCCTCCACCGAAATCCGCACGGTATTGCCCAGGTTGGACAGGTCGTTGCGGTGCTCGAGCATCTTCTGGATGTAGGGGTGGCCCAGCGGAATCATCTTCTCGAAGCTGGTCTGCGGGCGTACCTGGGCAGCCTGGTAGAACAGGAAGATGCTGATCAGCAGGCAGATCAGGATCACCGCCGGGCGATTGTTGAAAATCAGCCGCTCGAGAAAGGAGGCAGGCTTGTGTTGATGCTTGGTCATGCAAAGGCTCCCGGCTTGTTATTGTTGGCCCAGATCGGCGCCAGTCGAGGCGGCGAGGTGAACGCCGCCCTGCCCCACCAGGATCAGGTTGCCGTTATCCAGTGCAGTTACCCCGGCCAGCGAGAGGCGGTCGGGACGATTGATCAGACTGAAGCTCTGACCGTGATCCGTGCTGCGCAGCACGGTGCCGCCATGGCCGACCACGGCGACGCTACCATCGCGCAGCAGGGTGCCATCGGCCAGGCCGAATTCCAGCGGACCATTGTTCGGTGTGTTGAGGGAGATCTGCTGCCAGCTGTCACCGAAATCGGTGGAGCGGAACAGGTGGCCACGCAGGCCGTAAACCAGCAGCGTGCCGGCTTCGTCCGTACCCAGGGCGCCGAACAGCGAGCCCTCGTAGGGCTTGTCCTCCACCGCTTCCCAGGTTTCGCCCCAATCGTGCGAACGGAACATGCCGCCCAGTTCGCCGACGATGAACAGGCCGGTATCCTTCACCGCGGTGATGGCATTGAGGTGATAGGCGTCTTCGTTGTCGAGACGGTCGCTGACGTCTTCCCAGTTCGCACCGCCATCTGTGGTTTCCAGCAGTGCGCCATAGGCCCCCACGGCGTAACCGGTCTCGAGATCCTTGAACCAGATGTCCAGCAGCGGCGCTTCGCGCTCGAGGTCCTCGAACTGCTTGGTCCAGGTCTTGCCGCCATCGGTGGTCGCAAGAATCTGCGCGTCGTGACCGACCACCCAGCCATGCTGGGCATCGACGAAGAACAGCGACGTCAGCATCTGCCGGGTCGGCACCTTGGCCTGCTGCCAGCTCTGCCCCTGATCGTCGGAATAGAGGACATGGCCACGGTCACCGACGGCAACCAGGCGCTCGCCGGTGTTGACCACATCGAGCAGCAGGCTGTGCACGGCCTTGGGCGACTCGATGGCATAACCCGCTTCTGGAGCCGAGGTCTCGGCCTGCAAGGGTGCGGCAGCAAGAACCAGAATGGAAAGCACACTGCACAGCGAGAGCGCTTTAGCCAGCGGCGAATGGACACGGAGCGCCGGTTTGCGCGCCACGGTGGACGCCAGACCGGACTGGGTGCGCCGCATGACGGGCTCACTCATATACCTTCCCCCTTTCTTGTTATAGGCGGTGCTACTTATTCCGCCCATCCTAGCGAGCTTCGGAAAGCCCTGACAATTGGCGCGACGTTATGTTTTGTTAAGGCAGAACCCGCGTTATAGAAGCCTATTCGTCCAGCTGATGCAAAAAAGGCCGCTACTACTGTAGCGGCCTTCGCATACGACTACACGACTATTATCGCGTGCCGCGACGACGCAGGGCTGCCGGCTTGAAGTAGCCGTCGTCCGGAATCGCCTGACCGAAGTCGATGGTGTTGCTCTCTTCGTTGTCCAGGTTCTGCACGTGGTAGCGACGCGCCTGCAGATCGTGGAACACGTCGAGTGCGGACCAGGTGGTCGGCAGATCGTAGTAGTTCTTCAGGTAGGCGATGGAGACGCGCCACAGCTCGCCACGACCATCGTACTGATCGACCACGGCGGCCTGCCAGCTGTCCTCGTCGAGGAACAGGGTACGCTTGGAATAGATGTGGCGAGCGCCGGACTTCAGCGTGCCTTCCACCACCCAGACGCGGTGCAGCTCGTTACGGGTCAGGGCCGGGTTCAGGTGGCCGACCTGCAGCAGATCCTTGTACTTAACGTCGGGACTGGTGACCTTGTAGTTGTTGTACGGGATGTAGATTTCCTTCTTGCCTACCAGCTTCCACTCGTAGCGATCCGGAGCACCGTTGAACATGTCGGTGTCGTCGGCGGTGCGCAGACCGTCGGCGGCGGCGATCGGCGTGTCGTAGGCCAGGTTCGGTGCGCGACGCACGCGACGTTGACCGGCGTTGTAGCCCCAGGCCTGACGCGGCTCCTTGACCTGATCCAGGGTCTCGTGAACCAGGGTCGCGCCACCGGCCAGACGTGCCGGGCTGGTGGTGAACGACAGGTAGTAGAACATGATGTTGTTCAGGTCGGCGAAAGAGCCGTTCTGCACGTAGTACTTGAACATGGCCTCCTGCTGCGAGGTGACCAGCGAGTACGAGCCGTTGCGCTGCACCGCCACTTCCGAAGCACGACGCACGATGTAGGTGCCGCGGTAGCGGGCGATGTGGTTCCACAGAGCCTCGACGCCGTTCTGCGGAATCGGGAACGGAATGCCGCCATAGGCGTTGGTGAAACCGTTGCCGCCATCGGCCAGCTTGGCGCTGGTGGCGTTCTTGATGGTGTTGTCATAGACCCACTGCGGCGCGGAGCCGGAGCGGCGGGTCTGGTACACCGGCATCTGATAGGTTTCCGGATAGGCCTTGAACATGGCGATCTGACCCGGGGTCAGGTTGGCCTCGTACTGGCTCAGGTTGGCCGCGGTGATGGTGAACAGCGGCTTGTCTTCCGGGAACGGGTTGACGTGGTGCTGGCCCGAGCGGGTGTAGCCGGCCGGCGCCTGGGTGATGCCACCGGTCCAGGCCGGGATGGTGCCGGCCGCGTTGCCGGCCTTCTCGGCTCCGAAGGGAGTCAGGGTATCGCCGAGTTTGGCGGCTTCCTGCGGGGAAACGGCAGCCAGCGCGGAACCGGCGGAAAACGCCAGCGCAACGGCTACGGCCATCAGCCTGTGCTTGTTCAGCATGGGTAATTCTCCGTGAAGAGTCTGACCGGGCGCCCAACGGCGCCCGGCGTTTTTTCTGGTTATGGGTATTAGAACGAGTACTTGACGTTGACGCCGATGTTGTCGCGATCACGTGCGCCGTTGTTCTGGCCAGCGCCGTAGAACTCGGTGTACTGGATCTCGGCTTCCAGGCTGTTCAGGTAGCTGGCGCGCATACCCAGGGTGTAGGCCTTGCGTCCTTCGATGAAGTTGCCGGTCTGGTGCGAGTTGCCTTCGAAGTCATGCTTGAACACGGCGAACGGCGACAGGTTCACGCCGGCGTAGACGTCGTTCCAGGTACCGGACAGCACCAGGGTGTAGCCGTAGGCGTTCTTGTTGATCTGGTCGTCGCGATCGTAGCCGGAGACGTAGGAGCCATTGCCGCGGCCAGAGTAATAGCGGCGACTGCCATCGTAAGCGGTGTATTGCAGGCTGCTGCCCCGAATGTGCTCCGAACCCAGCTCGGCTACACCGAACAACGAGTCGAAACCGAACGAGGGGCCGAAGTTGTAAATGGTGCCCAGCGAGGTGTTGAAGGCCTCGACCCGCTCGGAGTTGTGGATCTGATCATTGATATCGACCAGCTGACCGCCGATGTTGACCTGACGACCGTCGGCCAGATAGGCCGCCTGACCAAGCAGATCACCGAGCAGATCGTTGGTGGTGGCGATACCGATTGGCAGATTAGGACGGTAGGACAGCTCACCGAACACCGAGGCCTCGCCGACCGTGGTGTTGAAGCTCATGCCGTACATGCGGATATCTTCGGCATACTCGCGGCGGGCGTTGACCTGGTTGGCTACGTCTACCGCGGCGGCACCGTTGACGAGGCCGAGCACCTGAGCGGCGGCGGCATTGCCAGCGGCGGCCTGCACCAGCTGGTCGTAAGAGGCGAAACCACCCAGCCCCGCCAGTTGGTCAATGTTCAACCCCGCATAAGTGGAGTTGATATCGGCGTAGATGGTAGGTTCCTTCGCGTGGTAGTTGACGAAGTAGAAGCCGAACTCTGTGGAGTTCAGTTCCTCGGCGATATAGCGGAATGCAATGCCGAACTGGCCATCGTTCTTGGCGTTGATGTCGGAGCCGACACTGGCCACCTTGATAACGCCGTTGCTGTCCAGATAATCGGTGCCCTGCAGACCGGCGAAATTGGAACCTGCCAGGGTGGGATAGAGCGACTGGAACAACGGATTGGATAGCGCGCCTACCGTTGTGTAGGCGGTATTACCACCATCGGCAAACAGATCGGTCTCGGAGAAATAGGTGCCCACCGGGTCGATCGCCGTTTCCTTCCAGTTGAACTGATAGAAGGTTTCCATGGACAGGTTGTCAGTCAGGCCGATGTTGAAGCTCAGGGCTTCAACCGGCACCAGCACTTCCTTCACTTCCGAGCCCGGCAGGCGGAACTTGGCGGCGTCGACCGGGTTGGTCGTGTTCACGCCGCCCCGGTAGAACAGACCCTCACCCCAGTTGAACACCTGCTTGCCCAGGCGACCGGAAACCGGCATATCGGCCACGTCCCAGTTGCCATAGACATAGGCGTCGAGGATCTGCGCATCACGGCCGGCCTTGTGACGTGTCTCGTAGGTGAAGCTGTTGTCGCGCGGGAAGCTCTGGCTCGGCTGCGCCGGGGTGTTGTTGTCGTAGTAGTTATTGCGCTTGTCCATGATCTGAGTGTCATAGAAAGCGGTACCGCGGATGAATACACCGTAGTTCTGGTAGGAGGCTTCCAGATCGGTGGTGATCTTGAATACTTCGGAAACCAGGCCGGTATCGAAGTTACGGTTGCCGTCGTTGGTGTTGATATCGTTGTTGGTCTTGTCCTGACCCTGCACGCGCCACAGCTGGCCGTAGGAAACGGTAGTGTCGATGGAACCGGTGATTTCGTTATCGGCGAAGCTGAACTCCACCGCCTGGGCCTGAGCGGCAACCAGCAAAGGCAGAACGCCAGCCAACGCATAGCCGGCCTTGGCCGGTGCAAAACGCAGAACGGGCTTGCGGGACTTAATTTCCATCGAGACATTACTCCGAGGACAGATCATTCTTTTGGGCGATCCCCTATGCCGGGGCGCGATGTGCCGTACTGGCGACGGCTTCTGTTTTTATTTGCTGCGGATGTGCAATGACTGATGAGCACTTACCCGCGGCTAAATCCTGCTCGGCTTTGCAACCATGGTGCCAATTCAAACAGGTGTATCAGCGCAAACAGGCTTGGGAGAGCTGTTGGCCGGTTTCTTTTCGTGACTGATCAGCCATTGACCAATGCGTCAGAAAAAATGGCGCATCTTGTCCTACGATCCGACGCTTTATGTCGCTCTGCATGCCCATTGCAGCGCAGCGGAGCGACGAAGATCGTCTCGCTGTCAAGCAGCGAAGCCCGAATCTAAGTGTGCAAGCGCATAAAGAACTGCAGGCATATTTCATTGGGTAACAAAAAAGTGTTACCAGCCAGAGACCGGTAACACTTTTTCGAGAGCAGAACCCGTCTTAGGCGAGGCTTTTGCTCACTACCTCATAGACGTCGCTGGACAGCTCACCGGAGGCGAGGATGCGCTCCAGCTCGGCCTTCATCAGCGCCTGGCGGGCGTCGCCGTACTTGCGCCAGCGGGTCAGCGGCGCAAGCAGGCGCGAGGCGATCTGCGGGTTGAGGGCGTTGAGGGTGATCACCTGATCGGCGAGAAAGCGGTAGCCCGCCCCGTCCGCGCGGTGAAAGTTGATCAGGTTCTGGTTGGCGAAGGCGCCGATCAGCGCGCGCACCTTGTTCGGGTTCTTCAGGGTGAAGGCCTCGTGCTGCATCAGCGCGTGCACGCGCTCCAGACCGCCGGGCAGCGGACAACCGGCCTGCACGCTGAACCACTGATCCATGACCAGGGCATCGTCCTTGAAGTAGTCGGCGAACATGGCCAGGGCCTTGCCCTGCTCGTCCTGGAACGGCGAGTTGACCAGCACGGCCAGGGCCGCCAGACGCTCGGTCATGTTGTCGGCGTTCTCGAACTGCTCGACGCAGGCCGCCAGCACTTCGGCTTTCTCGCTGAGCATCAGATAGGACAGCGCGATGTTCTGCAGGCTGCGACGGGCGAAGTGCGCCGCCTCGGCCACGTAAGGCGTGGCCTTGGAGACTTCGCGGTTGGTCTGATAGCGCGCCCACAGCGGGGCGAACAGCGCGTTCGCCAGCTCCTTGCGGGCGAACTCGCGTGCGGCGTGGATGGCTTCGACATCCGCCACCTCACTGATCTCGGTCAGATACGCCTCACCCGGCAGCGAAAGCATTTCCGCGACCATGGCCTGATCCAGCGAATCGTCCTCGAGCAGAGTGCGCAGCGCGGTGACCAGGCGCTGATCCAGCACCAGGGCCTCGCCGCGCTGGTGCTGGCCGATCAGCTCCTGCAGCACCTGCACCGACAGTTGCTGGCCGGCCTCCCAGCGATTGAAACCATCGCTGTCGTGCTGCATGAGGAACATCAGCTGATCGCGGTCATAGGGGAAGTGCAGCTTGACCGGCGCGCTGAAGCCGCGCAGCAACGACGGCAGCGGCTTGCCTGCGATGTCCTCGAAAGTGAAAGTCTGCTCGGCCTCGGTCACCGACAATACGCGACTGGCGCCCTGCGTCGCGCTTTCGCCCTGCAGGCGCAGCGGTAGCTCGTTGCCCTGGGCATCGAGCAGGCCGAGCGCCACGGGAATCACGAACGGCAGCTTCTCGCTCTGCCCCGGCGTCGCCGGGCAGCTCTGGCGGAAGGTCAGGCTGTAGCTCTGCGTGGCGGCGTCATAAGCCTCGCTGACCTCCAGGCGCGGCGTGCCGGCCTGGGTGTACCAGCGCTTGAACTGGGTCAGGTCGATGCCACTGGCATCTTCCATGGCCTTGACGAAATCGTCGCAGGTCACGGCCTGGCCGTCGTGGCGCTCGAAGTACAGGTCCGAGCCCTTGCGGAACAGTTCCGGCCCGAGCAGGGTGTGGATCATGCGCAGCACTTCCGAACCCTTCTCGTAGATGGTCAGGGTGTAGAAGTTGGAGATCTCCATGTACGCGTCCGGGCGCACCGGGTGGGCCATGGGGCCGGCGTCCTCGGCGAACTGGTGGGTACGCAGATAGGCAACGTCCTCGATACGTTTAACCGTGCGCGAGTGGGTGTCTGCAGAGAACTCGCTGTCGCGGAACACGGTGAAGCCTTCCTTGAGCGACAGCTGGAACCAGTCACGGCAGGTCACGCGGTTGCCCGACCAGTTGTGGAAGTACTCGTGCGCCACCACCGCCTCGACGCGCTGGTGGGCGGCGTCGGTGGCGGTCTCGGCCTTGGCCAGCACGCAACTGGAGTTGAAGATGTTGAGGCCCTTGTTCTCCATGGCGCCCATGTTGAAGTCATTGACCGCGACGATCATGAAGATGTCCAGGTCGTACTCACGGCCATAGACCTCCTCGTCCCATTTCATCGAGCGCTTGAGGCTGTCCATGGCGTGCTGCACCTTGTCGATGTTCTCCGGCTCGACGTAGATGCGCAGGGCTACTTCGCGACTGCTCATGGTGGTGAAGCTGTCTTCGACACACCAGAGGTCACCGGCGACCAGGGCGAACAGATAGGCCGGCTTCTTGAACGGGTCTTCCCAGGTGGCCCAATGACGGCCGCCCTCTTCCGAACCGCTGGCAATCGGGTTGCCGTTGGACAGCAGCACCGGGTAGGCATGCTGCTCGGCGCTGACCGTGGTGGTGAACTTGCTCATCACGTCCGGACGGTCGAGATAGAAGGTGATCTTGCGGAAACCCTCGGCCTCGCACTGGGTGCAGAACATCTTGCCGGACTTGTACAGGCCCTCCAGCGCGGTGTTGCTCTCCGGGTGAATGCGCACGCTGCTGTCGACCACGAAGCGCTCCTGGGTCGGCTGCAGGGTCAGGTGGCTGTCGGTCAACGTGTAATCGCCCTCACCCAGCTCACGGTCGTCGAGCTTGAGTTCCAGCAGCTCCAGTTGCTGGCCGTCCAGCACCAGCTTGGGCAGTCCGGAGCCGGCTTCGGGGTTGCGACGCATGACCAGCTGCGCGTGCACCAGGCTGTGATCCTCGAACAGCTCGAAGGTCAGGTGGGTCTCGTCGATCAGGTAATCGGGAACCTGATAGTCCTTCAGATAGACGGTCTTGGATTGTTCGGTGCGCATGGCTCTTGGCCTCTCGTCTGCGGCGCGCCGGGCGCCGGTGGCAATCGGGTGTCAGGCGGCGATCTCGTGGACGGCCAGCTGATAGGCAGTGTACTTGCGGATATTGATCACGCCGGTGTCGAACATCAGGTACTGGCCCTTGATACCGAGCAGGGTACCCTCGGCCAGGGGCTGCTTGTCCAGATTGAAGCTGGTGATCTTGGCAGGATAGGCCGCGATGGGGTAACGAATTTCCAGCACCTCGGCTGCGCTCAGCGGCTGGACGGCCTGCAGTCCGAAACGCTGCTGCAGTTCGGTGATGCCCGCTGCGCAGGCGGCGAACAGTTGCTCGCGAATCGCGATCAGGTCGACCGGCGCGGCGTCGCCCTTGAGCAATGCGCGCCAGTTGGTCTTGTCCGCCACCTGGCTGCGCAACAGATCCTCGACGAAACCGGACTGCTGCCGGGTGGCCACACGCAGGATGGGCAGCGCCTGGGTCGCGCCCTGGTCGATCCAGCGCGTCGGCACCTGGCTGGCACGAGTGATGCCCACCTTCACGCCGCTGGAGTTGGCCAGGTACACGACATGATCGGTCATGCAGAACTGCTCGCCCCAGCTCGGTTCGCGGCAGGTGCCCTGATCGAAATGGCACTTCTCCGGGCTCATGATGCAGATATCGCATTGCGCCAGCTTCTGCATGCAGGGGTAGCAGTAGCCCTGGCTGAAACTGGTCTTGGTTCTGCGCCCGCAGTGCGTGCAATGGATGGCGCCGAGGTATTCCAGGCGCAGGTGCTTGCCCACCAGCGGATTGACCGGCACCTCCTCATCGCCCAGGCGGAAGGCGTACTGCACCGGCGCGTCCAGCCGCGCCTTCATCTTGCTCAGCGAGCCACGTCCCAACTCGCTCATCAGTGCAGGGTATCCGTGGACTTGAACAGCAGGTTCGGCACCGGCTCGGATTTGGACTTGCACTCCTGCGGGCCCATATAGCCGGTGCGCTCTTCTTCCGGCAGGTTCTGCATTTCCCAGGCGATCATCGCCTGCAGGCTCAGCTCTTTCTGCTCCTGGGTCAACTTGCGGCCATCGGGCCACTTGCCGATTTCCACGGCCAGCTTGAGGCTCTCGTAGATTTCCGGGGTGATGTTTTCGATCGCTTCGAGAAAGGACGACATAAAGGTCTCCAAGTAAATCGTAGGGCGGATGAAACCCGCCAAAATGCCGCGATGGCGGGTTTCACCCGCCTCACAGGCTTTAAATCGTTCGTCGGGCCAGCATACCGCCAAGCAACCCGGTCAGGCAGCCGGTGAGCAAGCCGCCGACATGTGCGGCGTTGGCGATGGCGCCGAACTGCAACAGCTCGAAAATGCCGGTCATGCAGATCAGCAGCCAGGCCAGCATCATCACCAACACGCCCGGCGGCAGACGATAGGCCGGGTTCGGTGCCAGGCGCTGGTAGATCCAGCAATGCCCGAGCAGGCCGTAAAGCACGCCGGAAAGCCCGCCGAACAATGACGGTCCCGTCCACCAGTACTGGGCGAAATTCGACGCCAGGCCGAACAGCAAGGTCAACCCGAGCAGCCCCAGGGCGCCCTGGCGGAACTCGATACGCCGGCCCAGCTCCCAGTACCACAGGCTGTTCATCGCCAGATGCAGCCAGCCGAAGTGAATCAGCATCGGCGTGATCAGGCGCCACCATTGACCGCTGCTCAGGGTGGCATCCAGATAGGTCAGGTAGATGTGCTCGCCGTCGATGCGAAAGTCGACGAAGCTCAGCCAGCGGATCGCGGCATAGTTCTCACCGGCAGCGGTCACGGCGAACACCACGAAGGTCAGCAGCAGCACGGCGGCCGTGAGCGGATTGGCCAGCAATTGCCTGAGCATCCCCTCACGCACCGGCTGGACCGGTTCGGGCAGTAGCTCCCCGGCCTCGCCGTCGGGATGCCGCGCGTAGAGCTCACGTACCTGCTCGGCCAGCTGTTCGCCCGGCACCCAGAGCACCTGCAGCCCGCCCTCCTCGGCCACGCGATGCGGCACGCCCAGGCGCCTGAGCAGGGCCACGAAACCGCTCAGATCGGTGTCCAGCGGCAGGCGCAGCACGGCGACGGCGGTCATCGCGGCGCCTCCTGCGGATCGACATCGACCCAGACGAACTTGCTCGCTTCCAGGCGCTGCTCCCGGTCCAGGCGGTAGGCCACCAGCTTGCCGCCGACCACCGCGCTGTAGTCCAGGCAGGCCAGATTGGGCCGGATCGGCGCGGGCTTGCCGCGCCGCCAGTAGTGACCGACGAACAGCGGCGGTTCATGCGCCCCATAGCGCAGCAACTCGTCCTTCTGCAGCTCGGTCAGGGGCGTCTGCGCCGCCAGCTCCGGCAGGGCATCGGGCTGAAACACGATATCGCCATAGGTCTGCGGGTTCTCTTCCCAGAACTTGGTGCGGAAGTAGGAACGGGTGAAACCGTCGCCGCTGGTCAGGGTCAGGCCGTGCGGCAGGCGCATGTCGGTGCCGCGCAGCAGGCGATCGAGCGCCATGTTGGCGAAACTGCCGGGCACCGCCGAGGCCTGCAGGAAATGCTCGTCGATGCAACCGTCGGGGAATTGCGCCTTGAGCGGTGCGATCAGCTCGGCGTCCCAGCACGCATGCACCACGCGGAAATCGCCGGCGTCGAGAAACAGCGGCATCTGGTAGAACCAGCCGAGAAACTCCCGCCACTCCTGCGGATAGAGTTCGAACTGCTGCAGGGTTTCACGCATGAGGCGCTGGTGGCGCGGGCTGTGCTCGCGCACGTACTGACGACCGCTACCGGGTGGCGCCGGCGTGCTCCAGCCCAGGGCGTTGAATTCGTGGTTGCCCATGATGCACAGCGCCTGGCCGGCATCGACCATGTCACGCACCAGGTGCAGGGTCTCGCGGATGCCGGGACCACGGTCGACCAGATCGCCGAGGAAGATCGCCATGCGCGAGGGATGGCGCCAGGTACCACTCTGGCGACTGTAACCCAGGCGCTCGAGCAAGCGTTCGAGGGTGCGCGCGCAACCGTGGATGTCGCCGATCAGGTCGTAGCCACGAGCGGGGTCGAGGGGCATTCAGTCATGCCCTCCGAGACGGCTACCCCAGCCGAGCTTGGTGCGACAGACCTCGTAATAGTTGTGATCCAGCGGATGGATCAGGCGCAGCTTCTGCGCCTTCTTGGCCACGTGCAGGGTATCGCCCGGCGCGCAGGTGAAGTGGTTCTGTCCGTCGCAGGAGACCTGCGGGTAGATGGTCATGTCCGGCGACACCACCACCTTCAGCTCGCTGTTGCCGTCGACCACGATGGGCCGGCTGGACAGGGTGTGCGGGTACATCGGCACCACCACGATGGCATCGAGCTTGGGATGCATGATCGGCCCGCCGGCAGACAGCGCGTAGGCGGTCGAGCCGGTCGGGGTGGCGACGATCAGGCCGTCGGCCTTCTGGCTGCAGACGAACTGGCCATCGATGTACAGCTCGAACTCGATCATCCGCGTCGACTTGCCGGGGTGCAGTACCACGTCGTTGAGCGCATCGCCCTGCCCGATGGCCTCGCCCTGACGGCGCACCTCGGCCTCGAGCAGGAAGCGGTTCTCGGTCAGGTACTGACCTTCGAGCACCTGTGCCACCTTCAGTTCCAGCTCGTCAGGGCGGATGTCGGTGAGAAAACCCAGGCTGCCGCGGTTGATCCCCAGCACCGGCACCTTGTGCCGCGCCAGGGCGCGGGCGGCGCCGAGCATGCTGCCGTCGCCGCCGACGACGATCACCAGGTCGCAGACTTCGCCGAGCATCTTGCGCGAGGAGGTCTGCAGGCCGTGCCCAGGCAGCACGTCGGCAATGGTGTCCTCGAGGATTACGTGCAGGTGGCGGTCGATGAGGAAGCGCTTGAGCCGGCGCACGGTCTCCAGCACCCGCGTGCTCCCCAGGCGCCCGATGATGCCGACATTGCGAAATTGCTCCATGGGACTCCCGCCAGACAGAAAGGAACGAACGGGGATTATCGGCCAAAGGCCTGGGCCGCAGCAAACCGCGCTATGCTCGGGCCATGACCATCCTCGATCCGCTGCCCGAACTGCTGCGAGCGCTGCGCACGCCTGCCGTACGCGATCTGGCCTGGGTGCTGCTGTCGCCCCCGTTGCTGGGCGAGACGGCCAGGCCGCAGCGCCACCCGCTGCAGGCCAGTCGCTGGTGGCAACAGCCGGGTTTGCTCGGGCAATGGCTCGAGCGCCAGGACCAGGCCCCGGATGCCCTGCACGGCTGGCTGGCGCAAAAACCCGCGCGCCGCCTCGGGCTGTACTACGAACGCCTGTGGCAGTTCGCCCTGCTCGCGGCTCCCGACGTGGAAATCGTCACCGCCAACCTGCCGATCCGCCACAACGGGCAGACGCTCGGCGAGCTGGACCTGCTGCTACGCGACGCTGAAGGTGAACATCATGTGGAGCTGGCGGTGAAGCTCTACCTCGGCCCCAGCGCCGCCGACGGCAACGACCCCGCACAGTGGCTCGGCCCGGGCAGCCATGACCGGCTCGACCTGAAGCTGAGCCACCTCGCCCAGCATCAGTTGCCGCTGTCCTCGCGCCGTGAGGCGCGCGGCGCCCTCAATGAACTGCAGATGGCCGAGACAAGGGCTGCCTTCTGGCTGGGCGGCTACCTGTTCTATCCCTGGGCCGCGCCCTGCTCGCCGCCGCGCGGCGCATCGCTCGACCACCTGCGCGGACGCTGGCTGCACCGGCAGGCCTGGGCCGACTTCGCCGCAGAGCGTCCCGGCGCCGTCTGGCAAGCGCTGCCGCGCCTGGCCTGGCTGGCACCGGCGCGGATCGACGATGCGGCGCGCTGGAGCGGCGAAGCCTTCGAGCAATGGCTGACGGCCTTGCCGCCCCAGGCCAGGGCGCAGTTGCTGGTACGTCTGGAACAGGACGCCGAAGGCGGTTGGCGCGAAGCGGAACGCATCTTCCTGGTCAACGACCAGTGGCCGGCGCAAGGGGGCCAGCCGCCAGAAATGGCAAGCGTCTGATCAGCGACTGCGCTCGGTACGCCCACCGGAGCGCGCCAGGTAGCCGGCACCGCTTTCGCAGAGCAGGGCATCGCGCTGTACCGCCGGCAGCGCATCCAGCCCGCCGCGCAGGGCATATACGCTGTAGCCCAGTTGCGCGAGCAGAAAGACCGCGCTGCTGCTGCGCTTGCCACTGTCGCAATAGCACAGGTAGGTGCGCGCGCGATCCAGCAGGCGCGCCTTCAGACGCAACAGTTGCAGCGGCATGTGCAGCGCCTGCGGGGCATGCGCCTGCTCGTACTCCTCGAGCAGGCGCACATCCAGCCACTGCGCGCCGTGCCCCAGCAAGCGTGCGGCCTCGCCCAGGGACACCTCGGCCACCACCGGTGCCTTGAGCAGGGCGAAGAAATCCTGGCGGTCCAGGCGCAGCACGCTGCCGGCCTCGACCATGGTCACCGTGGCATTGCGCGGCCGATCGGCCAACAGCGCCTCCTCGCCGAAGCAGGCGCCCACTTCCAGTTCGGCCAGCACCTGGCGGTCGCTGCCGGCACGGCGAATCACTTCTGCGCGGCCGCTTTCGAGAAAGAAGCAGCAGTCGCCCGCCGCGCCCTCCTCCAGGACCTGACTGCCCGCCGCGACCTCGATGCGCTGCAGACGCCCGAGCATGCTCTGCACATTGGCCGGCGGCACCTTGGCGAACAGCGGATTTTCCAGCAAGCGCTCCAGCCACTCGATATCGGCGCCTCCCTGCTGCAGGGCCAGGAGCAGGTCCTGATGGGCCAGACGCCAGGTGAGCAGACGATCGAGGGTCGAGCTGTCGATCACCAGCATGCTGACGTCGCTCAGCGCACGCGCCTCGTGCAGGCGCGGCAGACCGGGCGACAGGGGATGGCAGCTGGCCTCGCTGCCGGCCGATACGCGCTGGACCGTACCGTCGGCATCCTGCAACTGCAGCTCGCCGGCGAGCAGGTAATAGGTCAGGCGCGCCTGATCCCCGCGACGGAACAGCAACTGCCCGGCCAGCAACGGCTGCGGTACCAGCTGACTGCGCAATTCCCGCCACTGCTGCGCCGACAGCGCATTGAGCGGCGTCAGGCTGCGCAACTGTTCGGGAGTAAGAGGTTCGCTCATGAGGATTTCCAGGCTCCGCTGGTCAGACCTGAGTGTAGTTGGCATCGGCGCCCATCAGCGCCCGGCGCCCCTGCAGACCGCCAGTATGAACGAAGATCAGTCGGCAGCCGCGCGCAAGGTGGCCATTGTCACAGAAATCGCGCAATGCCATCAGGGCCTTGCCGGTGTACACAGGCTCCAGCGGCAGACCGCTGGCCGACTCGCTGGCATTGATGAAGTCACGCAACTCATCATCCATGCGCGCAAAACCGCCCCGCGCCGCCTCGATCAGCCGATAGCCCTGATCGGGACGCCCCGCCTGCTGCAACAGCGCCGCCACCTGTTCGGCTACGCCGTGACCGGCAGGCACCGCCAAGGCGCCATGAACGACACGCCGCCCCTGCTCGCCGAGAACCAGCCCGGCCAGCGTGGTGCCGGTGCCCGCGGCCAGCCACCAGCCATCGAAGTCCGACCAGCCGAGAGCAGCCAGTTGCGCCTGAGCCATCGCCACCAGCTCGGCGCAGCCCTGGGCAGCCGCCAGCCCCAGCCCGCCCTCGTTGACGGGATGAAACCCGGGGTAACGCTGCAACCAGCCTTGCCAGAAGTCCGCCTGGTGGCGCGCACGGTAGCCGCCATAGCCCAGCCAATGCAGGTGCATGCCCATGGCCTGCAGATCACTGACGGTCGGGGTCTGCTGCGGCTCGCCGCGCAGCAGGCCGACGGTTGGAAAACCGAAACGCCTGCCCGCCGCGGCCAGGGCATGCAGATGGTTGGAATGAGCGCCGCCCAGGCTGATCAGCCCGCGCGCGCCTGCAGCGACGGCCTCACGCAGATGTGGAGCGAGCTTGAACCACTTGTTGCCGCAGATCAGCGGGTCGATCAGATCCAGACGCAGACAGGCCAGCTCGACGCCGGCGGCGTCCAGCCAGTTAAAGCGCAGCGGTTGCAGCGGCGCCTGCGGGCGCCAGTCGGGAAAATCCGGAGCCAAGGTCAGCTGACTGTGCGTAGACGACTGCTCGCCTTGTGCCGCGCACAGCAATTGGAGTCGCCGACAGCGAAACGGCTGGGGGTGTCCACTCGGTCGATGGGAATGGCGCAACGCTCGCCGCTGGGCAAGGTGGCCTCGCAGCTGGGCTGCTGATAATGCGCCAGCCAGTGCCGGTACTGCTCTTCGGATACGAAGCACTTGGCCGCCGCGTAGGCCATGGGGTTGTCCTGATAACGGGCGACGTCCTGCAACGGAATGGTCAGATGCCCGGCGCCGGGGTGGTAGACCACGAACACCACGCCCAGCTTGGCCAGGCGTTCCAGTACCTGATCACCGCCCTGGCTGGCGAACTCGTCGCGCTCGCGCTTGAGGTGCTCGTTCTCCTGCTGCAGCTGAGCGTCCAGCTCGTTGCGATAGGCCAGTTCCACGTCGCGAATGGCGATCTGTTCCTTGTACTCCGCCACGGCCGCGGCGACCTTCGCCTGCAGCTCGCTGTCGAACTGGGCGCGCAGGATATCGCCCTCGGTGCGCCCGTGGCGCTCCAGGGCACGCAGCTGCTGGGTCATTTCCTCGCGGCTGCTCTGGAAGCTCTCGGCCTGGGCGGCCAGCTGCGCCTTGAGGCTGGCGTTGAGCTCCTCCTGCTGGCGCAGCGCCTGATGCAGGCCGTGAATCTGCGCCTGCAGGTTCTTGCTCTGTTCTTCGCTGGCCAGCTTGAACTTGGCCAGTTCCTCTTCGTGCTGCTGAGTCAGGCTGGTAATGCGCAGACGCTGCTGCTGGATCAGCTGGGCAGTCTTGGCGCGGTGCTCCTGATCCATCTTCTGCGCCAGCTGGTCGGCCACTTCCTTGGCGGGGTCGGGCGCGTACCACTTGTCCTCGGAGGCGACCTGCAGGCGCTCGGCGACCACGGCCTGAGCACTGTCGTCGTCCACCAGCAGCCCCAGTTGGTTGCGTTTGACCGCATCGCGCAGGATCACCAGATCGTTCTGCCCCGGCGCCAGGCTTGGGTCCCACAGGTGCATCTGGTGCCAGGACACCGGGCATTGGCTACGGCAAGCCAGACGGATGGGCCCGGCGCCGAGATCGGGCCCGCGCCCGGCGCGCTCGGCCAGGTGCTGCAGGGGGATGTTCCAGCCCTTGTCCGGGCGGCCATCCTCGTCGAAGTCCAGATAGAAGAACACCGCCGCCTTGACCAGCAGCCGCGGATTGATCACCACGAACACCGCGCGCATCTGCTCGTCGGCAAACTCCGGCATGTTCACCACGCCGTCGAGCAATGCCTCGAACTCGGGGAACATCATCTGTTTGCAGATACCGCGTTCACTGAAGAACATCACGGCTTCCACCATCTGCGGCTTGTTCTGCATGCTCATTGAGGACCCTCTGGACCAACCGGGGAATATGCGCGCACGTCGTCGCGTGCCAGAACGACGGATGCCTGGCACGGATATCGTCCTTGATAGCTCAGGCAAGTCTAGGGGAAAACCGGACCACAGCAATGTGACTGGGTTGGCACTCACTCTGCGAGCCAGGCCGGAAAGAGCGCCGCTCACGCGAAAATGTGACAAGGGCGCAAAGTGCACAAACTACCTGTGCCTGCCCAGCACAGCCGCCGATTGATCGGCGGATTCCTGCCATTCTCCACAGCCCGAGAAGCGACTTTCCGCCTATCGAAGCCCAAAGCAATAGGCCCACCCGCTCTAGGCCAGTACCCCATCAACCTGGCACGCCATCTGCTCAGCCCCTGAACCCGCGCTTGCCGCGGGCCTGGACTGATAAAAAAGACAAGAGGTCAGCCATGCCCTGCCATCGTCCCCCTGCCCGCTCCCCTGCTCGATCAGTCTGGCCAACGCCAGTGGAGCAAATTCGCCCGCACAGCGCAGGCAGGACCGACCTCTCCTCGACATAAAAACCATAACAACAACGGAGAACTCCCATGCGCCTAGCCAAGCGTCTTGGCTTGCTCGTCGCTGCCGCGATCCTGGTCAACAGTCCCAACGCTCACGCCACCCCCACCACGATCAACATCCTCACCGGTGGTACCAGTGGCGTCTATTACCCGTTGGGCCTGAGCCTGTCGGAGCTTTACAGCCAACGCATCGAAGGCTCCACCACCAGCGTGCGCGCCACCAAGGCCTCGGTGGAAAACCTCAACCTGCTGCAGATTGCCCGCGGCCAACTGGCCTTCGCTTTGGGCGACTCGGTCGCCGACGCCTGGAAAGGCGACGAGGACGCCGGCTTCCGGGCCCCGCGTGACCGCCTGCGCGCCATCGCCGGGATCTATCCGAACTACATCCAGATCGTCGCCAGCCAGGCATCGGGCATCCACAGTCTCGAGGACCTACGCGGCAAGCGAATTTCCGTCGGGGCGCCGCGCTCGGGCACCGAACTCAATGCCAGGGCCATCTTCAGAGCCGCAGGCCTGAGCTACAAGGACATGGGCCAGGTCGAGTTCAAGCCCTACGCCGAGTCGGTCGAGCTGATCGAAAAGGGCCAGCTGGACGCCACCCTGCAGTCGGCGGGCCTTGGCATGGCAGCGATTCGCGAACTGGCCGAGCGCGTGCCGATCACCTTCGTCGCCATTCCGGAGCAGGTGGTGGCACGTATCGGCAGCAGCGCCTATCAGTCGGGCATCATTCCCGCCGGCACCTACAGGGGCCAGGTCAACGACGTGACGACGGCGACCATCACCAACGTTCTGGTGAGCCAGACCAGCGTTTCCGACGCCGTGGCCTATCAGATGACCAAGTTGCTCTTCGAGAATCTCGATCGTCTGGCCGAAGCGCACCCGGCCGCCAAGGACATCAGACTGGAGCGGGCGACCAACGGCCTGCCGATTCCCCTGCATCCCGGGGCCGAACGCTTCTATCGCGAGGTTGGCGTGCTCAGATAGCGCAAAAGTGCCCGCCCTTGCGGCGGGCGGCACAATCAGCTCTTGGCTGCGGAAAGGAAGGGCGCCAGGCGCTGCGCCATTTCCGCACCGAGCGCCTGCAGCCCGCTCATCGGGCGCACCATCACCTCGAACTCGACGATCCGCCCCGACTCGTCGAAACGGATCATGTCGATGCCCTTGAGTTCGCGCTCGCCCACCCGCGCCGAGAACTCCAGCACGACGTTGAGACCGTCGGCAGTGGCCAGCTCGCGGTGATAGGCGAAATCCTCGAACACCTTGAGCACGGTATTGAGGATCAGATTCACCGCCTGCGCGCCCGGATAGGGGCTGTGCGCCATGGGCGAGCGGAACACCGCCTGCGGATGCAGCAATTCGGGCAAGGCGCTCAGGTCCTTGGCGGCGATGAACTGGTGCCAGCGCGCAAGGCTGGCTGCGGCAGCAGGATGCAACTGGGTGCCGAGAGACATCGGCTTCTCCTTGTTATTGTCAGGCCAGAAAACAAACGCCCCGCACTGAGCGGGGCGTTGTCATTACAGCTCGGCCGCCAGGCGCGAACCCTGGTTGATCGCGCGCTTGGCATCGAGCTCGGCGGCAACATCCGCACCACCGACCAGGTGTACGCGCTGGCCGGCGTTCTCCAGCCCTTCCTGCAGCTCACGCAGCGGATCCTGGCCGGCGCAGACGATCACCGTGTCGACCGGCAGCACCTGCGGCTCGCCACCGGCGATGCGGATATGCAGGCCGGCATCGTCGACCTTGAGGTACTCGACACTGTTGAGCATCTGCACGTTCTTGTTCTTCAGACCGGTGCGATGGATCCAGCCGGTGGTCTTGCCCAGACCGTCGCCAACCTTGGACTTCTTGCGCTGCAGCAGGAACACCTGACGCGCCGCCGGATGCGGCTGCGCCTCGATCCCCGCCACGCCGCCACGGGCCTCAAGCGCCGTGTCGATGCCCCACTCCTTCCAGAACTCCTCACGGTCGAGGCTGGTAGCCTTGCCCTGGTGGGTGATGAACTCGGACACATCGAAACCGATACCGCCGGCACCGATCACCGCCACCGTCTGGCCGACCGGCTTGCGCTCGAGGATGGCGTCCAGGTAGCCGATCACCTTGGCATGCTCGATCCCCGGAATCTCCGGGGTACGCGGGGCGATACCGGTGGCCAGGATGATCTCGTCGAAACCGCCCGCCACCAGATCGTCCACCGACACGCGGGTATTGAGGCGCACGTCGACACCGGTGGTTTCCAGCTTGCGCTTGAAGTAGCGCAGGGTTTCAAAGAACTCTTCCTTGCCCGGCACGCGCTTGGCCACGTTGAACTGGCCGCCGATCTCGCTGGCGGCGTCGAACAGGGTCACGCTGTGGCCGCGTTCGGCAGCGACGGTGGAAGCCGCCAGCCCGGCCGGGCCGGCGCCGACCACGGCGATCTTCTTGATCTGCTGGGTGGGAATGTAGTTCAGCTCGGTCTCGTGGCAGGCGCGCGGGTTGACCAGGCAACTGGTCAGCTTGCCGCCGAAGGTGTGATCCAGGCAGGCCTGGTTGCAGCCGATGCAGGTGTTGATCTCGTCCGCGCGGCCCTCGGCGGCCTTGTTGACGAAGTCCGGGTCGGCGAGGAACGGACGGGCCATGGACACCATGTCGGCATCGCCCTCGGCCAGCACCTGCTCGGCCACTTCCGGGGTATTGATGCGGTTGGTGGTGATCAGCGGGATCTTCACCTCGCCCTTGAGCTTGGCGGTGACCTTGGTGAAGGCCGCACGCGGCACCTTGGCGGCGATGGTCGGGATACGCGCCTCGTGCCAGCCGATACCGGTGTTGATCA
>MTEW01004409.1_pt1 | contig 32156 bp, 27 predicted proteins | sample 1042681 | NCBI WGS metagenome assembly MTEW01 (sample SAMN06185811, study PRJNA358809) | soil metagenome | isolation source: soil biostimulated with citrate as carbon source | place: India | collected 2015-05-23
GTCGTAGGGTGCGCCATGCGCACCGGGCTCTGGACGAAGAGCGATAGCCTGAAACACCGCTGGTGCGCGCGGCGCACCCTACCCGGGCCATCCCACCCGCGCCTAGTCGTAGGGTGCGCCATGCGCACCGGGCTCTGGACGAAGAGCGAAAGCCTGAAACACCGCTGGTGCGCGCGGCGCACCCTACCCGGGCCATCCACCCAGGCACGCGGCCAACCGAGGGGTCAGTTCGCCCGGACCCGCAACGCCGGGCTGGACCGCAGCATGTCCATCAGGCTGTTAACCAGGTTGTCCGCCTCGTCCGCCAGGGAATAGCCATTGGGCACCAGCAGCCAGTTGGTCTGGATGCCTTCCATATAGGCATGCACGCTGACGGCGGCGCGGCGACAGTCCAGGTCTCGGGGCAACTGGCCACGACTCACTGCATTGCGCAGTGCCTTGGCGATGCGCTCATCGCATTCGGCGCTCAGGTCCTGGATCTGCTGGCGCAGGTCGCCCAGTTCCTCGGTGTATTCCACTTTGAACCGGAGGATCTCGTGAATGCGCCGGCTCTGCGGGTCCAGTTCCACGCGCTTGAGCAGGCGCACCAGCAACTGGTGCATGCGCCCCAAGGGGTCCGGCTCATCTTCGCTCTCGCTGGCACGCGCCAGCTGTTCCAGCGGCATGTGGATGCGTTCGAGCATCGCCTGGAACAGGTCGTTCTTGTTCTCGAAGTGCCAGTAGATGGCGCCTCGACTCACGCCGGCAGCCGCAGCGATTTCAGCCAGAGAGGCACGGGAAACACCCTTCTCGTGAAACACCCGCTCGGTAGCATCGAGTATCTGCACGCGGGTCTCTTCGGCTTCCTCTTTGGTGCGTCTGGCCATTCGCCACTGTTACCTATCTGGTTGCTATCAAAGGAAAAATCATCCCGCCGAGGAAACAAATTCTGACAGCGGCTTCGGAAGATTCGATTTACAAACATTCACGCATGTAAGTATATTCGTACACCTTCGCAAGAATCCAGAACCTGCCCTGCGCCCAGCTTTTCCTTCAGGAAGCTGAACCCCAGAAAATAGAGGTCCCTTCAGATGCCCATGAAGCCAGCCTTTGCCGCCTTGGTTTCCACCATCGCACTGGCCACGCTCGTCCTCACCGGCTGCCAGGAAGCCTCGGCTCCCCCGCCCGCCCAGACGCCCAAGGTCGGCGTCGTCACCCTGCAACCCCAGAGCTTCACCCTGACCACCGAGCTCCCGGGCCGCACCAGCGCCTACCGGATCGCCGAAGTACGTCCCCAGGTCGACGGCATCATCCAGAAGCGCCTGTTCACCGAAGGCAGCGAGGTCAAGGCCGGGCAGCAGCTTTATCAGATCGACCCGTCCGTCTACACCGCGACCTTCAAGAGCGCCCAGGCCAGCCTGGCCTCGGCGCAGTCCCTGGCGGAGCGCTACAAGGACCTGGTCAGCGACCAGGCCGTGAGCAAGCAGGCCTACGACGAGTCCCAGGCCGCTCGCCTGCAGGCCGAGGCCGCGCTGGAGAAGGCCAAGATCGACCTGCGCTACACCAAGGTGCTGGCCCCCATTTCCGGACGTGTCGGCCGCTCGGCGGTCACCGAAGGTGCGCTGGTGAACAACGGCCAGACCCTGGCCATGGCCACCATCCAGCAGCTCGACCCGATCTACGTCGACGTGACCCAGTCCACCAAGGACCTGCTGCGCCTGCGTCGCGAAATGGCCGAAGGCCAATTGGAAAAAGCCGGTGCCAGCGGTGCCAGGGTTTCCCTGCTGCTCGAAGACGGCAGCGAATACCCGCACAAGGGCAGCCTGGAGTTCTCCGAAGTCTCGGTTGACGAAGGCACCGGTTCGGTGACTCTGCGCGCGGTCTTCCCCAACCCGGAACACAACCTGCTGCCCGGCATGTTCGTCCACGCCCGCCTGGGCTCGGCGGTGAAGCAGGAAGCCATCCTTGCGCCGCAGCAGGGCGTGACCCGCGACCTCAAGGGCCAGGCCACCGCCATGGTGGTGAATGCCGAGAACAAGGTGGAATTGCGCCACCTGAAAGCCGAACGCACCGTCGGCGACCGCTGGCTGGTCAGCGAAGGCCTCAACCCCGGCGACCGCCTTATCACCGAAGGCCTGCAGTTCGTCCGTCCGGGCATTGAAGTGAACGCAGCACCGGCGACCAACGTGGCAGCCCAGCAACCCGCGGGCGACAACCTGGCCAAGAGCCACTGAGGAGCCCATAGATGTCGAGATTCTTCATCGATCGCCCGATCTTCGCCTGGGTGATCGCGCTGGTGATCATGCTCGCCGGCGGCCTGTCGATCCTCAAACTGCCGATCAACCAGTACCCCAGCATCGCCGCGCCTGCAGTGGGCATCCAGGTCAGCTACCCCGGCGCCTCCGCGCAAACGGTGCAGGACACCGTGGTGCAGATCATCGAGCAGCAGCTCAATGGGATCGACGGCCTGCGCTACATCTCCTCGGAGAGCAACTCCGACGGCAGCATGACCATCACCGCCACCTTCGAGCAGGGCACCAACCCTGACATCGCCCAGGTGCAGGTGCAGAACAAGCTCCAGCTGGCCACCCCGCTGCTGCCGCAGGAAGTGCAGCAGCAGGGCATCCGCGTGACCAAGGCAGTGAAGAACTTCCTGCTGGTCATCGGCGTCGTCTCCGAAGACGGCAGCATGGACAAGAACGACCTGGCCAACTACATCGTCTCCAACATCCAGGACCCGATCTCGCGGACCAAGGGTGTGGGTGACTTCCAGGTGTTCGGCGCCCAATACGCCATGCGTATCTGGCTGGACCCGGCGCGGCTGAACAACTACCAACTGACCCCGGTGGACGTGAAGACCGCCATCCAGTCGCAGAACGTGCAGATCTCCTCCGGCCAGCTCGGCGGCCTGCCCGCCTCCCCCGGCACCCAGCTCAACGCCACCATCATCGGCAAGACCCGCCTGCAGACCCCCGAGCAGTTCGGCGAAATCCTCCTGAAAGTGAATCGCGACGGCTCCCAGGTACGCCTGCGTGACGTGGCCAAGATCGAACTGGGCGGCGAGAACTACAGCATCAGCGCGCAGTTCAACGGCAAGCCGGCTTCGGGCATGGCGATCAAGCTCGCCACCGGCGCCAACGCCCTGGACACCGCCAAGGCGATCCGCGAGACGGTCAAGCAACTGGAACCCTTCATGCCCGCAGGGATGAAGGTGGTCTTTCCCTACGACACCACCCCGGTGGTTTCCGCCTCCATCGAAGGCGTGATCCATACCCTGGGCGAGGCCATCGTCCTGGTGTTCCTGGTGATGTTCCTGTTCCTGCAGAACTTCCGCGCCACCATCATCCCGACCCTCGCGGTGCCGGTGGTGCTGCTGGGCACCTTCGGCGTGCTGGCGATGTTCGGCTTCACCATCAACACCCTGACCATGTTCGCCATGGTGCTCGCCATCGGCCTGCTGGTGGACGACGCCATCGTGGTCGTAGAAAACGTCGAACGGGTGATGGCCGAGGAAGGCCTCTCGCCGCTGGAAGCCACGCGCAAATCCATGGGCCAGATCCAGGGCGCGCTGGTGGGCATCGCCCTGGTGCTCTCGGCGGTGTTCCTGCCGATGGCTTTCTTCGGCGGCTCCACGGGCGTGATCTACAAGCAGTTCTCCATCACCATCGTCTCGGCCATGGCCTTGTCGGTGCTGGTAGCGCTGATCTTCACCCCGGCCCTGTGCGCCACCCTGCTCAAGCCCATCGCCAAGGGCCACCACGAGAAGCGCGGTTTCTTCGGCTGGTTCAACCGCAGCTTCGACCGCAGCGTGCAGAGCTACGAGCGCGGCGTGCGCGGTGTGCTCAAGCGCAAGGTGCCCTACCTGATGCTCTACGTGGTGATCTTGGTCGCGATGGGCTGGCTGTTCACCCGCATCCCCACCGCCTTCCTCCCCGAGGAAGACCAGGGCGTACTCTTCGCCCAGGTGCAGACCCCGTCCGGCGCCAGCGCCGAGCGTACCCAGGTGGTCGTGGACCAGATGCGCGAATACCTGCTGGACCAGGAAAAGGACACGGTGAAATCCGTGTTCACCGTTACCGGCTTCAACTTCGCCGGCCGCGGCCAGAGCTCGGGCATGGCCTTCATCATGCTCAAGCCGTGGGAAGAGCGTACGGCCGAAGGCCAGAGCGTGTTCGACCTGGCCCAGCGTGCTCAGCAACACTTCTTCAGCTTCCGCGATGCGATGGTCTTCGCCTTCGCCCCGCCGGCGGTGATGGAGCTGGGTAACGCCACCGGTTTCAACCTGTTCCTGCAGGATCGCGCCGGCGTCGGCCACGACGCCCTCAACGCCGCCCGCGACCAGTTCCTCGAACTGGCGGCGAAAGACCCGGTGCTGAACCGCGTGCGCGCCAACGGCCTGCGCGACGAACCGCAGTACCAACTGCTGATCGACGACGAGAAGGCCCGTGCCCATGGCATTTCCCTGTCCGACATCAACAACACCGTGTCCATCGCCTGGGGCGCCAGCTACGTCAACGACTTCATCGACCGTGGCCGGGTGAAGAAGGTCTACCTGCAAGGCGAACCCGAAGCACGGATGAACCCGGAAGACCTGAACAAGTGGTACGTGCGCAACGACAAGGGCCAAATGGTGCCGTTCAGCGCCTTCGCCAGCGGCGAGTGGACCTACGGCGCGCCCAAGCTGGCCCGCTACAACGGCGTGCCGGCGGTGGAAATCCTCGGCGAGGCGGCTCCGGGCCACAGCTCGGGTGAAGCCATGGCTGCAGTGGAAGAGATCGCCAAGCAACTGCCAGCGGGCGTCGGCTACTCCTGGACCGGCCTCTCCTACGAGGAACGCCTGTCCGGTTCCCAGGCCCCGGCCCTGTACGCACTGTCGCTGCTGGTGGTGTTCCTCTGCCTGGCAGCACTGTATGAAAGCTGGTCCATTCCGTTCTCGGTGATGCTGGTGGTGCCGCTGGGTGTGATCGGCGCGCTGATGTTCACCAGCATGCGCGGCCTGTCCAATGACGTGTTCTTCCAGGTCGGCCTGCTCACCACCATCGGCCTCTCGGCGAAGAACGCGATCCTCATCGTCGAGTTCGCCAAGGAGCTGCACGAGCAGGGCAAGAGCCTGTTCGAAGCCGCCGTGGAAGCCTGCCGCATGCGCCTGCGTCCGATCATCATGACCTCGCTGGCGTTCATCCTCGGCGTGGTGCCCCTGGCCATCTCCAACGGCGCCGGCTCCGGCAGCCAGCACGCCATCGGTACTGGCGTGATTGGCGGCATGCTTACCGCGACTGTCCTGGCCATCTTCTGGGTGCCGCTGTTCTACGTGCTGGTCTGCTCGCTGTTCAAGGACAAGGCGAGCAAGGCTGCGATCAAGAAGGAGGCCCTGCAGTGAGGCATTCCCTGATGTCCCTGGCCATCGCCGCGACCCTGCTCGGTGGCTGCTCCATGATCCCCGACTACCAGCGCCCGGAAGCGCCGGTGGAAGCCGACTGGCCCCAGGGGGAGGCGTACAGCGACGGTGCGGCCCAGGTGAACACCGCCGCCGCAGACCTCGACTGGAACGCATTCTTCCAGGACCCGGCATTGCGCCAACTGGTGCAACTCGCCCTGGACAACAACCGCGACCTGCGCACCGCCGCGCTGAACGTCGAGGCCTATCGCGCGCTCTATCGCATCCAGCGCTCCGAGCTGTTCCCCAGCATCTCGGCTGATGGCGTCGGCACCCGCCAGCGCCTGCCCGGCTCCCTGAGCCAGAGCGGCGAAGCCACCACCAGCGGCCAGTACAGTGCCACCCTCGGCACCAATGCCTGGGAACTGGACTTCTTCGGCCGTCTGCGCAGCCTCAACGAACAGGCGCTGGAACAGTACTTCGCCACCGAACAGGCGCGCCGCAGCACCCAGATCAGCCTGGTGGCATCGGTGGCCACCGCCTACCTGGACTGGCAGGCCGACCAGGCCCTGCTGCAACTGACCCGCGACACCCTGAAGACCTATCAGGAAAGCTACGCCCTCACCCAGCGCAGCTTCGACGTGGGCGTCGCCGATGCCCTGGCGCTGAGCCAGGCACGCACCGCCGTGGAAAGCGCCCAGGTCAGTCTGGCGCAGTACACCCGCCTGGTGGCCCAGGACCGTAACGCCCTGAACCAGCTGGTGGGCACCGGCATTCCGGCGGACCTGCCCAAGGGCCTGGCGCTGGACGACGACCTGCTGGCCGAAGTACCGCCGGGCTTGCCCTCCGACCTGCTGCAACGCCGTCCGGACGTGGTCCAGGCCGAGCACCTGCTCAGATCGGCCAACGCCAACATCGGCGCAGCACGTGCGGCCTTCTTTCCCAGCGTCAGCCTGACTGCCAACGCCGGCACCATGAGCAATGAGTTGTCCGGCCTGTTCGATGCGGGCTCGGGCAGTTGGCTGTTCCAGCCAAGCATCAGCCTGCCGATCTTCACCGCCGGCCGCCTGAAGGCGAACCTCGACTACACCGAGCTGCAGAAGGACATCCAGGTGGCGCAGTACGAGAAGGCCATCCAAGTCGCCTTCCAGGAAGTCGCCGACGGCCTCGCCGCGCGGACGACCTACCAGCAGCAACTGGATTCCCAACGCGCGCTGGTGAAAACCACCGAGGAGTACTACCGCCTCGCCGAGCGCCGCTACCGCACCGGCGTCGACAGCTACCTGACCCTGCTGGATGCCCAGCGCCAGCTGTTCAGCGCTCGCCAGCAACTGATCGGCGATCGTCTCAACCAGCTGTCCAGCGAAGTGAACCTGTACAAGGCACTCGGTGGCGGCTGGAAAGAACAGGGAGAACACGCCCCCAACGCTTGATCCGCGACTCCCCAATCCTCACGGAAGAGGAATCCACGCGGCGCCCCTGCCCTTCTTGGCGGGGGCGTATTTTTTTGGGGCTCTCATTTCCAGGCCGCGCCTGGCCTTCAGAAATCGCCCCCACAAAGGGCAGCCTGGCTCTCCAGCACGAGGGTCAAAAACGGGCATAAACCTCGGAAATCCCCATGCCAATCAAGGTCTTGCAAACGCCCACCGGTCAATTTTCCGGCCATCCGTCAGGCTAGCCACGCTAGCCGTAATAATCGCCGATGCTGTTCGTCCAACTCGTGGGGAGGCGAGCCAGGAACAAGAGGAAACGACAAATGAAATCCACACTCACCACAATGACCTTCAGTGGCCTGCTTCTGGCCCTGGCGGTGACAACGGGACCGGGCACTGCCCTGGCGGAGAATGGAAGCGACCGCCTGGACGAGTTCCGGATGCGCAACGAGCAAGTCCTGCAGATGAGGGAGGACTCCAGCGAGCGCTTCACACGAATGGTCGAGGAACAACCCACCGCGTCCGGCCGTAGCTATGAGGAAGAAGATGCGTACTCGGGCGAGCGGCAAATGCCGAAATACCAATCGTGGATTCACCAGCAGCGAGTCGAATTCGGTAAGTAACCAATGAATCCCCCGCCCGTCGGACGTGCGCAGTCTTGCGCCGCCGGCGGGCAGAAAAAGACCCCACTTTCCGACAACCGGCCAGCGCTTCCAGGGCCCGATCCAGAGCTGCCGCGCCCGCCGTCTGCGCCTGTCGCCTGTGCCGAACATCCCCTGCCGCTTGCAGCACCGACCATCCTGATCCTAGTGTGCGCACATCCCCGATCCGGTGGAGGGTTATTCCTGTGCCGGTCATTCGCTCAACGGATTGATCCACCGTAGAACCCGGCCCCGGCCGCTTTCCCCTGGAGAGTCAACCCGTTGCAGAAGCCCGCCTCTCGCCGCTTCGGCGTCCCCCTGTCCTGGCAATTCCTCACGCTCGCGCTTTTCAGCGGCAGCCTGCTCTTGGGTGCCGGGGACGCCAAGGCCGCCTGGAGTGTCGACCCGGTGCTGTACAAGGCGGAAAAGCGCTACGGCCGCAGCGGCCCAGCCAAGAACCGCCTCCAGGCCTGGCATGACCTGTTGGAAACCGGTCGCCGCCTGACCGAACGACAGCAGCTCGAGGCCGTCAACCGCCAGTTCAATCGTCAGGTGCGCTTCACCGACGACAGCGCCCTCTGGCAACGCCGCGACTATTGGGCCACGCCCGTGGAAACCCTGGCCAAGGGCGCTGGCGACTGTGAGGACTTCGCCCTGGCCAAATACTTCACGCTACTGCAGTTGGGTGTTGAGCCGAGCAAGCTGCGCATCACCTACGCGCGCGCCCTGGAGCTGAACCAGGCACACATGGTGGTGACCTACCACGAAACCCCGGACGCCGAGCCGCTGGTGCTCGACAACCTGGTGGACGACATCCTCCCTGCGTCCCGGCGCAATGACCTGGCCCTGCGCTACGCCTTCGATGCCGACGGGCTGTACACCTTGAAGGGTGGCGCGCCCAGACGCATCGGCAATACCGCCGAACTGCCGTTCTGGCAAGGGCTGCTGGCCCGCATGAAACGGGAAGGCTTCGTGCTGTAACCCGCGATTGGTGCGCACCCTACGTCCAGCCCAAGTGCCGTGATCGAGAATCGAACCTCGCCCGGTAGGGTGCGCCGTGCGCACCGGTGGTCGAACATCGCGCAGCGCCAATACCCACGATTGGTGCGCGCGCTCACCCTACCTACTGGTAGCTCCCCAGAAACGCCTCGGCGAATTCCTGCAACGACGCGGCCGGCAAACGGTTGATGCCAGCGGCGCGTTTGCGCCCTCCTCCGCTCGCGAAACCCCGGCAGAACGCATCCGCTTCCAGGCTGGCATCAGCCGGTACCCGCAAGCTGAAGGTCCAGTCCCCATCGCCCCGTGCGCTCAGCAGGCCCAGTGCCCGCCGCGGGTCCTGCGCTGCCAACTGGTTGGCCAGCACCCCGCTGACCCGCCGCGCCCAGGGTTCTGCCGGCAAGCGATAGAGCGTCGCGCCCTCACCTGCCAGCCAGGGTTCGAGTCGGGCCGCAGCCGCCATGTCGGCACCGTACCCCTCACGCAAGCGGGCGAAGCTGGGGCTCTGCCGGATGAAGTCCAGCGGATCGTCGTAGGGCGCCAGCTCCGCCGCCAGCGCCAGCGGATCGAAATGCAGGTCGTCCAGGCTGTCGCCATAGGCGTTGTAGTTCAGCAACTGGCCCAGCTGTGCCAGCGCCTCGACATCCGCCGCGCCCAGGCCATGACGTTCAGCCAATGCCCTGGCCGGTCCGGCCATGCCGTCACCGAAGGCCGCCGCCACCGCCCAGCGATGGAATCGCCCCGCGAGGAAGCGATCCACCAGCAGGCTGGTGCAGACATCCGCGGCCGTGTCGATGAAGGACTCGAACGCCGGATGCTCAGGCAATTCACCGGCGAAGTGGTGATCGAAGTAGCGGACTCGGGCCCCTGCATCGAGCAGGCGCGCGACGTCCGAGCGATTCTGTTCATGGGCGATGTCCAGCACCGTGACCCGCTCGCCCGGGCCGGCCTGCACCCGGTCGAGCAGACCGATGTCGCGCTTCACGCCACTGACCAGGCGCACGCCGGCGGCCAGTTCACCGGCCAGGCGCAATTGCTGCAAGGCGCAGAGTCCATCCGCGTCGCCGTTGAAGGCGCAATGATCGAGCATTTTCATTCCCCCGCGCTCAGCGCATCAGTTCGCCGCCGTTGGCGTCCAATTGCGCGCCGTTGATGGCGCTGGCGTAGTCGGAGACCAGGAACAACGCCGCACGGGCGCATTCCTCGTCGCCCGGCATGCGTCCGCCGGGAATGCCCGCACTGAACTCCGCACGCACCTGTTCCTCGCTGGCACCGCGCGCGGCGGCGGCCTGGCGCACATGGGCCTGCACCGGCTCGCCCCACATCCACCCGCAGGCCAGGCCGTTCACCCGAACGCCGTTCCCGGCGAGTTCAGCGGCCAGGTAGCGCACCGCCACCGCCAGGCTTCCCTTGGAGATCGCATAGGCGCCGCCCCCGGCGTAAGGCTTGAACACGCCCAGGGTGCTGATCATCGCGATGGCACCGGAGCGCTGGGCCTTCATCTGCGGCAGCACGGCGCGGGCCAGGTTCAGCGAGCCGAACAGGTTGACGTCCAGGGCTTCCTGCAACAGTTGGTCGCTACAGCTTTCCAGGGACTCGAAACCACCGTGGGCGAAGGCGCTGTTGACCAGCGCATCGATGCGCCCGAAGCGTTCCACCGTGGCCTCTGCGAATCGGCGACAGGCGTCGGCGTCGCTCACATCGGTGGACATCCACAGGACCTGGCAGTCGGTTCCCAGGGCCTGGATACGCTGTTCGGCCTCGCGCAGGCGCTCTTCATTGCGGGCACAGATCGCCACCGCGCGTGCGCCTTCACGCGCAGCCTCCAGGGCGAGCTTGATGCCCATTCCCGGGCCGATGCCGGAGATCATCACAACCTTGTTGTTCAGCAGCATGTTCGTGTCCTTTTTGTTGTTATTGATCTGCTTGTGTAGGAGCGAGCTTGCTCGCGAAAAGGGACTCCCTCGTCGCCAGCAAGCTGGCTCCTACACGGTTAGGTAGCGGGCGCGGTAGTCGCCGTAATCGCGCTGCAGGCGCGCGTCGTCGAGGCCGAAGGTGGCCGGGTCGTACTGGTGCGGGGCGCGCTTCTCGCGGCCATTGCGCGAGAGCCAGTCCACCATCGCCTCACGCACGGACGGCGTCAGTTCCAGGCCGGCGAACCGGTAGATGCGCTCGGCCACGCCCAGCGGGTCCGTCACCGTGTCTTCGAAGTGCAGGTCGAAGAACGCGCCGGCAGGCTGTCCTTCGCGCACCGCCATGCTGTGGCTCAGGGCGCGGGCCATGCGGCTGTTCCACTGCTCGCCGACCTGGGCCGGGTCGGCCTGGTCGCTGTAGATCTGCCAGAGGGTGTGGATGAAGCTCGCCAGCGACGGAATGGTCTTGCCCGGATCGCGATGAGTGAGGATCACCTGCGCCTTCGGGAAAACCTTCAGCAGGACTTCCAGGGTGTGCAGGTGCTGCGGGCTCTTCAGCAGCCACCGGCATCCCGGCGCGATGCCACGGCGCGCCTGCTGCCATTGCAGGAACTGCAGCATCTTCTTCAGGTACGCGTAGACCTGGGTCTGGTCCTGGCGGTCGAGCCAGGCGGTGTAGGACGGCACGTTGACATAGGAATCCATGGCGCAGAGAAAGGAGTGCTCCATGAGCATGAACTCCTCATCCGGCTGCTCGGCGTCCAGCGGATGGATCGCCAGGATCTGCGGCACGAACTCGATCATCGCCGCGACCTCGGCGCGCGCCCGCTCGATCCGCACCTGCGGCCGCTCCAGGGTTTCGCCCTCCAGCGGCGCCGGATAGCGGGTTTCCCACCACTGCGCCTTGCTGAACTGCGTGTCCACCGACAGCAGCCGTTGCAGCAGCGTGGTACCGGTGCGCGGCAGGCCGACGATCACCAGGGGGTCGTCGATGGGCTGCTGGAGAATCTCCGGGTGGCGCTTGCAGTGATCTTCGATCACCAGGCGGTTCACCAGCTGCGCCACCAGCTTCTCCCTGAGCAGCGCCCGGCCCTGGGCAGACAGTTTGGCCTCTGCGTGCACGGCATCGGCCAGCACCGCGAGGGCCTGGCGATAGTCACCGGGGCCGAAGTCGTCGAGCCCACCAGCGCGGCGACTGGCTTCCGCCAGCAGGCTGTTCAGGGCGAAATCGTCACCGGCGGGAATGGGATTGGTCATTGCAACTCCTTGAGGTGGTCGAGCTTGACCACGCGGGTAACGGGGTGGAAAGGACGCTCGGCGCCGACCCAGCGCAGGCAGAAGGTGCCGTCGGCGTGGCCGGCGGTTTCCAGCCAGTTGGGCAGGCCCGGGTCGCGGTGGCTCAGCACCATGCGCACGCCGCCGTGCGCGTCCGGCTGCGCCGAATGTTTGTTCAGGCAGATGCGGTGATGGCGGTAGTCGAGGGACTCCATCCAGTAGTTGTTGATCTGCAGGTTCCAGAAGTCGCAATCCGGCACCTGGTCGACTTCGATCAGCAGCGCCTCGTCGTCCGCCAGCGACCAGTAGCCGTGGTAGTAGAAGATGTTCGGGTCGCCGCCCACCGACTGGCACAGGGCCTGGTCCGCCGGCGGCAGCTGGTTGGTATGCGCCTGGTAGCCCTGGGCCCAATTGGCGAACAGCCGCGAGGTGTTCTCGACGAAGCTGGCGACCCGCCCCAGGCTCTGCTGCAGGCGTTCCGCGCTCAGCGGTTCTGGCTTCTGCTGGCTGTCCAGGCGTTCGATGCGCAGCTGCGCCGGCTGCTCGCTGGCACGGTCGAGAAAGGTCTGGCGGACGATCAGCGCGTTGCTCTCGCGCTCCAGGCGCAGCCAGTTGCCGGTGTTCACGCGGTCCTGGCTGAGGATGATTTCGAAGCAGCCGTCCGCGTCGAGCTGCAGTTGGCTGGCGTCGATGAAGCCGGTCTGGATCATCTTGCCGTCGCTTTCGTAGCCGCCCTTCTGGGTGCCGAAACTGAGGTAGGACACGCTGCCCCGGCGGCCACTGACGCGGTACTGGTTCGCGCCGTTGAGGCGGGCGTACTGGTAGAGGTTGTCCGGGTTGTCGGCGCCGATCTTCGCGGTCTCGTGGGACGGCGAGAAGAAGCCGGGGAAGTCCGGATCGGCGAACTCCAGGTGCATTTCCAGGGCGATGCGCAGCAGGCGCGTAAGGTAGCGGAACCCCTCGGCGCGGGTCTGCGCATCGCTGGGTGCCTCGCTTCGCAGGATCTGCTCACCGCTCCGTTTGAGCTGGTCGCAGAAATCGCTCCAGACCTGCCCGGTCAGCACCTGCTGTTCGATTCCATCTGTGGCCATTTCGGTCTCCTCTGGTCCGGCGGAATACCCGCCACTGCGGAAACCTTAGGGAGATGGACAGGACGGATTCTTCGTCTGGGCGGACTAAATCACCGGCTGGCTCGATTCTGCATGTAGCTCCGTAGGCTGTAGGAGCGAGCTTGCTCGCGAAAGGGAGCGCATCATTCGCCAGCAAGCTGGCTCCTACAGCGAGGCAATGAACGGGAACCTAGTCCACCCGGACGAGGAACTGGTGGCAGCGGGCGCGGAGCATCGACCGGATCGGCGTCGCGCGGTGCGGTGCCTGAATCCCGAGGAATCCCCGATGGCTGAAGAGAAGAACCTGGTGCGGTCGCTGACCGTGGATATCGCCGCCCCCGCCGAACTGGTCTGGTCGGTGCTGGTGGACCTTGCGCGCTACCCCGAATGGAACCCCTTCACGGTGAAGGTGGAGTCCAGCCTGCGTCTGGGCGAGCCAGTGAACCTGTACCTGCCCAACCCGGCCAGCCCCGGTGAGCTGCTGCATGTGGTCGAACAACTGGCCAGCTTCGAGCCTCCGCGCCTGCTGGCCTGGGAGATGCACGCCAGCGCGAGCAACCCCGACGCCGCGCGCCGTGAGCAGCTGATCGAAGCCACCGGGCCGAAGAGCTGCCGCTACCACACCACCGACCTGTTCCTCGGTGACACCGCCGACCAGGTGATGGAGCTGCATGGCCCCTGGGTCAAGCAGGGCTTCGACGCGGTGGCCCTGGCGGTCAAGGCACGCGCCGAAACGCTGTTCGCCGAGAGCCGCTGAAACTTCGTCTGCTCGGACGAAGAACCCCCGAGGACGCTTTCCCTACCGTGGAAAAAAGCCGGCTCGCCCCGCGTGGAGCCGGCCCCACCCAAGGAGACAAGCGATGCTGACTCACCTGCAACGCCTGGAAGCCGAAAGCGTCCAGATCATCCGCGAAGTGGTCGCCGAGTGTGAAAACCCGGTGATGCTCTACTCCATCGGCAAGGACAGTGCGGTCATGCTGCACCTGGCGATGAAGGCCTTCGCGCCGGGCAAACCGCCCTTCCCCCTGCTGCACGTGGACACCACCTGGAAGTTCCGCGAAATGATCGCCTTCCGCGACCAGACCGCCGAGCGCCTGGGCCTGGAACTGCTGGTACACATCAACCCGGAAGGCCAGGAGCGCGGGATCAACCCCTTCACCCACGGTTCCGCGCTGCACACCGATATCTGGAAGACCCAGGGGCTCAAACAGGCCCTGGACCTGTACGGCTTCGACGCGGCCTTCGGCGGTGCCCGCCGCGACGAGGAGAAATCCCGGGCCAAGGAACGCGTGTTCTCGATCCGCTCCGAGCAGCATCGCTGGGACCCCAAGCAGCAGCGCCCCGAACTCTGGCGCCTGTACAACACCCGCAAGCGCAAGGGCGAAAGCCTGCGGGTGTTCCCGCTTTCCAACTGGACCGAACTGGATATCTGGCAATACATCTACCTCGAAGGCATTCCCATCGTGCCGCTCTACTTCGCCCAGGAGCGCCCGGTGGTGCGTCGCGACGGCACGCTGATCATGGTCGATGACGAGCGCCTGCCGCTGCTCCCCGGCGAATCCCCCGAGCTGCGCAAGGTGCGCTTCCGCACCCTCGGCTGCTACCCGCTGACCGGCGCCATCGACAGCGACGCCGACAACCTGCCGGCGATCATCCAGGAAATGCTGGTGAGCCGTACCTCCGAGCGCCAGGGTCGGCTGATCGACAGCGACTCGGCCGGTTCCATGGAGAAGAAGAAACAAGAGGGCTACTTCTGATGAACGCCAAGATCGAACTTGACCAGTACCTCGAACAGCAACAACAGAAGGACCTGCTGCGTTTCATCACCTGCGGCAGCGTCGACGACGGCAAGAGCACCCTGATCGGCCGCCTGCTGTACGAAACCAAGGTGCTCTTCGAAGACCAGCTCGGCCAACTGGAAGCGGACTCGAAAAAGCTCGGCACCCAGGGCGGCGAGCTCGATTTCGCCCTGCTGGTGGATGGCCTGGCCGCGGAGCGCGAGCAAGGCATCACCATCGACGTCGCCTACCGTTTCTTCGCCACCGACAAACGCAAGTTCATCGTCGCCGACACCCCCGGCCACGAGCAGTACACGCGCAACATGGTCACCGGCGCCTCCACGGCCGACCTCGCGGTGATCCTCATCGACGCCCGCCAGGGCCTGCTGCCGCAGACCCGCCGGCACAGCTACCTGGTGTCGCTGCTGGGCATCCGCCAGGTGCTGGTGGCGGTGAACAAGATGGACCTGATGGATTACTCGGAAGAGGTCTTCAACCGCATCGAAGCCGACTACCGCGCCTTCGCCGCGCAACTCGGCCTGACCGATATCCAGTGCATCCCGATGTCGGCACTCAAGGGCGACAACCTGCTGCAAGGCAGCGCCAATATGCCCTGGTACCAGGGCCCGAGCCTGCTCCAGCACCTGGAGAACGCGCCCCTGGAAGCGGCCCGTTCCGGCGCCGCCTTCCGCCTCCCGGTGCAATGGGTGAACCGCCCGAACCTGGACTTCCGTGGCTTCGCCGGCAACGTCGCGGCGGGAACCATCCGCGTCGGCGAACGCATTCGCGTGCTGCCGTCCGGCCAGCAGAGTCGCGTTGCCGGCATCCTCGGCATGGCTGGCGCCCAGGAAGAAGCCATCAGCGGCCAGGCCGTGACCCTGACCCTGGAAGACGAGATCGACATCAGCCGTGGCGACCTGATCGTCCGCGCCGATGCGCCGCCCGCGGTGGCCGACCAGTTCGAAGCCACCCTGGTGTGGATGGGCGAGGAGCCCATGCTGCCCGGCCGCCCCTACCTGATGAAAATCGGCTGCCGCACCCTCGGCATGAGCTGCGCCACCTTGAAACACAAGGTCAACGTCAACAGCCTGGAACAGCTCGCGGCGAAAACCCTGGAGCTCAACGAGATCGGCGTGTGCAACCTGAGCCTGGACCAGGCGATCGCCTTCGATCCCTATGGGGAAAACCGCGATACCGGCGGCTTCATCATCATCGACCGCCTGAGCAACCAGACCGTCGGCGCCGGCATGCTGCACTTCGCCCTGCGCCGCGCGCAGAACGTGCACTGGCAGGCCATCGACGTGAACGGCGCGGCCCGCGCCACGCTGAAGAGCCAGACACCGCGCATCCTCTGGTTCACCGGGCTTTCCGGGGCGGGCAAGTCCACCATCGCCAACCTGGTGGAACGCAAGCTCCACGCCTTGGGCCGGCACACCTATCTGCTGGACGGCGACAACGTGCGCCACGGCCTCAACCGCGACCTGGGCTTCAGCGAAGCCGACCGGGTGGAGAACATCCGCCGCGTAGCGGAAGTGGCGCGGCTGATGCTGGATGCCGGGCTGATCACGCTGGTGTCGTTCATCTCGCCATTCCGTGCCGAGCGCGACCTGGCACGCAGCCTCGCGGGCGACGGTGCCTTCCTGGAGATCTTCATCGACGTATCCCTGGAGCTGGCCGAGAGCCGCGACCCCAAGGGCCTCTACCAGAAAGCGCGACGCGGTGAACTGAAGAACTTCACCGGCATCGATTCGCCCTACGAGCCGCCGCTGGCACCGGACCTGCGCATCGATACGGCGAGCGAATCGGCGGAGGCCGCCGCCGAGCGCATCGTCGAGCACCTGCTGGCGCTCTGAGCCCGCACGCGGCCAAGGGTAGGGTGTGCCATGCGCACCGGGATTTCCGCACGGAGGTTCCGGTGCGCACGGCGCACCCTACCGCGTCCCGACGCCTTGCCACCGCCACTAGGCCGAACGGACGATTTATCCACAGCTCGCACCGCCAATACTCGGCCGATCCAGCCCGACAACCACAACAAGAGAGGCGAGGATGGACGACCTTCGACATGCCCATGAACTGGCGGGAATCAGTGCCGCCGAGCTCAGCGAGCTGCTGGCACTGAACTACCGCGGACCGCAGGAACCCACACCCTGGGCCAGCCTGCTGGAAGCACTGCGCGTGCGCTTCGACGCGAGCTATTTGACCCTGGTGCTGCGCAACCCCGCCCACGAGCGACCGGGGCTGATCGTCAACGCCTCGATCCATGGTCCGCACCTGCCCGGCGAGCCCTCCTACAGCGCGCATTACTACGCCATCTGCCCCTTCCTCGACTGGCCGGCTGAGCAAGTGGTCACCGCCGACCAGATACTGGGGACCGAACACTGGCTGGCCCACGACTTCTACCAGAGCTACCTGCGCCCGCTCGACCTGCGCTACGTGCTGGTGGCCAACATGCAGACGGTGGCCGGCATGCACTGCGCCCTGTTCGCGTGCCGGGGGCATGCCGGACGGGATTTCGACGCCGCGGAAACGGCACTGGTGCGCCTGCTCCTGCCGCACCTGCAGCAGGCCGTGGACCTGCACTCGACGGTGGACCAGCTGGACTCCGAGCGCCGCCTCTATGCCGTGACCATCGACCGGCTATTGGTGGGCACCGCCATCCTCGATCAGACCGGCAAGGTGATGAACAGCAACCAGGCCGCCCAGCGCCTGTTCGCCGCGCGGGACGGCCTCGAATGCCACCAGGACAAGCTGCGGGCCTTCGCCGGCCAGGACAACCGCAACCTGCAGCGCAACATCCAGACCATGCTGCAGCACCACCAGCACGGCCGCGACGACTGCATCGAGGTCCTGACCCTGACGCGTCCCACCGGAGAGGTGCCGCTCAACCTGCTGCTGCGCCCCATCGCCCTGAACTATGAGGGTCAGGGCAACGCCCGCCGGCCGGCGGTGGCGGTGTTCATCCGCGACCCGGGCGATTCGCCGCAAGCCTCGCGATGCCTGCTGCGCAGCCTGTTCCAGCTGACCCGCACGGAAACCGAAGTGGCGATGCTGATGATGGATGGCCTGACCCTGGACGAAAGCGCCGAGCGGCTCGGCGTATCGCGCAACACCGTACGCGCCCACCTGCGCGGTGTGTTCGCCAAGACCGGCGCCACGCGTCAGGCGCAACTGGTGAAGACCTTGCTGAACAGCGTGGCTTCGTTGGCTTGAGGAGGGTGCACAACTCGCCCCCGTTGCACGTTTCCGTGTAGGAGCGAGCTTGCTCGCGAAAGACCGCGCTCGGACTCTTCGCGAGCAAGCTCGCTCCTACAACTTCCCCCTTGGAATCCGTAGCGCGGTAGGGTGGGCTTCAGCCCACCAGCTCCCTAAACAGCCAATCGCCGCAACGCGTCCTTGGTCACCTTGCCCGCCGCATTCAACGGCATGGCGTCCACCACCTGGGCGCGGCGCGGGACCTTGTAGTTGGCCATCTGCTCGCGGCACCAGCCGAGGAACTCGCCGGTATCCAGTTGCTGGCCAGATGCGGGCAGGAGGAAGGCCATGGCCACTTCTCCCAAGCGCTCGTCAGGGATGCCGATCACCGCGGCCTGGGCCACCCCCGGATAGCGCAGGATGACCTGTTCGATCTCCGCCGGGTACACGTTGAAGCCGCCGGTGATGAACATGTCCTTGATGCGGTCGGTGATGCGCAGGTAGCCGTCCTCGTCGAATACGCCGATATCGCCGGTGTGCAGCCAGCCATCGGCATCGATGGCTTCAGCGGTAGCTTCGGGGTTGTTGAAGTAGCCCTGCATCAGGTTGTAGCCACGCACCAGCAATTCACCCGGTTCGCCCGACGGTACCGGGTTGCCACTGGCATCGACGCAGCGCACTTCCACGTCGGGGAAGGCACGGCCCGAGGTGGTCGCCACCCGCTCGGCGGAATCCTCCGGCCGGCAGATGGTGACGAAGCCGCAGGCCTCGGTCAGGCCGTAGGCGGTGACGATGGTTTCGAACCCCAGTTCGCTGCGCATGCGCCGCACCATTTCCACCGGCACCGAAGCCGCCCCGGTCACCGCGACCCGCAAGCTGGAAAGGTCGAAGCGCTCGCGCTCGGGGAAGGCCAGGATCGACTGGTACAGGGTCGGCGGCCCCGGCAGCACGTTCACCCGCTCGCGGGCCACGCGCTCCAGCATCACCGGCACATCGAACACCTGCTGCGGCAGGATGCAGCAACCGCGCATCAGCGCCGCCAGCCAGCCGGCCTTGTAGCCGAAGCTGTGGAAGAACGGGTTGACGATCAGGTAGCGATCACCCGGACGCAGCCCGACCATGGCGCTCCAGTCGCGGACGATGCGCAGGTTCTGGCCGTGGGCGGTCATCACGCCCTTGGGCTTGCCGGTGGTGCCGGAGGTGAACAGCAGGTCCGACAGGCTGTGCTGATCCACCTGGCTCTCGCGCAGCGCCAGCTCCGCCGGGGACACCTCGTCCGCCAGCGCCATGAAATCGTCCCAGCTGAGGCAATCCGGTGCCGCGCCGCGCAGGCAGATGCGCCTGCGCAGATCCGGCAGCGCTTCGCCGGCCAGCAGCGACGGGTAGTCGGTGCCAAGGAATTCGCCGATCACAAACAGCAGGCTGGCGCCGCTCTCGCGCAGGATGAAGCCCGCCTCGCTGCCTTTCATCCGCGTGTTCAGCGGCACCAGCACCGCGCCGACGCTTTGCAGGGCGATGGCGGCGACTATCCACTCGTGGACGTTCGGCGCCCAGATCGCCACCCGCTCGCCGGCCTGAATGTCCAGCGCCAGCAGGGAGCGGGCGGCCTGACGGCGCAACTGGTCGAGCCGCTGGTAGCTGATGTGGACGCTGTCGTCTTCGATGGCCATGGATTCGCCGTAGCGGGTCGCGGTGACGGCCAGCAGCTGAGGAATGGTCAGGACGCTTTCCAGATCGGTCATGGGCTTTTCTCGGGGCGCGACGGGGCAGCGGCAGGGCGAACCCGGCCGTGGCATGGATGGGAAATCAGGCTTGCGGCGGTGCGAAGCGGCGGCCGGCGGAGAAGCCGCCATCCACCGCGATCATCTGTCCGCTGACGAAGGAGGCATCGTCGGAAGCGAGGAACAGCGCCACGCTGGCCACCTCTTCCGGCTGTCCGGCACGGCAGAGCATGTGCTGGGACGCGAAGTAGGCGTGGAACTCCTTCTGCTCCTTGACCATCTGGGTCATGGGCGTGTCGATCAGGCCCGGGCAGAGGCCGTTGACGCGGATATTGGCGTGGCCGTAGTCGATGGCCATGGAGCGGGTCAGCTGGGTGATGCCGCCCTTGGCGGTGTTGTAGGCGGCGTTGCCGTCGCAACCCTGCAGGCCGAAGATCGAACCGAAATTGATGATCGAGCCGCTGCGCTGGGCGACCATCTGCGGCAGTGCGTAGCGGCTGGTGAGCATGGAGCCGGTCAGGTGGATATCCAGGACCCGGCGCCACTCCTCGGTGCTGGTCTCGGTGATGCTGCCACGGCTGGCGATGCCGGCGGCGTTGACCAGCGCGTCGATGCGGCCGAAGCGTGCAACCACTTCTTCCATCACCGCCTGCACACGCGCCTCGTCGCGCACGTCCAGGGTCATGAACAGCGGCGCCGGCTGCAGCCCTTCCAGGCTGGCGGCAACATCCGCGCGGGGTTCACCCACATCCAGCCCAACCACCTGTGCGCCTTCCTCGGCAAAACGGCGGACGCAGGCCAGACCGATACCCGATGCGCCGCCGGTGATGACGGCGACCTTGCTAGACAGACGTGCCATGGGAAACCTCGTTGCTTGTTCTTGGAATGGGTTTTTCGGCGGAGTTTACATAACGCTGCGGGGGGCATGATCGTCCGTTGAGACTACGCCTTGTTCCCTTGAAGGGGGCACCATCCTTGTAGGAGCGAGCTTGCTCGCGAACCTCCTGACTCCGGCCTTTCGCGAGCAAGCTCGCTCCTACACATGGCCCGTGCCTCGCCAATAAAAAACCCGGCCGAAGCCGGGTGTAAAGGCACAGACATACACGCTCAATACCACCCCTAAGGGCGGTCGCCCCCGGCTGTCACCCCGGAAACTTCAGTTTCAGCCGCGCGCTGCCGGGGCGGCCCTGGCATGCCAGGGTCCAGCCTTCGGCGAGTTCCGCGGGGCTGAGAATATCGTTGCGGGAGAGCACCACTTCACCCTCCTCCACCTTGCACATGCAGGCGCCGCAGAAGCCTTCTTCGCAGGAGTAAGGCGCGTCGAGGCCGGCATTGCGCATGCTCTGCAACAGGGTCTCGCCCGATTGCACGGGCACTTCGCTGAGCTGGCCGTCGAGCTCCACCAGCAGTTGCTCCGCCTCGACGCCAGCGGCCGCCGGGACGGCCTCCTGGGCATCCGGATCGGGCGGCGAGACGAATCGCTCCACATGGATGCGTTCGCGCGCTTCCCCCAGCCCCAGCAGGGCCCCTTCCACGGTGTCCATGAAAGGACCGGGGCCGCAGATGTAGAACTCCGCACCGGCGTGGCCGCGCACCAGCTGACGCACTTCGCCCTGGCTGAGGAAGCCCTGAACCGAATCCAGCACGTGCACCACTTCCAGCTGGTCCACATGGGCCTTGGCCAGTGCCTTCAGTTCATCGCGGAAGATCACCGAGGCTTCGTCGCGATTGGCGTACACCAGCTTGATCCGGCGGTCGGTGGTCTTCAGCGCCGATTTGAGGATGGAGAACACCGGGGTGATCCCCGAACCACCGCCGAACAGCACCAGGTCATGCGAACCCGGACGCAGGTGGAAATGCCCCGCCGGCGGCAGCACCTCCAACAGGTCGCCGGGACGCACCTGGTCGTTGAACCAGTTGGACACCCGGCCGCCGTCCACTCGTTTGACAGTGACCTTCGGCAGGGTGTCGCAATCCGGCGAACTGGACATGGAATAGCAGCGTGTCAGTCGCTTGCCACCGAGCACCACGCGAAAGCCCAGGTACTGCCCCGCCTTGTACTGGAAGCGCGCTTCCAGCTCAGCGGGAATCCGCAGCACCAGCGAACGGCTGTCGTGGGTCTCGTTGATCACCTCGGCCACTTCCAGCTGGAAGGCGCCGGACTGCTGCGGCTCGATCACAAGTGGCTGCACGCTACCCATCACAATCTCCGGATCAAAGCAGGCCGCTGACGGTCTGCGCGTTATCGATGCGCATCTCGCTGCCGTTGATGAAGCGCGATTCATCGGAGGCGAGGAAGAGCACCAGGTTGGCGATATCGCGCGGGGCGCACATGCGGTTCTTCGGGTTTTGGTCGAGCACGTCCTGGGGAATTGCCTGGCCGCCGGTCAGGGCCTGGGTCATCGGGGTGTTGATGCCATCCGGGTGAACGCTGTTGCAACGGATGCGGTAGCCCTGCTCCTTGCAGTGCAACGCCACAGAACGGGTCAGCGCGGCCACCGCGCCCTTGGAGGCGGAGTAGGCGCAGAAGGCCGGCATGCCGCCCAGGGCTGCCACCGAAGACATGTTGACGATGGAACCACCGCCGCTGTCCTTCATCGCCGAAATGGCGTACTTGCAGCCGAGGAAGTAACCGTCGCTGTTGATGCGCTGGACCTTCTGCCACAGCTCCAGGCTGGTGTCCTCGACACTGGCCATGGCCAGGATGGCGGCGTTGTTCACCAGCACGTCGAGACGGCCGAATTTCTCCAGAGTGAGCTTGATGACGTTCTGCCAATCGGCCTCGCTGGCGATGTCCTGGCGGACGAAGATCGCATTGGCGCCGATCTCGGCGGCCACCTGGCGGCCGGCTTCTTCATTGAGGTCGGTGAGCACCACCTTTGCCCCTTCGCTGGCCAGCAGCAGCGCATCTTCGCGCCCCACACCGCTGGCGGCGCCAGTGACGATACAAACCTTGCCTTCGACTCGTTTCATTGTTGTTCTCCTTGGGAAGCCAGAGCGGCACGAACCAGGCCCGCCACATGGGCACCGACCCGACGTCCGGAGTGGACGCAGTCGGCCAGGGACAGGCCGGACACATAGAAATTGGAGGCCACGCCCACCGCATTGCGGCCGGCGCTGAACAGGCCGGGGACGGGCTGGCCGTCTTCCCCCAGCACCTGGCCGCTGCGCTCGCACACGGTCAGGCCGCCGAGAGTGATCACCGGACAGGGGAAAAGCTTGCTGTCGAACGAGAGGTCCAGGGCATACCAGGGGCCTTCGTTCAGCGGCGCGAGGAACGCTTTCGATTTGCCCAGTTCGTCGTCGCGGTCTCCCCGTGCCGCCGCGTTATAAGCGGCAACCGTGCGTTCGAGGTTCGCCTGCGGCAAGCCGGTACGCTCCGCCAGTTCCGCGAGGCTGCGACCACGGCGGACGTTGAACAGCATGTTGAGCAGGGCCGGCAGGCGCTGGAAGGACCAGACCTTGCCCGGTCCGACCTGGGCGAAGGCTTCCTTCATCAGTGCGCGATTGAGGATGAGGATGGCGCGACCGCCCTGCTCTTCCACCATGGCGTGGCCAAGCTTGGCGCCGTACACCTCTTCATTGCAGTAGCGCCGGCCTTCGGCATTGACGATCAGCCCGCGAGCCCAGGCCAGCGGCGGATTGATGAAACGCCAGGCGCTCGCCCGTTCCATGCGCGCGGTGCGGCCGCCGGCACTCACGCCGAGGCGGATGCCGCTGCCATCGCAACCACTGGTGCCCAGCGGAAGACCGTCGAGGTAGCGCGGCGCGTGCACGGTCAGCATGGCGCGGTTGAAAACGAACCCACCCGAGCTGAGCAGCACCCCATGCAGGGCGCGGATCAGACGGCGTTGCCCGTGGGCCAGTTCCAGCGCACGCAGCTTGCGGCGCCAGCCATCGGCAAGGGCCGGCGCATAGGGGTGAATGGCATCGGTCCAACGGCTCAGCCGCGCGTGACGCTTCGCGGCACGGCTGCCGGCCGGCAGTTCCCAGGCTTCGACACCGAGCACGGTGCCGGCATCATCCAGCACCAGGCGCCGAACCTCGCACTGGCGACGCAGGCGCACACCCTTGCGCAAGGCGGTGGCGGCCAAGGGACGGAACAATGCGATCCCGGACATGCCGGAACCCAGCGCTCGATGGCCACGGGGGGCCGGGCGCGCCTGGGCGGCGTAGCTCGGTACCGCTTCGTTGCCCGAGTAGTAGAGGTAGTACTGGTCGCTGGGGTAGGAGGTTTTCAGCGGCGGCACGCTGCCCTGGAAGGCCGCGCCTTGCTGCTCCAGCCAGGCCAGATTGGCGCGGCTGTCCCGACAGAAGCCACTCAGCGTCTCGGCGGAAACCGCCTCGCCCACTTCCTGGCGCAGGTAGTCGTACATGGCGTCGACGGAATCTTCGACGCCGGCATCGGCCTGCTGCGACGTGCCGCCGCCGGCGTAGACCACGCCACCGCTACGCGCCGTGGCACCGCCGCCCTGGAAGCGATCCAGGGCCAGTACCGAAACGCTCTGGCTCGCGGCCTCGATGGCAGCACACACACCGGCGCCACCGAAGCCGACCACCAGCAGGTCGGCGCTGTCGTCCCAGGCCACCTGTGCGGCATCACGCACGCGCAGCGGCGCTTCGGGGTTCTGCTCCATGGCGGTCATGGGTTGTCCTCAGTTCGCTACAGCCAGGGACGACGCCGTGGTGGTGTAGGCGCCGTTGAGGTAGACCAGCGGACTGATCTCGGCGCTGTTGTGGATCTCCACAATGCGCCCGATGAAGATGGTGTGTGTGCCGTAGCTGAACTTGCCGTCCTGCCGGCAGAGGATCGCGGACTGGGCATCGCCCAGGTAGGGAATGCCCCCCTCGCTGCTGCGCCAGTCACCCTGCTGGAAGCGCGCCTCGCCCTTCACCGGGCCGCTGCACAGGTGAGAAAGTCCTTCCTGCTCCAGCCCAAGGATGTTCACGCAGAAGTCCGCGCCCGCATCCAGCACGGCGTGCAGCGACGCGGTCTTGTTCACGCAGATGAGCAGCGACGGCGGCTCGGTGGAAAGCGAATCCACCGCCGTGGCGGACATGGCGAACCGCTCCTGGCCGTTGCTGGTGGTGATGATGGTCACGGACTTGGCCAGACGACGCATCGCCTGGAGCATCTCGCCTTTCAGATCGGCCTGGGTCATCGCACTGCCCTCTTGTTGTTCTCAAGTGGAGCCGATTCTTCGCCAGGCCCCCGGGGCAGTCATCGTCCGAGGGGACTAGTCAGGGCGGCACCTGCCGGCGAGGTCCTCCTGTAGGGGCGAATTCATTCGCCAAGGGCAGCGCAGCTGCCCCCATGGGTCTCGATAGGCAGACCTTCGGCCTGCTTGGCGAATGAATTCGCCCCTACAAAGAGCGGTCCCCATGGGACATCTCCGGCATATGGTCCGTTTGAAGGATGCCGCCCCGCTTGCCCGTTGTTTGAATGCCCGGCGATAGGTGGAAAAGCCTTCAACAGGAGAACAACAACATGCTCGACCAAGACCTGATCCGCCAACGCCTGAAACAACGTGCCAGAGAGCTGGTGCCCGTGCTGCGCGAACGCGCGCCACTGGCCGCGAAAAACGGTCAGCTCCCCGAGGAAACCATTCGCGATTTCCAGGAAGCGGGCTTCTTCCGCATCCTCCAGCCCGCGCGCTGGGAGGGCTACGAGCTGGAGCCGCGTGACTTCTTCGAGGTGCAGATGACCCTCGCCGAGGGCTGCATGTCGTCCGCCTGGGTGCTGGGCGTGGTGGCCATCCACAACTGGCAGCTGGCGCTGTTCGACGACCGCGCGGCGCAGGATGTCTGGGGCCAGGATTCGAGCGTGCTGATCTCCTCCTCCTACATGCCGGTGGGCAAGGTCACCCGCGTGGACGGCGGCTTCCGCCTCAGCGGCCGCTGGGGATTCTCCTCCGGCAGCAAGCACTGCCAGTGGGCCTTCCTCGGCGCCATGGTCCCGCCGGAGAAGGAAGGCGATGGTCCGGACTACCGCACCTTCCTGGTGCCACGCAGCGACTACAGCATCGTCGACAACTGGGATGTGATGGGCCTGGAAGCCACCGGCTCCCACGACGTACTGGTGCAGGACGTGTTCGTGCCCGAGCACCGCACGCACCGTTCCATCGACGGCTTCCTGCAGAACAGCCCGGGCAACGCCGTTAACACCGCTCCGCTGTTCCGCCTGCCCTTCGGCCAGATCTTCGTTCGGGCGGTGTCGTCGTCCACCATCGGTGCGCTGCAGGGCGCCATCGACCTATTCATCGAGGCCAACAAAAGCCGCGTCGGCGTCAACGACGGCCGCAAGATCATCCAGGACCCCGGCGCACAGACCGCCCTGGCCAACGCCATGGTCACGGTGGACGAATGCCGCACGGTGCTGCTGCGCAACTTCGACCTGATGATGCAGCGCGCTAACGCCGGCGAGCCGCTGACCATGGCCGAACGGGTGAAGATGCGCTACGACTCGGCCATCGTCCCGGACAAGTGCGCCCAGGCGGTGGAAGCCCTGATGTACAACAGCGGCGCCTCCACCATCTTCCGCCAGCACGGGATCAACCGCGCCTTCCGCGATATCCACACCGGCCGCGCCCACGTGGCCAACTGCCCGGGCAAGTACGCGCTCAACCTGGGCGGCGTGGGGATGGGTTTGGATAGCACCGACTTCTTCCTCTGATCCCTTTGCGTAAGAGCTGGCTTCTGTAGGATGGGTGGAGCTTGCGATACCCATCAATCCGCGGTGATGGGTATCGCTCCGCTCCACCACATCCTACGGTCCTGAAATCGCAATTCGCGAGCAAGCTCGCTCCTACGTAGGAGTCAGCTTGCTGGCGAACCCGCCTCGCCACGACGCCCGCCCCGCGCGGGCGTCGTGCTGTCCGGGGCATCAAGATGACTAGTCCCTTTGGGGGATTCAGCGCGGTTTTCGATCCCACACCATGCGCCCAAGGCCCGGGCTTTCCGGGTTGACCGATCGAAGAACAAGAAGGGCCAAGCGCATGAAATTCTCCCTGATCTATGAGGCACAGACGATCGACTCCAGCCGCGAGGGCGACCGTCGCATCTTCGACGAAACCGTCGAGCAGGCTGTACTCGCCGACAAGCTCGGTTTCGACAATTTCTGGTGCGTGGAACATACCGCGCTGACCAACTACTCCCACATGTCGGCGCCGGAAACCATGCTGGCCTTCGTCGCCGGCAAGACCGAACGCATCGGCATCGGCCACGGCGTGGTCTGCCTGCCGCCGGCCATGAACCACCCGGTGAAGGTGGCCGAGCGCATCGCCACCCTCGACCTGCTGTCCAAGGGCCGCGTGCACTTCGGCGTGGGCAAGGGCGGCACCCAGCAGGAAGCCGGCACTTTCGGCTACGACTTGGCCACCCTGCAGCCGCAGATCGACGAAGCCATGTACCTGATCCCGAAAATGTTCGTGCAGGACGAGATCGAACATAACGGCGACTTCGTGAAGATCCCGAAACGCCCGATCCATCCCAAGCCCTACCAGGACCCGCACCCGCCGATGTACCTGGCCTGCACCAACACCGAGTCGCTGAAGAACGCCGGCGGCCGTGGCATGGGCGCCCTGGTGCTGGGCTTCGGCGGTCCAGAGGAAATCGCCAAGAAGGTCGCCGTGTACCACGAGGCCTGGGACAACCGTGACGAGAAGAACCAGGTGGGCTTCCGCCCCAATCGCCACATCGCCGCCCTGTGCCCGGCCATCGTCCTGGACGATAACGAGAAGGCCCGCCACATCGGCATCCGTGGCCAGCGTTACTTCATGGAGTCCCTGGCGTACTGGTACGCCGGCGGCGAGCGTCCGGACCCGGAGAAGTGGAAGGACGACACCTTCGTCGACGGCAACGGCCAGGCGGTGATCAAGTCGCGCTTCGCTTCCGAGGAGGTGAAAGTCGACTTCTCCGACCCGACCATGGCGATGATGAACCCCAACCATGCCTACGGCACCGTGAGCGACTGCATCGGCTATGTGCAGCGCCTGATCGACGCCGGTGCCGACGAAATCCTCTTCATCTGCCAGATGGGCACTGTGCCCCAGTGGGCACAGCTCGAGACGCTGAAGAACATCGGCGAACACGTGATTCCCTACTTCCGCAAACAGAAGGACTGACCTGAGCAGCGGAGTGAGGAATGAAAAACGGGCCTTCGGGCCCGTTTTCTTTTTGGCTGGCACAACGGCAGGGGCTCTTCCTGTGGGGGCGAATTCATTCGCCAAGCAGATCGAAGATCTGCCGTAGGTTGGTCCGAGGAACGAGGCCCAACATTGCGGCCCCGATCTGGCACAGGCCCTCACAAACCACACCAAAAGCCCCTGCAAACCTCATCCGGATTTCTTCACAATCGCCTCGGCGATGCTTGCCGGTACTTCGGCGTAGCGGGCGAATTCCATGGAGAAGCTGGCGCGGCCCTGGGACATGGAGCGGACGTCGGTGGCATAGCCGAACATTTCGCCCAGGGGCACTTCGGCGCGGATGATCTTGCCGGACACGCCGTCGTCCATACCGTGGATCAGGCCACGGCGGCGGTTGAGGTCGCCCATGATGTCGCCCATGTAATCCTCCGGTGTCACCACTTCCAGCTTCATCACCGGTTCCAGCAACACCGCGCCGCCCTTCTGCGAGAGCTGCTTGGTGGCCATGGACGCGGCGACCTTGAACGCCATCTCGCTGGAGTCCACATCGTGGTAGGAACCGTCGAACACAGCGGCCTTCAGGCCGATCAGCGGGTAACCGGCGAGCACGCCGTTCTTCATCTGTTCCTCGATGCCTTTCTGGATGGCCGGGACGAACTCGCGGGGGACTACGCCGCCCACCACTTCGTTGACGAAGACCAGCCCTTCCTGCCCTTCGTCGGCTGGCGCAAAGCGAATCCAGCAGTGGCCGTACTGACCGCGACCGCCGGACTGGCGGACGAACTTGCCTTCGATCTCGCAGGTCTTGCGGATCGTCTCGCGGTAGGCCACCTGCGGCTTGCCGGTATTGGCCTCGACATTGAACTCGCGCTTCATGCGGTCGACGATGATGTCCAGGTGCAGTTCGCCCATGCCGGAAATGATGGTCTGTCCGGTTTCCTCGTCTGTCTTGACCCGGAATGAGGGGTCTTCCTGGGCCAGCCTGCCGAGGGCGATGCCCATCTTTTCCTGGTCGGCCTTGGTCTTGGGCTCGACTGCGATGGAAATCACCGGCTCAGGGAAGTCCATGCGTTCCAGAATGATCGGCTTGTTCAGATCGCAGAGGGTGTCGCCGGTGGTGACGTCCTTCATGCCGATCAGCGCGGCGATATCCCCGGCACGCACTTCCTTGATCTCGGCGCGGTGGTTGGCGTGCATCTGCACCATGCGGCCGACGCGCTCTTTCTTGCCCTTCACCGAGTTGAGCACGGCATCCCCCGAACTCAGCACGCCGGAATAGACGCGAACGAAGGTCAGGGTGCCGACGAAGGGGTCGGTGGCAATCTTGAAGGCCAGGGACGAGAAGGGTTCGGCATCGTCGGCGTGACGTTCGTCTTCCTTCTCCGGGTGGTCCGGATGGGTGCCGCGAATCGAGGGAATCTCGGTGGGTGCCGGCAGCAACTCGACCACGGCGTCCAGCACCAGCGGCACGCCCTTGTTCTTGAAGGATGAGCCGCACACGGCCGGCACCACGTCGCAGGACAAGGTGCGGATGCGCAGACCGGTCTTGATTTCCTCCTCGGAAAGCTGGCCGCCGTCGAGGTACTTGGTCATCAGTTCCTCATTGGCTTCGGCCGCGGCTTCCAGCATCACGTTGTGCCAGTGATCGGCCTCTTCCCGCAGTTCGGCGGGAATCTCCTCTTCGCGGAAGCTGGCGCCCTGGTCGGCGTCGTTCCAGTAGATGGCCTTCATGCGGATGAGGTCGATCTGGCCGTTGAAGTTCTCTTCCTGGCCAATGGGCAATTGGATCGGCACCGGCGTGTGGCCGAGGCGCTTCTTGATCTGATCCACCACCCGCAGGAAGTCGGCGCCGGCGCGGTCCATCTTGTTCACGTAGGCAATGCGCGGCACGTGGTACTTGTCGGCCTGGCGCCAGACGGTCTCGGACTGCGGCTCCACGCCATCGGCGCCGCTGAACACCACCACCGCGCCATCCAGCACGCGCAGGGAGCGCTCCACCTCGATGGTGAAGTCGACGTGGCCGGGCGTGTCGATGATGTTGATGCGGAACTTGTCGAGCTGCTTGCGCGAACCGCTCCAGAAGGCCGTGGTGGCCGCCGAGGTGATGGTGATCCCGCGTTCCTGCTCCTGGACCATCCAGTCCATGGTCGCGGCGCCGTCATGCACCTCGCCCATCTTGTGGTTCACCCCGGTGTAGTAGAGAACCCGTTCGGTGGTGGTGGTCTTGCCGGCATCCACGTGGGCCACTATGCCGATGTTGCGGTAGTGGCTGATGGGGGTTGTACGGGCCATGGCGATCACCTCCGTGCGGGTTATGGGTTACGGCAGGACCGCACGCACACCGTCGGTGCCGCCGGCACCGGGTTCGAGTACAAGGGTTGTGGGCGAATGGCCTGCTGCAAGGGAAAGGCAGTCCCCAAGGCCGCACGTCCCCTCCCCTAACGCTAGCACCACCTCGACCACGCCACCGGCCGCTCATCCGCTAGTCCGGGCGGACGATGCCGGACCGCGCGCCAGGCCGCATGGTCTGGGCGCCTCCATAACAACAAGGACCTTGCCGTGGAAAAAATCATCTACACCTTGTGGCGCGCCCCGCAGGACAGCGTCGAAGACTTCTCCCAGAAACTGCGCGGCGTGGTCGCCGAACAGTTGTTCACCCTCGGAGCGCGAGGCCTGCAGGTGAACCTCGCGGATGCCGACGTCGCTCCGGCCGCCGGGCTGCGCCAGGAGAACAACCGGCCGCTGCCGGACGCCACCCTGTCGCTCTGGGCCGACAGCGCCAACACCGACATCCGCCGCCCCTTCGATGACGTCCTGAAAGCGGTTTCCGGCCGCCTGGCAGCGTACCTGGTGAGCGAATCGGTGGTGATTCGCAATACCCGCTTCCCCGCCCATGCCGGCCAGCGTACCCACGGTTTCTCGCAGATCGCCTTCCTCAGCTGCCCGCCGCGCCTGACCCGCGACGCCTGGCTGGATATCTGGCGCAACCACCACACCCGGGTCGCCATCGACACCCAGGACAATTTCCTCTACGTGCAGAACCTGGTGGTGCGCGCCCTCACCCACGGCGCCGCGCCGGTGGACGCGATAGTCGAGGAAGCCTTCCCCCCGGCCGCCATGACCGATCCCATGGCCTTCTTCGATGCGCCGGGAGACGAGGCGAAGTTCCAGCAGAACCTCGCGGCGATGATGGACAGCTGCAATCGCTTCATCGACTTCGACAAACTCGACGTACTACCCACCAGCCAGTACGTGCTCAAGACCGCTGCCGCGCTTTGAACCCAAGGGGAGCGGCCGCTCGTGCTGCTCCCCGTTCAAGGGCTCGACGCTTTACAGGCCGCCAAGCAGACGCCGGAACTCCTGCTCCGAATAACCCCGCAATGTCTGCGTCCTGACATTGCCCAACTGGCCCGTCTTGAGCAGCAAGGTGGTCGCCGCTTCCTCATCCCCCTCGACTACCAGTACCAGGTCGTAGCTGCCTACCGTCCAGTAGACGGTCTTGACCGAAAGACCAAGCTGCTCGGCCAACCCTTTGAAGGCGACGAAGCGATCCGGGGAATCCTTGACGCTGCGAATACCCTGGTCGGTGAAGCTCGCCAGCGTGATGAACGTAGCCATGCGCGCGCTCCTGATTGGAGGGCGACGGTCGGGATTGCGGAAGTCACTGCACTGGAAGAAGGCCGCCACTCTTCCCGCCATGCATGCCCATTCGGCGCAACGCGCCACGGGCCCTGTCGACAGCGAGCTTCCGACGACCTCCACAAGGTAGGAATAGCACTCCCGGAACGGGGCGCATGACCACTGATCCACTGTCCGCCGGGCAGGCACGGGAGGCCGACCTATACTTTCAGGCCCGGAAGGCTCGAGGGCCTGCCGCGATAGCCGCCAGGCACTGGCGGGCCCTACCAGCCAGACAAAGGAGGACGTACATGGCAATCCGCATTGGTGACGAAGCGCCCGACTTCACCGTGGACAGCACCGAAGGCACCATCAATTTCCACCAGTGGATCGGTGACCAGTGGGCCATCCTGTTCTCCCACCCGAAGGACTTCACGCCGGTCTGCACCACCGAATTGGGCTACATGGCCAAGCTCAAACCCGAATTCGACAAGCGCAATACCAAGGTCATCGGCCTGTCCGTGGACCCGGTCAGCGATCACCGCAAGTGGGTCGGTGATATCGAGGAAACCCAGGGCCATGCCGTCAACTACCCGATGATCGGCGACGAGAACCTGGTGGTGGCCAAGCTCTACGACATGATTCACCCCAATGCCAGCGCCGGCCCCCGCACCGCAGTGGATAACGCCACGGTGCGTTCGGTGTTCCTCATCGGCCCCGACAAGAAGGTCAAGGCCATGCTGGTCTACCCCATGAGCGCCGGCCGCAACTTCGACGAAGTGCTGCGCCTGCTGGATTCGCTGCAGCTCAATGCCAAGCACACGGTGGCGACGCCGGTGAACTGGCGACCCGGCGAAGACGTGATCATCCCCACCTCGGTCTCCGACGAAGACGCGAAGAAGAAGTATCCGGACGGCTACAAGACCCTGAAGCCGTACCTGCGGGTCGTCGCCCAGCCGAAATGACCGGCGGCGGGGGCG
>MTEW01005107.1_pt1 | contig 32100 bp, 24 predicted proteins | sample 1042681 | NCBI WGS metagenome assembly MTEW01 (sample SAMN06185811, study PRJNA358809) | soil metagenome | isolation source: soil biostimulated with citrate as carbon source | place: India | collected 2015-05-23
GTCCAAGGCCATCAAGACCAAGGACGGTGAAGATTTCAAAGACCCGCTACCCAGTAGATCGGAAGGCTGCTCCGCTTAAATGAACAGCATTACGCGAAAGCGGGCTTTTTTCGTTTGCAGGGCCTACGTCAGACGATGATGCCCTGGCTGCGCAGGTAATCGTCGTAGGTGCCGGAGAAGTCGGTCACGCCGTTGTCCGACAGCTCGATGATGCGCGTGGCCAGGGAGCTGACGAACTCGCGGTCGTGGCTGACGAAGATCAGCGTGCCCGGGTAGTTCTCCAGCGCCAGGTTGAGCGCCTCGATCGATTCCATGTCCAGGTGGTTGGTCGGTTCGTCCATCACCAGCACGTTGGGCTTCTGGCAGGCCAGCTTGCCGAACAGCATGCGGCCCTGTTCGCCACCGGAGAGCACCTTCACCGATTTCTGGATCTCGTCGGAGGAGAACAGCATGCGGCCCAGCGCGGCGCGGATGTTCTGCTCGCCGGTGGTCCACTGGCCCATCCACTCGAACAGGGTTTCATCGGCTTCGAAGTCGTGCGCGTGATCCTGGGCGTAGTAGCCCACCTCGGCGCTGTCGGTCCACTTCACGCTGCCGGCGTCCGGCTGCATTTCGCCGACCAGGGTGCGCAGCAGGGTGGTCTTGCCGATGCCGTTGGGGCCGATGATGGCCACGCGCTCGCCGGCCTCGATGGTGAAGCTGAAGTTCTTGAACAGCACCTTGTCGTCGAAGGCCTTGGACAGCTTCTCGACGGTCACCGCCTGGCGATGCAGCTTCTTGGTCTGGTCGAAGCGGATGAACGGGCTGACGCGGCTGGACGGCTTGACCTCGGCCAGCTGGATCTTGTCGATCTGCTTGGCGCGGCTGGTGGCCTGCTTGGCCTTGGAGGCGTTGGCCGAGAAGCGGCTGACGAAGGTCTGCAGCTCGGCGATCTGCGCCTTCTTCTTGGCGTTGTCCGCCAGCAGCTGCTCGCGCGCCTGGGTCGAGGCCGTCATGTACTCGTCGTAGTTGCCGGGGAACAGGCGCAGCTCGCCGTAGTCCAGGTCGGCCATATGGGTGCAGACCGCATTGAGGAAGTGTCGGTCGTGGGAAATGATGATCATGGTGCTGTTACGCGCCGTGAGGATGTTTTCCAGCCAGCGGATGGTGTTGATGTCCAGGTGGTTGGTCGGCTCGTCGAGCAGCAGCACGTCCGGGTCGGCGAACAGCGCCTGGGCCAGCAGCACGCGCAGCTTCCAGCCGGGGGCGACTTCGCTCATCGGGCCGAAGTGCTGTTCCAGCGGAATGCCCAGGCCCAGCAGCAGCTCGCCGGCACGGGATTCGGCGGTGTAGCCGTCCATCTCGGCGAACTCGCCTTCGAGTTCGCCCACCTTCATGCCGTCCTCTTCGCTCATCTCCGGCAGCGAATAGATGCGATCGCGCTCGGCCTTGACCTTCCACAGCTCCTCGTGGCCCATGATCACGGTGTCGATCACGTTGAATTGTTCGTAGGCGAACTGATCCTGGCGCAGCTTGCCCAGGCGCACGTTGGGTTCGAGCATCACCTGGCCGCCCGATGGCTCCAGATCGCCGCCGAGAATCTTCATGAAGGTCGACTTGCCGCAGCCGTTGGCGCCGATCAGACCGTAGCGGTTGCCGTTGTTGAACTTGACGGAAACGTTCTCGAACAGCGGCTTGGCGCCGAACTGCATGGTGATGTTAGCGGTGGAAATCAAAGGACTTACCTATCAGTAACTTGAGGTGCGCTGTTTAAAGGGTGATACCGCTTTCGAGCCTTTCAGCCCGGCCCGAACCGAGGGAGACGAACCTGCGCATAAGAGTGAACGCTACGACTCTGCTGGCAGACGAGCCGATCAAGGCTGGTGAGGCATGGGTGGGTGTGTCGGGCGTCGTGGCGCCGGGGTCTGGTATCCAGGGCGGCGTCGAAGCGCGCAATGGTATCACTTGGCACCCGCAACTTCAGCTCTGGCGCCGAGAATGACTTCAGCGCACCGCCGCGCCTGATCCATACCGAGACGCGGCAACGCAGAGTAGGGTGCGCCGCGCGCACCGCCGGCCACCGAATCACCATGCGCAATGACCGCTGGCGCGTCACCCGCCTAGCGCTGCGCGGCTCGTTGCCACGGCCACTTCTGCAAGTGGCCGGCTGGCGCCTGTGCGAGCAACCCGCAAGTCGCCGCACAGCGCCGTACCGGTTACTACAGCCTGAACTCCGTGCGCTTGGCGTTGTGTCCGCCACCTAAGGGGGAGCAAAGGCGCTGGTGGATGCGACTGAGAAAACCCAGTTCGAAGGCGTGGCGTTGAGCGCCCTTTGGCTGTTAGTTGCCGGCCGCCATCCAGCTGATCGGGCACGTATAGCTGATTTGTTCATCGATGCTGTATTGCTGTATTGCTGTATTGCTGTATTGCTGAAATGCCTTATGCGTAGTCACCGATCAGAGAAAGCACGTCGTCGATGAACCGCCCCTCGGCGGGGTCGGTTCCCTCACGCAGGTAACCCGGTAGCCGCTGCTGGAACTCGCTGCGGTCGGCCGGCTTGAACTCCAACAAAGCTTCAAGCATGGCTGGACGTAGTAGGCGGCGGTTGTCCGGTATGTTGGGTAAGGAAGCGCGAATGATCTGCTGATCCAGGTAGTGCAGTTTCTCGCGCAGACTGCTGCCGCCCTCCTGGGAGATGCGCTCGGCGTGCTGGCTCTGCTCTTCGACGACTTGCTGGATGATCTGCTCTTCGGCTTTTTCTGGCTCCACCTCACTGGCCGGCTCGGTACGCAGTGCGGCGAGCTCCAGAAGAATAGGTTCGATCTGCAGCTTGGCATTCCGGAACCAGTCCACCGACCAGATGCGGCGAATACGCCAGCCGAGCTGTTCCAGCACACTCTGGCGCAGACGGTCGCGATCACGGGCAGATTTGGCCGAGTGGTAGGCCGCGCCATCGCACTCGATACCCATGAGATAGCGGCCAGGCTGGCCGGGATCGCGCACAGCGAGGTCGATGAAGAAGCCGGCAACACCCACTTGTGGCTCGCACTGATAACCATGGCGCTCCAGAGCTTCGATGACGGCAACTTCGAAGTCGCTGTCTGAGGCTTTGCCGGTCTCGCGGATATGCGGCATGTGGCCGGATTCGGCGAACTGAAGGAAGTCGCGCAGGGCCAGTACGCCCCGGCTGGATGTGCCCGTCGCGAGTACATCGCTGGCGGTAAAGGAGGCAAATACCTGCATGCGCTTCTTGGAGCGCGTGAATAGCACGTTGAGGCGACGCCAGCCGTCAGCGCCATTGATGGGGCCAAAGCGCTGGGGCACGCTGCCGCCGATTTCCATCGGGCCATAGGTGGTGGAGATGTAGATGACGTCACGCTCATCACCCTGGACGTTCTCCAGGTTCTTGATGAATAGAGGCTCGTCGCTTTCTTCGTTACGACTGAAGGCTTCCTGCAGTGCTGGGTTCTGCTTGGCGAGTTGCTCCAGAGCTCGGTCGATTTGTTCGGCTTGCTTGACGTTCATGGCTACGACGCCGAGCGACTCTTCGGGGCGGTGTAGCAAATGGTGTTCGATGGCCTTGGCGACGATATCGGCTTCTTCAACATTGCGTTGTTCGACGAAGCGGCCGCGAGCCACACGTACAAACTTCACGCCGAATTCGTTCGATTCGCGGTGAGGTGATGGGTAGACCACCAGGTTGCTGTCGTAGAAGGCTTTGTTGGAGAAGGCGATCAGGCTTTCGTGGCGCGAACGATAGTGCCAACGCAGCCGGCGCAGCTTGAACAGCGGCATGGCCGCTTCGAGGATGCTTTCCGAATCCTGCGCCAGAGAGAGCTCTTCGCTTTCTTCGTCATCATCGCCACCTTGGCGGGAGAAGAAACTGGTGGGCGGCAGCTGTTTGGGATCGCCGACGACAACCAGCTGGCTGCCACGAGAGATGGCACCGAGGGCTTCTTCCGGCCGCATCTGCGAGGCTTCGTCCATGACGATGATGTCGAAGTGCACTTTGCCGGCCGGTAGGTACTGAGCAACGGCCATGGGCGACATCATGAAACAGGGCTTCAGCCCTTGCAGCGCCTCGGGGGCGCGTAGCATGAGCGAGCGAATGGATTCGTGGCGAGTCTTCTTGCCCGCCTCGTGTTTGAGCAGGGCGAGCTGAGTGCGATCCTTTACTTTGCCGGAGTTGTTACCTTCCGGAACCTTGTGTTGATCGATCTTTGCCGCCAACTGCTCGCGTTGCAGTTTGGTGAGCTGGCTGTCTATCTCGGCAAAGCGGGCGCGGATGGCCTCCTGATCCTTTCCTGAGAATTGTCCCAGCGCTGGATTGTTTTCGAGTATCTGTTTGGCCCAGAGATCCATGAGGCCCAGCAGGCAAGCATCTTTGACTCTATCCGCCGCTAGTGTTTGGTTTTCGGTGGCGAAGATCACCGCTTCAAAGCCCAAGTCAGCAAGTCGCTTGCGCAGGCGGCGGTACTCCAGCCAGTGTTCGAGCAGCTCTTCATTTTGCGCTGCCCACTGCAGGCGTTGTTTGAGGGCTGTGAGGTCGTCCTGATCGACGCGCTTCCACCAATGCGCCGGTTCTACTTCGGCTTTTTCGATAAAGCCCGCAAAGGCTTGCTCCCAGGCACGCAGAGCCTTCGCCAGTTGCTGGCCTTGGGTGTTCCAGTCACCAACCAGCTGTTCGGCCTGCTTGGTGGTGCAGGCTGCAAGTTGGGGCACCAGCAGGTGGCGTATCGATAGCACCATGATCGGGCGAACGAAGGACAGGGTGTGGCGCCAGGCAATCAGGCGGCCACGTGCCTCGGCCAAGTTATCGAAGCGTGGCAGCTTTTCTCCCGCCAAGCACGCGAGCAGCTCAGCATTATTCTGCAGGGCTGCGGCGCGCTCCTGCCAGCTCTCAACCGCTTGTGCGAGTGCTAGTACACGGCCAGTAGTTGGGGCCTGCTCGCTAATCAGCGGTAGAAGTGCATCGAGTGCGCTGCCCAGTTCCTTGATGAGCCGTATATACAGGCCTTTGGGGGCCAACAAATCTTCTGACTTGAGTTGGTGGCCATCCAAGGGGAGGGTGTTTTCCAGCTCACTGCGATGGGACAGTACGTCCGACAGGTATTCTTTCAGTTCGCTGGCATCGCCCAGCAGGTGTTCCAGCACCTGGGCACTTTCTTTGAGCAAATACTCTGCAATCCAGACGTTGCCACCGAAGCCTCGCCCACACTTGTCTCGCAGCGTGCGGTACCAATTGCGCAGGGCGATCAGTTCAGCGGTTTTGGTTCCTTCATCTCTGAAATGCTCGCCAAGCGCCTCGCGGAAGGTGGGCTCGGTTGCCAGACGGTTTTGCTGACGCTTGTAGGCTATGCCGTCTGGCAGAGCCTGAAGCGCCGTCTTCAGTTTGATGCCTGGCCGTACCATGGCAAGAACTTCGGCCTTGGCTGCCCGCCAGCCGCTCTTGAACCAGCGAAATAATGAACTGTCAGCGAGGACGCGCTGCAGGTCTTCAAGTCGTGTGTGGTCAGTTAGGCGGTCGAGGGTGAAGACGCTGGCGGATTGTGCTTCGAGCTGTTTGATGTCGGCTAAAAGCTCACTGAGCTCGCGAAGTACTCTGTCCAGCGAGGCATCTTCGAAGCGTCTGTGGCGCCACTCCGCCAGGGCAATAGGCATCTGTAACAAGAGCTCAAGCAACAGGCCCAGCTGCTCGATGCCCTGCTTGTCAGTTCTGAGCGATTGGGTGGCTGGTGCTTTCGCGATGGTTTGAATCAGCAGTTGAGCTTTGGGGGCTTCATCAATGAGCTCTTGGGCTTCTTGGATCAGCTCCAGAAGGTCATCCAGTTTCAGGCCGTTACTGTCGTTGTGCTGCCGTATCTGTGCGCAGGATTTCTTGATCGTTTCGAGGGCTTGAGGAGACCCGATGACGCTGGGGTGCAAGGACTGGTTCAGGGTGACTTGTTGCTCCATCAACTGGTCCATGCCTTCTAGCCAGGCCTGGAGCGCCTCACAGCTGGAGGCATCGAGCCGGCTGATTAAGTCCCAATCTTCGTCGCCTTTGGGCATGGGCATTGCCGTGAGTGCGCTTGCCAACTGCTGGGTGGCTTTGGGGGAGAGCGAAGCAACCTCAGCTGCTTTAAGGCTGGTCGAGGCCGTGGCTCGCGCCGCTTCTAGCCCATCAAGTGCTGTTATGGCGTGTTTCAGCTGGAGTAGGAGGTCGGATCGCTCTAGCCCGCTTATTTGAGTCTTGGTGCAGCCAAACCATGGGTGAGTTTCAAGTTGGCCGCTCTGGCCTGCTTCCTCAGCCGTTTTTGTGTAGATGTGAGCAAAGTAACCTGCCTGCTCACTAACCTGATTCCTATCCAGGTTGGCTGTGCTAGAGGGATGGAGGTCGGCAGGACGGATAGCCAGGCTTTCACGCAAGCGTGTGGCTTGCATCAGAACCTGGTGAGCAGTCAGCCCGGTATTGGAATGGAGAGTGTGCAGCTGTCGAACATGATCGTTGAGTTGCTGTTTCAGCCGCTCGTAGTTGTTGATCAAGTCGTTCAGCTGACCAGGCTGGCGGTAGCTGCCTCGGTTACTGATGCGCTGCCCAATGCTTGCGGCCACCGCGCTCTTCTGACTTTTGTGGCTGTGTAGTTCCAGGCAGAACTCTCCCAACCCGGCGCGCGTTAGCCGGTTTTTAACAACCTCTAATGCTGCGCGTTTTTCCGCTACGAAAAGCACTTTTTTGCCCTGTGCCATGACCGCGGAGATCATGTTGGTGATGGTCTGCGATTTGCCTGTGCCGGGTGGCCCCTCGATCACCAGGTCTTCGCCACGCATTACATCGACCAGTGCACTGTGTTGTGAGCTGTCCGCGTCATCAATCAGCGGGTAGTTCTGGTGGACATCTTGGAGCTCGTCGATGGCGTGCTCGCTGCTGAATCCATTGGCAGCAGATTCGGGGCGTTCGCTATCTGCTAGGCCAATCAGCCTCTGCACCAGGTTGCTCTGGAGTAGCACCTGATTTTTGCCAGGCTCAAGGTCCAGATACATCATTAGCTTGCCGAACTCGAACAAGCCCAAGGAGGCAAAGCGGTGCAGCTTCCAGTCAGGCTTCACTTCGAGAACGGTCTCCCGTACACGAGCGAAATACTCTTCGGGCAGCAAATCTTCAGTGATGCGTGGCAGTGCAATGCCGAAGTCGCGGCGTAGTTTTTCCCGTAGCGAGAGATTGGTGAGGATGTCTTCGCCGGTATACAGAACCTCGTAGTCAAAGGTTGCTGTTTTTGGGTTGAGCTTCCCTTTCTCCAGGCGGACGGGTAGCAACATGAGTGGGGCGAGGCGCGCGCTGTTCTTCCCGACTATTGACTCGTCCCATTCGAGGAAGCCGAGTGCCAGGTAGAGGATGTTGGCGCCGGTTTCATCCAGAGAGAGGCGCGACTGCGCATGCAGGATCTGCAGTCGTGACTCAAGCTCTGTGGGGTAATACAGGGTTTGGATGGCGTCGTCAGCGTGTTTGTCGCTGGGATACTCCGATCTCGTTGGCAGCTCGTAGCTGGTTTCTATGCCCAGTATCTGCGCCCAAGTCTCCGCAGTTGGTGGCTTCTTTAGTTCACTAACGCTGCCAGTTTGCTCGTCGTACTTGAGGTAGCCCTGCTCAATCAGTTGGCGTTCTGTGGGCTCGGGTACCGGCGCGAAACGCATCGTTTGTTCGGCCGTCAGCGTTTCAAATAGATGGTCGGGGAGCTCGTCGATAATTCGCGCGAAGCGCTTGGAGCGAGCGTGCGAGAAATTCAGAAGCCTGTTTCTCGCACTGAGATCTAGGAGGCGGCTGCGCAGTTTTTCTAGGCTTTCCGGGCTGTCGCTTGCCGGCTCATCCAGATCCTCCCAGTTGTATTGCTCATCTATGGCTGTCTGTTGGGTGTTAGGTTTCCAGCTGCTGTCAAAGCGGAATACTGAGCCACCTCGACCGCTGCCTTTCTGCAGTTGGCCTCGTGCGATCAGTTCTTCGCGAATTGACCAATAGTCCTCGTCGGTAACAGCGAAGTCATGAAGCTCTGCTTTCTGTTCAAGCCGTTGCTTGAGGGTCTTGTTGCCTACGGCTGCTCCATCTCCAGGTACCAGATCCAGTATCCAGTCCTGTACGAGCGTCCTTTCATTGACCGTCAAAGGCCGGCTGGCTGGAGTTTGCGCCGTCATGTAATTCATCCATCGGGAAACGTAGAGGCAGATGCAGGCCGAGCTTGTCGATTCAGGACAGCTGGGATGGCGGGGGCTTAGGAGGCGCCTGAGGCGCTGCTGCACATGCTGAGGCCGTCCCTGGTGTCATGCGGCAAAACTGTGACTGCGTTCGCATTACAGTAGCGGGCTGACTGGCTCTGGTAAAGCATGGTGGGTTGTAACCCCGAAAAGCTGAAGATTCTTAGGGATTAAGACGACCAGTTGCCTTGGAGTAGGTAGAAACTGAATGCCCGCTTCTGGCCGGTTTTCTTGAAAAAGTCCCGCCGCGATTTTTGCCCATGAAAGAGCGTCAACAACGTTGAAATCTGGTGCGTTAAGAAAGACAGAGCTGCCTTGGTTTTTACGTAGCAACGCTGAAATCGAGCATTTTTTGAACCTCCGAAAAGCAGCTTTCCCAGAAACCGACTTTCTCAACAGAATCGGCCGCACGCAGCCCAAAAATCTAGCTTGCTCCCGCAGCCTTTCCCCGGCAATTGCTCAATGCATTCCCCGCCGCCGCGGGCGGTGCAGTGCGCACAAGCGGATCGCCAGGGCTACGGCGAAGAGCGCGCGCCTGTGACTGACTAAAGCGAGCGCTCCAGCAGAAACTTGCTGAGAAACTGCCGCGTACGCTCCTGCTGTGGCGCGGCGAACAGGGTTCTGGCCGGGCCCTGTTCGACGATGTGCCCCTGGTCGATGAAGATCGCCCGATCCGCCACGTCGCGGGCGAAGGCCATTTCGTGGGTGACGATGATCATGGTGCGCTTTTCTTCGGCCAGGGCGCGGATGGTCGACAGCACTTCGCCTACCAGCTCGGGGTCGAGCGCCGAGGTGGGTTCGTCGAACAGGATCACCTGCGGGCGCATGGCCAGGGCGCGGGCGATGGCCACGCGCTGTTGCTGGCCGCCGGAAAGGCGCTTGGGGTAGGCGTCTTCCTTGCCGCTCAGGCCCACCTTGGCCAGCAGCGCCTGGGCGTGGGCCAGCGCCTGTTCGCGCGGCTCCTTCTTCACGTGCACCGGGCCTTCGATGACGTTCTCCAGCACCGTACGGTGCGGGAACAGGTTGAAGTTCTGGAACACGAAGCCGGCCTGCTGGCGCAGCTGGCGGATCAGCTTCTGCTGGCTCTTGAGCGAGTGGTCGGCATCGATATGGATATCGCCGACGGTGATCTGTCCGGCGCTGGGTTGCTCCAGCAGGTTGAGGCAGCGCAGCAGGGTGGTCTTGCCCGAGCCGCTGGGGCCGATGATGGCCACGACTTCGCCGGCGGCGACGTCCAGGTCGATGCCCTTGAGCACCTCGGTGCCGTTGAAGGCCTTGCGTAGATTGCGCACGGAAATCATCAGTTGTCCTGCTCGTGCCGGTTGACCCTGGCCTCCAGGCGCGCCTGAAAGTGCGCCAGGACGCTGGCCAGCGCCCAGTAGATCAGCGCGGCAGCCAGGTACATGGTGAAGATCTCGAAGGTGCGCGCGGTGATCAGCTGCGCCTGGCGGAACAGTTCCGGCACCTGGATGGTGGCGGCCAGGGCGGTGTCCTTGACCAGCGAGATGAAGCTGTTGCCCAAGGGCGGCAGTGCGGTGCGCGCCGCCTGCGGAAGGATGGCGCGGTACAGGGTCTGCGCCTTGCTCATGCCGATGCTGGCGGCGGCTTCCCATTGGCCGCGGTCGATGGAGGCGATGGCGGCGCGGAGGATCTCCGAGGTGTAGGCGGCCATGTTCAGGGAAAAACCGATCAGCGCGGCCGGCAGCGGGTCGAGCTGGATGCCCAGCTGCGGCAGGCCGTAGTAGATCAGAAACAGCTGCACCAGCAGCGGCGTGCCGCGAAAGAACGACACGTAGAAGCGCGAGAACCAGCGCAGTGGGGCGATGGCGTAGAGGCGAAGCAGCGCCAGGACGAAGCCGAGCAGCAGGCCGAAGAACATGCCGCCCAGGCTCAGTACCACGGTATAGAGCGCGCCCTTGAGGAGAAAGGGCGCGGACTCCAGCGCCAGCTGCAGGGCGGACTCGATCATTGAGTGACGTCAGCCTGGAACCATTTTTCGGAGAGTTGCTTGAGGGTGCCGTCGTCGCGCAGCTTGGCGAGGGCTTCGTCGATGGCGGCGAGCAGTTGCGGGTTGCCCTTGCGCAGGGCGATGCCGGCCTCCTGGCGGGAGAAGGCGTCGCCGGCCACGGCCAGGCGGCCACCGGTTTTATCGACCATCTCGAAGGCGGCCAGGCGATCGACCAGGATCACGTCGATGCGTCCGACGTTCAGGTCCTGAAACTTGGTCGGGTCGTCATCGTAGGTGCGGATGTCGGCCTGCGGGACGTTGTCCTTCAGCCACTGCTCGTAGTTGGTGCCGAGGCCCACGCCGACCTTCTTGCCGGCCAGGTCCTGCGCGTTCTTGATGCTGTCGCCATCGGCCTTGCGGGTCAGCGCCTGGATGCCGGAGACGGTATAGGGCGTGGAGAAGTCGTATTTCTTCCGGCGTTCGTCGGAGATGGTCACCTGGTTGATCACCACGTCCAGCCGTTTGGATTCAAGGGCGGCGAGGATGCCATCCCATTTGGTGGGCTGGAACTCGGCCTTGACGCCCAGCTCCTTTGCCAGCGCTTCGGCCAGCTCCACTTCGAAACCGGTCAGCTTGCCGCTGGCGTCCTGATAGTTGAAGGGCGGGTAGGTGCCCTCCAGACCGATCTTGATCGCGCCGCGGGCCTTGATGTCATCGAGCAGGTCGGCGGCAAGGCTCGGCAGGCTGAAGGCGCTGCTCAATACGAGAGTCAAACTACCGAGCAGGACGCGACGGCGGAGGAAGGAGAAATTCATGGTGACCTCGTGCAAGGGATTGGGTGGTGCCACTCTAGAAAGAATTTTTTATTCCGATAAATAATTAAAAATTATTTATTTATATTCGAATCTTTGTAGGCGAAGAGAGCAGGCGAGCCGCCGGTGTGCAGGAACAGCAATGGCCCGTCGCCAGGGAAGGCGCCTCGCGTCAGACCGTCGAGCAGGCCGGCAAAGGCCTTGGCAGTGTAGACCGGGTCAAGCAACAGCGCTTCCAGCCCTGCGAGCCGCTCGATTGCAGCCAGGCCGGCGGCATTCGCCTCGCCATAGCGCGGGGCGAAATAGTCGTCCCACAGTTCCACCTGCAAACCTTGCGGCACGGCCACGCCGAGCAGCTCTGCGGTGCGCTGCAGCAGGTTCTCCACCTTGGGTCGTTGCGCCGCCTCGCTGCGCGAGACGGTCACGCCGACCACTCGCAGGTCGGGCTGTGCGCTCTGCAGTGCCAGGGCCAGGCCGGCATGGGTACCGGCACTGCCGGAGGCCAGCACCACGGCGGCGAAGTGCTCGCCGCTGTCTGCGATCTGTTCGGCCAGCTCCAGCCCGCCGCGCACGTAGCCAAGCGCGCCGAGGGCATTGGAGCCGCCGATGGGCACCAGGTAGGGGCGCCGCCCGGCCGCGCTGAGTCGCTCGCAGGCGGCTTGCAGCAACTGATCGGCATCGTCCAGGCTGGCCACGAGCTCCACCTCGGCGCCGAACAGGTCGAGCAGCAGGCGGTTGCCGTTGCCGAGGTAGTTGCCGCTCTGGCTGTCGATGGGGTTTTCCAGCAGGGCCAGGCAGCCCAGGCCCAACTGCGCGGCCACGGCAGCGGTCTGGCGCACGTGGTTGGACTGGATGGCACCGGCCGTGACCAGCACATCGGCGCCCTTGGCTTGCGCATCGGCGGCGAGAAACTCCAGTTTGCGCGCCTTGTTGCCGCCCAGCGCCAATGGCGTGAGGTCGTCGCGCTTGACCCAGATATCCCGGCCCAGTTGCTGCGAAAGGCGCGGCAGGCGATGCAGCGGTGTGGGCTGGGGAACCAGCGGCAGACGGGGGAAACGGGCGAGGGCGGTGCTGAGCATGGGAGCCTCCAGAGAGCGAAGGCTATCCACTCTAGGTTGGCGGAGGCCTTGTTCACAAGCGCGAACGATTCGATAGCGCAGTGGCGAGAACGTTCCTTCGTGGGCCGTCGCGCCGGCCCCGGCACGGCTGCCTGACACTGCCAGGCGCCGGGTCGCTGAGCCCGCCGGCCTCACGGATCGAGGCCGCTGGCGTTGCGGCATCTTCAGTGGCGCAGCTGCGCCAGCCAGCCGCCGAGCAGCACGGCAGCGGCTCGCTCCAGCGCCTGTGCGTGGCGTTTGGCATCGCGGCGCAGGATGATCGGGTCGATCCCCGAGCTGGCCAGTTCGCTGGCGTGCCCCAGCAGCCAATGCTCGAAGCGGTCGCCACGGGCTTCCGGATGGAACTGCAGGGCCAGCACGTTCGGCCCGCGGGCGAAGGCCTGGTTGCGGCACAACGATGTCGAGGCGAGCCGGGTGCAGCCTTGCGGCAGGTCGAAGGTGTCGCCATGCCAATGCAGCACGGCCACGTCGTTCAGCGCGGCGAGCGGCTGGTACTCGGCCACGGGCGCCAGATCGAGCGGCGACCAGCCGATTTCCTTGGCCGGCCCGGGATACACGCGTGCGCCCAGGGCCGCGGCCATCAGTTGCGCGCCTAGGCAGATGCCCAGCGTCGGCCGGTCGGCTGCCAGGCGTGCACGCAGCAGTTGCAGCTCATCGCTGACGATGGGGTAGCTGTCGTGGTCGTAGACCCCGATGGGGCCGCCGAGCACCACCAGAAGGTCCGCGGCGAGTGGGTCGAGCTGGCTCAGGTCGCGTTCCGCGGCATCGATGTACTCGATCCGGTAACCGGCTGCGCGCAGCGGCGCCTCGAAGCTGCCAAGGTCTTCGAAACCGACGTGGCGGATGGCTTGCAGGGTGCGTTGGGTCATGCTGGGTGGTCCGTAGAGAGGGCCGGGCGCGCGGCCCTGGCCTGGAGAATATGTTCGAGGTCCTTGAGCGCGGCCGCCGCGGTGGCGAGCGGTTCGACGCCGCAACCGATGGCGATGGTTTCGCCCATGGCATCGCTGCTGATGCGGATCGCCTTGTTCTTGCCATTGACCTGGGCGAAAGGGTCGGACAGCGGATAGGTCCTGATGCCGACGCTGGCGCGCAGCGTGCCGTTCACCCGCTCGAGACGGCCGACCAGCCTGGGCACCAGCCCCTGCGCCGCCCAGCTGTCGATACGCTGCGCGGTCACCGCGTGGATGCCCTCGACGTCGACATCCTCCATGGTCAGATCGGCGCCCAGGCCGAAATTGGCCAGCAGCAGGAGTTTGCAGGCGGTATCCCAGCCTTCGGTGTCGTTGCGCGTGTCCGCTTCGGCGAAGCCGCCGGCCTGTGCCTCACGCAGCGCCGCGTCGAAGCCGAGCCCCTGGGTGCGCATGGCATCGAGCAGGTAGTTGGTGGTGGCGTTGAGGATGCCCTCGACGGCGAGCACCTGGCAGCCGGCCAGGCTGTGCTGGAGCAGATCCAGCGTGGGCAGGGCCGCCGCCGCGGCGCCGCTGAGTTTCAGCATGGCCCCCGAGGCGCGCGCGAGTTCGCGCAGCTGCGGGCCGCTGTGCACCAGTGCGCCTTTGCTTATGACGATGCAGTCCTGTCCGGCCGCCAGCGCCTCGCGCAGGTAGGCAAGGCCTGGCCCGCCGCTGCGAAAATCGCTGGGGCCGGCTTCGATGAGCACCGACGCGCCGCTCGCCGCGATGAACGCTGGCCCCGTCAGACCGGGCTGCAGCGCGGCCAGCTGCCCGGCTTGCAGGCCGTTGGCGTCGGCCAGGCCGGCGCGCGAGCCACACACCGCGACCAGGTGCACGTCCACGCCGTAGACCTGGCGATAGCGGTCGCGGCGCTGCAGCAGCAGCTCGGCCGTGGCGCGACCGACGCCGCCGAAGCCGGCGATTGCCACCTTGAGCGTTTGCATGGCTTCGATCCTCGCGCGGTCAGCGGGCGAACAGGTTGCCGATGTCGGCAAAGGCCTTCATCTCGATGGCGTTGCCGCTTGGGTCCTTGAAGAACATGGTCGCCTGCTCGCCCGGCTCGCCCTTGAAGCGGATATAGGGTTCGATGATGAACTCGACGCCCGCTGCAGCAAGGCGTTCGGCGGCGGCTTGCCACTGCGCCATCGACAGCACCACGCCGAAATGCCGTACCGGCACGCCGTGGCCGTCTACCGCGTTGGCCGGGCCGGCGCCGGCCTCACCGGGCGCCAGGTGGGCGACGATCTGGTGGCCGTAGAAGTTGAAGTCGACCCACTCTGGCGAGCTGCGACCCTCGCTGCAACCGAGCAGGTTGCCGTAGAAGTCGCGGGCGGCGGCCAGGTCGTCAACCGGAAAGGCCAGGTGGAACGGGCATAGCGCAGTCATTGGAGTTCCCTCGTTGTGGGTGAGTGGAATCATCCTAGTCGGCGACAATGTTCATAAAAAACTATATGTTCTGATCATGAGCAAAACGGAAACTTATCAATCGCCATGATCACCGAACTGCGCACCCTGATCGCCGTCGCCCGTTATGGCACCTTCAGTGCGGCGGGCGACCGGGTCGGCCTGACCCAGGCCGCGGTCAGCGGCCATATGCGCCGTCTCGAGGACACCCTGGGCTTCGCCCTGTTCGATCGCACCGGGCGCTCGGCCACGCTGAATGCCGCCGGGCTGCGCACCCTGGCTCGCGCCGAGGCGCTGGTGGCCGCCTTCGATGCGCTCGGCGAGCCGACCCAGGACGAGGAGTGGGCCCAGCCCCTGGAAATCGGCGCGATCGCCTCGGTACAGGCGACCCTTCTGACGCGCGCACTGGTGCCTTTCCGTCAGCGCTTCGTCAATGCGCGGGTGAACCTTCTGCCTGGAGTTTCCCTGCACCTGATGGACAGGGTGGAGGCGGGCGAACTGGACCTGGCCATTCTCATCCGCCCGGCCTTCGAGCCGCCGCGTGAGCTGGCATGGACGCCGCTGGTGCGCGAGCGCTACGTTCTGCTGGCGCCGGCGAACGTGGCCGGCGAGGACTGGCGCGCGCTGATTTGCGAGCAGCCCTTCATTCGCTACGACCGCTCCTCGTTCGGCGGGCGGCAGGTGGAGCGTTATCTGCGCGACAACTCGCTCGCGCCGCAGGAGTGGATCGAGGTGGACGATATCCCGGCCATGCGCTCGATGGTGGAGAGCGGTCTCGGCGTGGCGGTGGTGCCGCTGACCGAAAGCATTCTGCCGCTCCCGGCCAGCGTTCGCGTCATCGAGCTTGGCCCGCTGCCGATCCACCGGGAAATCGGCGCGCTGTACCCCAGGGTCAGCCGCTCGGCGGCCGTGGCCGGCTTCATCGAGTGCCTGCAGGGCGTGGGCGTGGCCCGCTGAACGCGCTGCTTCGGCTGCATTTTCATTTTTTCTTTGAAACTCTTGGCGATCTGGCCGGCTTTTTCCGCGCGCGCGCATGGCTCAGACTGGCGCCCATTTCGCTACATCCATCGATCAGGAGAGTGCCCATGAGTCCCGTTGCCTTCGCGCGTCAGCGTTACACCACCAAGGCTTACGATGCCAGCCGCCAGGTGCAGCAGGCGGTCATCGACGAGTTGCTCGAACTGCTGCGTCTGTCGCCTTCCTCGGTCAATTCGCAGCCCTGGCACTTCGTCGTGGCAAGCACGGCCGAAGGCAAGGCGCGTCTGGCCAAGGGCGCTCAGGAGGGTTTCGCCTACAACCGGCCGAAGATCCTCGACGCCTCCCATGTGATCCTGATCTGCACACGGCGCGACATCGACGATGCCTACCTGGCCGAGCTGCTGGAGCAGGAAGCTGCCGATGGCCGCTTGCGCGACGAGGCCGCGCGCGCCACCCAGCACAACACCCGCAGCAGCTACGTCAATCTCCACCGCGGGCTCGACGACCTGCAGCACTGGATGGAGAAGCAGGCCTACCTCGCCCTGGGCACGCTGCTGCTGGGCGCGGCCTCCAAGGGCGTGGACGCCACGCCCATGGAAGGTATCGACCGTCAGGCGCTGGACGCCGAACTGGGCCTGACGGATCAGGGCCTGAGCAGCCTGGTCATGGTCGCGCTGGGGTATCGCAGCGACAGCGACTTCAACGCCGCGCTGCCGAAATCGCGCCTGCCGGCCGAGCGTGTCTTCACCCACCTCTGAGCCGGCCAGTCACGGCCCCTCTGCCGTTGCGCGCAGAGAGGCCTGCTCGCCACTTACTCCGGCAGTTTGGCAATCACCTTGATCTCGAAGTCGAAGCCCGCCAGCCAGGTCACGCCGATGGCGGTGACCGTCGGGTAGGGCGCCTCGCCCCAGTATTCGCCGGCCACTTCCCAGAGGGTCTCGAAATTCGCGTGGGGGTCGACCATGAAGATGGTGGTGTCGACCACGTCGTCGAAGCTGCAGCCGGCCTCGGCGAGGATCGCATTGAGGTTGGCGAAGGTGCGGCGTACCTGATCCTTCAGGTCGGGCTCGGGCGAGCCGTCCTTGCGGCTGCCGACCTGGCCGGACACGAACAGAAAGCCGTTGGAGCGAATCGCCGGCGAGTAGCGGTGCAGCTCGTACAGCGCATGGCGCTCGGGCGGGAAAACCACGTCACGTTTGCTGGTCATTGCATGTCTCCATCTGGGCCACGGCGGCCCGCTGTTTGCGATGGAGTCACTGTAAAAACGCAAGCGGCCTGGATAAACGAGCAACTCTGGTCATGACTGTTTGTAGAATCCAAACAATACAGTCATGAGCGAGACAGGAAATGGACCGTTTCGATGCGATGCAGGCCTTCGCCCGGGTGGTGGAGACCGGCAGCTTCACCCAGGCCGCCGCCACGTTGCACATGAGCAAGACCAGCGTCACGCAGCTGATCCAGCAGCTGGAGGCGCGCCTGCGCGTGCGCCTGCTCAACCGCACCACGCGCAAGGTCAACGTCACGGCCGATGGCGCGGCGTATTACGAGCGGGTGGTGCGCCTGCTGGCCGACATGGACGACGCCGAGACCAGCCTGTCCAGCGCGGCGCTGGCGCCGCGGGGCCGCCTGCGCGTGGATGTGCCCAGCCCGCTGGCGCGCATGCTGCTGATACCGGCGCTGCCGGCCTTCTATGAGCGTTATCCGGAAATCCAGCTGACCATGGGGGTGAGCGACCGCATCGTCGACATCATCGGCGAGAACGTCGATTGCGTGGTGCGCGGCGGCGAGATCACCGACCAGTCGCTGGTGGCGCGACATATAGGCGATCTGCAGCTCGGCATCTACGCCACGCCGGGCTATCTGCAGCGCGCCGGCACGCCCGGCCATCCCCGGGAGCTGGGCGAGGGCGCGCACAGCACGGTGGGCTTTCTCTGGTCGCGCACCGGCAAGGCCCTGCCTTATGCCATGCAGCGCGGCGAGGAGCGCATCGAGGCCCAGGGCCGCCCGCTGCTGACGGTCGATGACGGCAATGCCTATCTCGCCGCCGGCCTGGCGGGGCTGGGCATGCTCTGGCTGCCGCACTACATGGCCAGGCCGCATCTGGCCAGCGGCGAGCTGGTGCGTCTGTTCGACGACTGGCAGATGACTCCGATGCCGATGTACCTGGCCTTCCCGCCGAACCGTCATGTCAGCGCCAAGCTGCGGGTGTTCATCGACTGGGTGGTGGGGCTGATGGCCGAGCATGCGCCGCTGCAGCCGCGCCCGCCGGCGTGAGCGCGCATTCGGGTCAGCCGGGCCGCTGGGCGAGCAGCTCGTCGAGGATGTTGAGGTTGAAGTGACGCTGCAGGGTGACGGCGAAGAACTGCTCGGCCACCTCGGGAATCTCCGCGTACAGCTGCAGCAGCCCGGCCTGCAGCTCATCCTGCACCACCACCGCGGGCAGCAGGGCAAGGTCGCCCGAGTCGCGCGCGAGCAGACGCAGCATGGCCATGTCGTCGACCTCGGCACAGATGTTCGGCTGCAGGTCGTGACTGTCGCAGAACAGCTCGAACTGGCTGCGGATGTCGCTGCTGCGCCCCGGCACGATCAGGCGCGCCTGCGGCAGGTCGCGGCGCAGCTCGAAGCTTTGCCCCGTGGTGCGCGGCGGGCCGACCAGGCACACCGTCTGGCGGTCCAGCAGACGGCAGCGCCAGGGCCGCTGGGCATCGCTGCTCACCGCCTGGTTGGTCAGCACCACATCCAGCTTGTGCAGGGCCAGGCGTTCCAGCAACTCGCCCAGGCTGCCGGACTCCAGGGTGATGCGCAGTTCGGCGCGGCCGAGAAAGGGCCGCAGCAGGTTTTCCTGGAAATTGCGCGACAGGGTCGCCACCGCACCGATACGCAGCTGCCGGTTGGCTTGCAGCGCGCCTTGCAGGGTCATCTGCAGCTCGCTGCCGAGGGCGAAGATGCTCTCGGCGTAATCCAGCACCAGGCGCCCGGCCTCGGTCAGCAGCAGGTTGCGCCCGGAACGAATGAACAGTGGATGGCCAAGCTGCTCTTCGAGGGCGCGAATCTGCGTCGACAGCGCCGACTGGGCCACGTGCAGTGACTGCGCGGCGCGGGTCAGGTTGCCTTCCTTGGCCACGGCCCAGAAATAGTGCAGGTGATGGAAGTTCAGGCGGCGCATTTTATGTTCTCTAAAGAAGAATGCTTGATTCTTATCAATCTATTTTAAATAAATAAAGCGCTGCCGGAGACTAGTGTCATCCTCATCTTCGGAGAGCCCCCATGCCACCCGTTCTTACTGAATTGGCCAGCCTGCTGCCCTGGGTGTACGCCGTGGCCCTGGTGCCGGCGGCCCTGGTCGCGGCCGGTCGCACCGGCGCTCTGTGGCGGCCCGCCCGACTGGCCGGCTACGCAGGTTTCGCCTTGGCCCTGGCCGCGCTGCTGCAAGCGGCGCTGGACAGTCTGGAAAATGATCGCCTGGGCCTGGCCATGACCACGCTGGTCAGCCTGCTGGCGCTGGTCATCATCGAGTTCTCCCACCGCTATCTGGACGGCGAGCCGGGCCAGCGCCGTTACGTACTGGCCTTGCTCGGCACCCTGGCATCGGTCGCGCTGGTGGTGACCAGCCGCGATCTGTACCTGCTGGTCGGTGCGTGGATCGTTTCGAGCCTGTGCCTGCATCAGCTGCTCACCTTTTACCGCGACCGGCCGATGGCGCAGGTGGTGGCGCACAAGAAGTTTCTTGCCAGCCGCCTGGCCGATCTCTGTCTGCTGCTGGCGACCGTGCTGCTGGTGCGAGCCGCCGGCGGCAGCGAGATCGAGCTGATTCTCGAGCAGGTCGCCGCGCGCCAGGACAGTGGTGGCGCGCTGGGCTGGGATCTGCAGCTGGCCGCCATGTTGCTGGCGCTGGCGGTGATACTGAAATCCGCACAGCTGCCTGTGCACGGCTGGCTGATACAGGTGATGGAGGCCCCCACGCCGGTGTCGGCGCTGCTGCATGCCGGCCTGGTCAATCTGGGCGGCTTTCTCCTGCTGCGCTTCGCACCCTTGCTCTCGGCGGCGCCGGCTGCGCAGACGCTGCTGGTCGTGGTCGGCGGACTGACCGCGGTGCTGGCGGCCCTGGTGATGATGACGCGCATCAGCATCAAGGTACGTCTGGCCTGGTCCACCTGTGCGCAGATGGGCTTCATGCTGCTCGAGTGCGGGCTGGGCCTCTACGAACTGGCACTGGTGCATCTGCTGGCGCACTCGCTATACAAGGCGCACGCCTTCCTCGCCTCCGGTGAAACGGTGCTGCAGGCGCGCCACCAGGCGCTGCAGGCACCGCGCCCGGCACCGCGTCTTCGCTCGCTGCTGCTGGCGTTGGGGCTGGCCGGCCTGGGTGTCACGCTGCTTCACCAGCTCTGGCTGCATTGGCTGCCGACGCATCCGCTGCCGCTGGAGGCGCTGGCCATCGTCGCCGTCGGGCTGGCGCCCTGGTGCCTGCATCGCGGCGGTCTGGCCCATGGGCTGACGATGCTGATCCTGCTGCTCGGCCTGTATCTGCTGTGGCACCTGGGAGCCGCCTGGATACTGGGCGCCGACGCCACATCCGGGGCGCATTCGCTCTACCTGACGCTGCTGGCGCTCGGGCTGTTCGCCGCGCTGTACCTGGTGCAGGCATGCATCGTCGCCAGGCCCGAGGGCGTCCTGGCGCGGCGCCTGTACCCGGCAGCCTTCGCCGGATTCTTCCTTGACGAACACTTCACCCGCCTGACCTTCCGCCTGTGGCCGCCACGCCGGCCGGGCCTGCCCGTGAACGGAGAACGCTCATGACCGCTCTCGAACATTTCGTCGCCATCGACCGCGATCTGCTGCATGCCGCCGCCAGACGCGCGTGCGAGCGCATCGCGCCCACCTGGCCGCTGGATCGCATGATTGCCGTCAGCCCCCTCTGGGAACGGCGTGATCAGGCCTGGCAGGAGGTGGCCGAGCAGCTCTGGCGCCGCGCCGGCAGCCGGCTGACGCTGGATGCGCAGGCGTATCGGCAGGCCTTGCAGGAAGGGCATCTCGATGACCGTCACCTGCAGCAGGCGCTGGACGAGGCCGGCTCGAGCTGGACACCGGCGCAGCTGCTGCACCTGCTTCCCGCGCAGGATGCAGAGGCGTGCGGGCTGCCGCTGCTGGAGGACATGGCCGATGCCGAAATCGCCCTGCCAGGCTGGCCGACATTGATCACCCAGCAGATCGGGCAGTGCTGCGCGGCCTGGTTCGACGAGGCACAGGCCGACTGGCGTCCGGATCGCTCGGAAGGGCTGTATCAGGCCTGGCGCGCGGCCATGCTGCAGGATCGAGGACTCAGCGTACTCAGTGCCTGTGCCGAGCTGCGTCAGCGCATCGGCGAATTGCCGATGCAGCCGCAGGCGGCATTGGAGGTTGCGGTACAGCGCCTGGGGTTGGCGGCCGATGAGCTGGACGAATGGTTCGACTGCTTGTTGCTGCGCAGCCTTGGCTGGGCTTCCTGGTGCGCCTACCGGCGCTGGCAGGCACGGCTTCAGGGCGACGACGATGACAGCCTGCTGCAACTGCTGGCGATCCGCGCCGCGTGGGAATGGCTGGTGGATGATCGTCTGCGCCACGCCGGCAGCCGCTGGAGCAACTGGCGCGAGGCCTGGCAAGCGGCTCGCAGCCAGGTGCCTGCGGCCGGATGGCAGGCGCTGCTGGTGTGTCAGCGCGCCGAAGAGCTGGCCTGGCAGGAGCAGTTGCAGCAAGGCTTGCGCCGGCCCCTGGTGGTGCCGGCGCAGGCGCCCGAGCTGGCACGGGTGTATTTCTGCATCGACGTGCGTTCCGAACCTCTGCGTCGGGCCCTCGAGCAGGCCTGCCCGCAGGTGCGAACCGGTGGTTTTGCCGGCTTCTTCGGCCTGCCCATTGCCTACACGCCGCTGGGCACCGCCGCCACGCGCCCGCAGTTGCCCGGGCTGTTGGCCGCCCAGCTGGCGGTCAGCGACAGCAGCGGCGACAGCGAGCGCGACCGCGTGCTGGCCGAGCGGCGGCAGAAGCGTCTGGCGCGCAAGGGGCGGTGGCGGCTGTTCGAACGCCTGCCGGCGTCGAGTTTCACCCTGATCGAATCCACCGGGCTGGGCTATGCCGGTGCGCTGCTGGGACGTACCTGCGGCCTGCTGCACGGGGCGGGGGCGGCGCATCGGGCAGCCTGGCGGGCCGCTGAGTGGCGAGCGCTCAAACCGGCCCTGGCGCCGCTGGCGCTGATCGAGCGCGTCCAGCTGGCGGCGCGGATCCTGCGAGCGATGAGCCTGACGCGCGATTTCTCGCCGCTGATCCTGCTGCTCGGCCACGGCAGCCAGAGTGCCAACAACCCGCAGGCGGCAGGCCTGGACTGCGGCGCCTGCTGCGGTCAGAGCGGAGAGGTCAACGCCCGCCTGCTGGCCGACCTGCTGAACGATGCCGGAGTGCGCCAGGGGCTCGCCGAGGAGGGTATCGAGCTTCCCGAGGCCTGCCGGGTGCTCGCCGGCCTGCACAACACCAGCACCGACGAGGTGCAGGTGTTCATCGACGCGCCATTGTCAGCCGAACTGCACTCGGCCTGGCAGCAGCTGCGTGCGGCGCTGGATGCCGCAGGCGCCGAGGTACGTCGGCAGCGCGCGGCGCGCCTCGGCTTGCAGCCTGTCGCCGAGCGCCCGCAGCGTTTGCTGGCCGCGCTGCGTCGGCGTGTTGGGGACTGGGCGCAGACCCGGCCGGAGTGGGGGTTGGCCGGCAACGCCGGGTTCATCGCCGCTCCGCGTGAGCGTACGCGAGGCGTCGATCTGCAGGGTCGCGTCTTTCTTCACGATTACGACTGGCGGCAGGATGAGGACGGCAAGGTACTGGAACTGATCATGACCGCGCCCATGGTGGTGGCGCACTGGATCAACCTGCAGTACCTGACCTCCACCACCGACAACCGGCGGTTTGGCAGTGGCAACAAGGTGCTGCACAACGTGGTGGGCGGGCATATCGGGGTGTTCGAGGGCAACGGTGGCGATCTGCGCATCGGCCTGGCGCGCCAGTCGCTGCACGACGGCGAGCGCTGGGTGCACCGACCGCTGCGCCTGAGCGTGGTGCTGGCAGCACCGCAGGCCATGATCGAGCGGGTGATCGCCACGCACCAGGTGGTACGCGACCTGGTGGAGCACGGCTGGTTGCACCTGCTGCGCCTGGACGATGACGCCAGCTTGCCGCTGGAGCGGCGAGGGGAGGCGGGCTGGCAGAAGCTGGCGGGGTGAAGGCAGAGGTGCCCGCTGCCGGGCTATTGGCAGCGGGCGCTACCGCTCAAGGATTGCAATAGGCGCAGTGCGAGGGTGAAGCCAGTTGTGGCAGCGAACGCCGGACTTCATGACCGCAGGCCGGGCAGCCCCAGTGCTGTGCGGCTGGCAGCGGGGTACCCAGGCCACAGTCGGAGCACAGCAGGCCCGGCTCGCTACGGACGATGGCGAAGCCCGGCGCCTGGCAGCTCGGACACAGGCTCGCCAGATGCCGGGCCAGGGCGGCTGCCGCTTCGCGTATCACCACCTGACGCAGCGGATTCATGTGCGCGCGCATGTCCGTTTCCAGCCACACGCTGGGCTCGCGGGCCAGCACCCATTCCAGCTGGCCGATCAGCCAGTCGCGCTGGCGGATGCCCTTGCGGAACCAGGGTTCGCCGGGGCGGCCGAGAATCAGCCCATGCTGGGGAAACTGTGCCTTGCGCATGAAGGCCTCGGCGGCGGGCAGGCTGTCGATCTCGCTCTGCGCGTAGTTGGTTGCACCCGAACCGGCCATGGCGAACACGCTGTACTGGCGTTCGGCATCCCACAGGCAGAGCACTTCATAGTCCCAGGGCAACCAGCCGACATGCGGGTCGCGCGCGAAGCTGCCTTCGCTGCCCAGGCCGTAGCGGCTGCCGGCGAGGCTGGCGGAGAGTTGCGCCTTGGCCAGTGCCGTGTCGTGAGCGGAGCCGCGTCTGGGTGTTTCGCGACTGAAGGTGCCGAAGTGATCGGTGTCGTAGGTGTTCAGCGGCTCGACGGCGAAACCCAGCGCGGCCAGCGCCTCGCTGACCAGGCGCGCCTTGTCATGGCAGGTGAGAAAGGCCACGGGTTGCCTGGCGAGCAAAGGCTGGGCGGAAAGCGAATTGGCGGCAGACATGACGAAATCCCTGATGGCGGCTGTCGGCCCGATTCTCGCCAGTCGCAGGCATTGGCGATAATAGATTATCTAGCGCTTTAGCATTGGTAGAAGACGATGAATAAATCACGCTTTCACACGCGCCAGACCACCTTCCGCCAGTTGGAGACCTTTCTTGCCGTGGCCGAGCACCTGAGCGTCACCGAGGCGGCGAGGACGCTGCATCTGGCCCAGCCATCGGTCTCCACCCAGCTCGCCAAGCTGGAGCAGGCACTGCAGATGGAGCTGTTCGAACAGCTGGGCAAGCGTCTGTATCTGACCGACGCCGGACGCGAGGTGCAGGCTGGAGCACGGGAAATCTTCAACGCGCTCGACCGCCTGGAAATGCGGCTGGCGCAGCTCAACGGGCTGACTACCGGGCAGCTCCGACTCGGCGCGGTCACCACGGCAAAATACCTGGTGCCGCGCCTGTTGGGGCCGTTCTGCAGGCAGTACACGCAGGTGGAGGTGCAGCTGAACATCGCCAATCGCTCGGATGTGATCCGCTGTCTGGAGGACAACCGTGACGATCTCTACGTATTCAGCCAGCCGCCCGATCACCTCGACCTGGAATGCGTGGCGCTGGCAGAGAACCCGCTGGTGGTCATCGCGCCGGCCGGGCACCGGCTGAGCGGACAGCGTATCCGCTGGGAGCAGCTGGCGCAGGAACCCTTCCTCAGCCGCGAGCCGGGCTCAGGTACGCGGCTCGCCATCGAGGATCATTTTGCCCGTCACGGCTGGCCCTACAAGCCGCACATGACCATTGCCAGCAACGAAGCCATCAAGGAGTCGGTGGCGGCGGGACTGGGCATCGCCATCCTGTCGCGCCATACGCTGATCCACACGGCGGTGGGCAATCTGGTCGAACTGGACGTGGAGGATTTTCCCATCGCCAACCAGTGGTATCTGGTGCGCTGGCGCAGGAAGGCGCTCTCGCCGGCCGCGCAGGCCTTTTCCAGCTTTGCCGAAATGCAGGCGCCTCTGGCAGCGCCAGCGCCCCCTCAGTAAGGCGCCGCCGGCTCGCAGGCGCGGCTCAGGCGTTCATGCACCGCCGCCCAGGCCGCTGACTGCGGCGGCAGCTGGATATGGATGTGCCGCAGGGCCAGTGCATCGAGCTGGTACAGCGCGGCGTACAGGCCGGCGGCATAGCGCTCGGGATCGCCGCTCAGGTCGACGGCCGGGCCGCGGCTGGGGTGCGCCTGGCCACACCAGATCCAGCCGCAGTCGGGGTCATCCAGTTGCGGCCGGGGCAGCTCGCTGAAGCTGCTGGTCGGCGTGCCCGGCGCATAGTGGCGGCGACATTGGCCCGGCGCGCGCACGCTGCCGGGGCGGTTTTCCAGCGCCTGGCCGAGAATCTGTTCGAGACGCGCCTGGCCGAGCATGCCGTGGCGCAGCAGGCGCGGGCTGTCGCCGGGCAGCAGGCTGACGATGCTCGATTCCAGGCCGACCTGGCAGGCGCCGCCGTCGAGAATCAGCAGCTCGCTCTCGGCGAACTGCCTGGCCACGTGGGCGGCGCTGGTGGGGCTGATCGACATGTAGCGGTTGGCCGAGGGGGCCACCAGGCCATCGCCGAAGGCCTGCAGCAGGGCGCGTGCCACGGGGTGCGCCGGCACGCGCAGGGCGACGCTGTCCTGGCCTGCGGTAACGCTGCGCAGCACGTCGTCGCGGGCCGGCAGGACCAGGGTCAGCGGCCCCGGCCAGCAGGCATCCATTAGCACCTGCGCCTGCGCCGGAATATGGCTCGCCCAGTTCGATGCCTGGCTGGCATCGGCCAGGTGGACGATCAGCGGGTTGCTATCGGGGCGCTGCTTGAGCTGGAACACCTTGGCCACGGCTTCGCTGTTACGTGCGTCCGCCGCCAGGCCGTAGACGGTCTCGGTGGGCATCGCGAGCAGGTTGCCGCTGCGCAGCTGCTGCACGCAGCGGTCTAGGTCGGTAGTGATCGATGGCATGGTGGTGAGCGGGTCGTGGCTGATGACGTTCAACGGCGCGGCCGTAGGCAGCGGGCGATTGTAGGGCATTTGCGCGCTCGTCGTGCAGGCTCAGACGCGCGGACGCAGTTTCAGCTCCGGGGTCGGCTTGGGTGCGCCATCGGCCGGATGCAGGCCAGGTCGCTCCAGGGCGTGCTCCTCGAGCAGACGCGACAGCCCGCGCAGCGCTTCCAGTTGCGCCAGGGCCAGCGCGGCCTGGCTCGGATAGCGGCCGTTGGCGTCGGCTTCGAGGTTGCCGAGGCCCTTGAACGGATAGCTGTAGCGCTCGCTGAAGAAGCGCCGGTAGTCCTCGGGCGTGTGCGCCAGCGTGCTGCACGCGCGCTCCAGACTGGCCAGCTGCTCGGCGACGCTGGCCAGCATCAGGCGCAGGCGAATGCTCTGATGGTTTTCCCAGTTCATGGCGACGGGCTCTGCGCCGGCTGGCCAGCAGGCCGGATCGCCGAAGCGGCGCACGAACTCGATGCCGGCCTGGCGGCCGTATTCGGTGAGGCGGGCGATGCGCTCGGCCGGCATGGTCAGGTTCAGGCCGCCTTCCTCGCGGGTGAGCTGGATCAGGCCGATACGGTCGCGAAAGCCAGGCAGCAGCGACAGGGTTTCGTGGTTCCAGTCCTTGGCCACGTTCATCACGATGCGCAGGAAGCTGCCCAGCGCGCCGAGACCGGTTTGCGGAAAGCGTCGCCAGTAGGCCAGGCGCGCATCGCCGTTGCGTGCCGGAAAATGCACGCGCGGGCCGTCGGCGTCCTCGGTGCTGCCCAGGTCGAGGCCGAAGGTGGGCCGGGTCGGCAGGGCCTGGTCGAAGAAATGGATGGGAAAGTTCGAGGCGATGCCGCCGTCGGTGAACCAGCAGCGCTCCAGGCGCCTGTCGTCGCTGCGGTAGTCGACCGCGTGCAGCGGCACGGCGCTGAGCAGCAGCGGAAAGCTCAGGCTCATGCGCACGGCGACCACCACCGGCAGATCGTCCGGCAGCGGCAGGCGATACAGGCCGTCGCTGCGCTCGCCCTGTTGCGCCGGACGCTGGCGGGCGCGCATCCAGTTCACCACGCGCTGCGGAAACAGCGCGCCGAACTCGCTCTCGGAGAAATGGAACTGGTTGTTCTCGCGCACCTTTTCGTCGTTGCGAAAGGGCAGGCGGAAGGGCCGGGCCATGCTCGCGCAGGTGGTCATCATCTGCAGGTCGATGCCATGCCGACGCAGTTCGCCGAAGGTCAGCGGGCGCTCGCGCTCGATGCTGTCGGCGCTGGAGGCGCAGGCCTGACGCTGGCCGCAGAGGCGATCCAGGTATTCGGTCAGCCAGGGCGTCAGCACCTCGTCGGGCGCCTGGTCGTCCGGGCCGGGCATGCCCGAGCACAGGGCGAAACCGTTGGCCGGCATCTCCCGAGAAATCTGACGCAGCATGCGCCAGCCGATGGCCGTCAGGGCGCCGATACCGGCGCAGCCGAGCAGCCACAGCCATAGCAGCGGGTTGCCGCCGTGCAGTGCGACCGGCCACAGCGGGCCGCCGCCGAGCAGGGCGCCGACGCCGGCCGCCCGCCAGTAGTGAGCGAGCAATGCGCGGGGCAGGCCCAGCGGGTTGCGCCGAGCGTCCAGCGCCGCGGTGAAGCTGTCGAACAGAGAGCGCAGGGCCGGCGCCGGACGAAACAGGGCCAGCAGCCGGGTGCCGCGGCATTCGGTGGCCGGCAGGCACAGCTGGCAGGGCAGGCGTTCGATCTCGGCGAAGCCCTGCGGGTCTTCGCTCAGCTCGCTAGCAAGGTAGCGCTGGCGACCCAGCTCAGCCGCCGCCGCCGCGGCAGCCGCGATGGCGCCGGCGCTGGTGCCGCCGATGCTGCGCAGGCGGAAGGCCTTGGCGATTTCGCTGATCGCCAGGGGGTAGACGATGCCGCTGGTGATGCCACCCTTCATGACCAGATCGCACTCGCGGGCGAAAACGGGCGGGCGGCGGTCGTTCATCTGGGCTCCTGGGGTACTGCACTGCGATGGGAGCCGGCATCATACAGGGCCGATAAAGGCTATGTGCCAGTATCTGGAGTCAGTCGCGAAAGAACACCTGGATCAGGTGATACCCGAACTGGGTCTTCACCGGGCCGTGCACTTCGCGCAGCGGCTTCTTGAAAATCACCTGATCCACTGCCCGCACCATCTGGCCGGGGCGTACCTCGCCGAGGTCGCCGCCTTTCTTGCCGGAGGGGCAGATCGAATGCTTGCGCGCCAGCATGTCGAAGGCCTCGCCGGCAGCGATGCGCTTCTTCAGTGCGGCCGCTTCCGCTTCGGTCTTGACCAGGATGTGGCGGGCCATTGCCTTTGCCATGACGGGGTCCTCAATTTTTCCGGGGCGTTATTGTGCCAGCATTCTTTGCGCCATCAGAATGGCGTCAATTCAAAGGCAGGTTTCGCCGGCCGAATGCAGGCGAATCTTGGCTATGGTATTTCAATCGCTGCCCACGGAAACGCCGCCATGGATCTCCACGCAATGCTCAAAGTCCTGTCCAGCCAGGACGGTTCCGATCTCTATCTGTCCACCGGCGCGCCGCCCTGCGCCAAGTTCAACGGCGTGCTCAAGGCCCTCAGCCAGGAGCCGCTGAAGTCCGGGGACGTGGCGGCCATTGCCGAGTCGATCATGGATGGTGCCCAGCGCGAGGAGTTCGAGCGCGAACTGGAGATGAACCTGGCCATTTCCCTGGCCGGGGTGGGGCGTTTCCGTATCAACATCTTCAAGCAGCGCAACGAAGTCTCGATCGTGGCGCGCAACATCAAGATGGAGATTCCCCGCTTCGAGGACCTCAAGCTACCGGAGGTGCTGCTCAGCACGGTGATGGAGAAGCGTGGCCTGGTGCTGTTCGTCGGCGGCACCGGCTCGGGCAAGTCCACCTCCCTGGCGGCGCTGATCGACTACCGCAACCGCAACAGCGGCGGGCACATCATCACCATCGAGGACCCGGTGGAATACGTGCACCGGCACAAGAAGTCGATCATCAACCAGCGCGAGGTTGGGGTGGACACCCGCAGCTTCCACGCAGCGCTGAAGAACACCCTGCGCCAGGCGCCCGATGTGATCCTGATCGGCGAGATCCGCGACCGCGAGACCATGGAGCACGCCCTGGCCTTCGCCGACACCGGTCACCTGGCGATCTCCACGCTGCACGCCAACAACGCCAACCAGGCGCTGGACCGCATCATCAACTTCTTCCCCGAGGAGCGCCGCCCGCAGCTGCTCAACGACCTGGGCAACAACCTCAAGGCGTTCGTTTCCCAGCGCCTGGTCAAGACCGTCGATGGCAAACGCCGGGCCGCGGTCGAGGTCATGCTGGGCACTCCCACGGTGCGCGACCTGATCAAGCGCAACGAGTTCTCCGAGCTCAAGGAGATCATGGAGAAGTCGAAGAACCTCGGCATGCAGACCTTCGATCAGGCGCTGATCGATCTGGTCCACGAAGGCGCCATCGACGAAGAGGAAGCGGTGAAGAACGCCGATTCGGCCAACAACGTGCGCCTGAAGCTCAAGCTCTACCGCGACAACCCCGCCAACGCCGCGCCGGCGGCTGCCAGCGCTGCGCCAGCCCGGCCGGCCGTGGCGCCTACGGTAGCGCCGAAGGTGGCCGACAGCGGCGACTGGGGCCTGGAGCTCAAGCTCGAGGACATCGAACAGGAGCAGCCGCCAGAAGACCCGGGGCGCAAGGGCATCTGAGCGGCGGTGCGCTAGGGCGCGGCGTCGAGTGGCTGCGGCAGATAGAGCTCGATCAGGCGCTTGCTGATGCCTTCGTCATGCACGCTTTGCACGGCGGCACGCAGTTTCTGCACCAGTTGCGCATCGCACTCCTTCGAACAGGCCAGATAGAGATGGGTGCTGGCCAGTACCGGGCTCATCTGCAGCCTGCGCGTGGAGTGTTGCGGCCAGATGTAGAGCGCCTCCGGCACACCGGTGAACCAGGCGTCGATACGCCCCCGCTCCAGCAGATGGGCGGGGTTTTCACCCAGGGTATGGGTGATGATCTGCTGCTCGCTGAAACCCTGGCTTCTGAGAATCTCCACCTGCGCCGTGCCCAGGCCGACGCCGATGCGCCGGTAGCGCTGGCGCGCTTCGGCGAAGCTCTGCACCGGCTCGTCGAGGCTGAAGAAGGCGCGCTCCAGCGGCATGATGGGCGCTATCCAGGTGTACAGCGGCTCGCGTTCGGGGGTACGCGACAGGGGAATGATCAGCTGGTCGCGGCCGTTGGCCACCTTGCGCTGGGCGCGCGCCCAGGGCTCGTAGCGCAGTTCGCTGAGCAGGCCGGCGCGGGCCAGAGCGGCGAGCGTCACATCGCCGACCATGCCATGACCGCCTTTCAAACTGGCGAAGGTCAGAGGTGGCGCGTTGGGCATGTACAGCTCGATGACGTCTTCCGCCTGACTGGCAGCGGCCAGGCAGAGCAGAGCGCAACAACAGAATTGACGTAACGGCACGGCGAGCTTCCAGCGGCACGATCGTGCTTGAGTATAAGCCGCCACGGCGGCGGTGCGGCTTGACGTTGCGCAAGCTTCACTCACGCAGTTGCGGCAGATCCCTGAACAGCTCCAGCGCCTGCGGGTTGGCCAGGGCGTCGGTGTTCTTCACCGAGCGGCCATGCACCACGTTGCGCACCGCCAGTTCCACCAGCTTGCCGCTGATGGTGCGCGGGATATCGGCCACCGCGACGATCTTCGCCGGCACGTGACGGGCGGTGGTGTTGGCGCGGATCACCTGGCGGATCTCGCGTTCCAGCGCCTCGTCCAGCACCACGCCCTCGCGTAGGCGGACGAACAGCACCACGCGCACGTCGCCAGCCCATTCCTGGCCGATGGCGATGGATTCCAGCACCTGCGGTACCTTTTCCACCTGGCGGTAGATCTCCGCGGTGCCGATGCGCACGCCGCCCGGATTCAGCACCGCGTCGGAGCGGCCGTGGATCACCAGGCCGCCGTGCACGGTTTCCTCGGCGTAGTCGCCATGGGCCCAGACGCCGGGGAAGGTGTCGAAATAGGCGGCGCGGAATTTCTCGCCGCCTTCGTCGTTCCAGAAGCCCAGCGGCATCGAGGGAAAGTGCCGGGCGCAGACCAGTTCGCCTTTCTCGCCGGTCACCGGCTGGGCACTGTCGTTCCATACCTGCACGTCCATGCCCAGGCCCTTGCACTGCAGCTCGCCGCGCCATACCGGCAGCACCGGATTGCCGAGGGCGAAGCAGGAGACGATGTCGGTGCCGCCGGAAATGGACGACAGGCACAGATCGGCCTTGATGCCCTGGTAGACGAAGTCGAAGCTCTCGTGGGCCAGTGGCGAACCGGTGGAGAGAAGCGCTTTCAGGCGTTGCAATTTGTGCGTTTCGCACGGCTTGGCGCCGGCCTTTTCCAGCGCGGCGAGGTACTTGGCGCTGGTGCCGAAGATGCTGATGCCCTCGGCGTCGATCAGATCGATCAGGCGTTCGGGCCCCGGATGGAAGGGCGAGCCGTCGAACAGCACCAGGGTGGCCCCCAGGGCCAGGCCGGAGACCAGCCAGTTCCACATCATCCAGCCGCAGGTGGTGTAGTAGAACAGGCAGTCATCGGCCGTCAGGTCGGTGTGCAGGCCGAGTTCCTTGACGTGCTGCAGCAGGGTGCCGCCAACGCCGTGGACGATGCACTTGGGCACGCCGGTGGTGCCGCTGGAGTAGAGGATGTACAGCGGCTGATCGAAGGGCACGGCAGTGAATTCGGGCTCGCCGCCGGGCTGGTAGAAGTCTTGCCATAGCGCCACGCGGGCCTGGGTGATGAAGTCGGCGGGCTTCGCCTCGGGCCGGGAGTAGGGCACGACGACGAGTTGCTCCAGGCTCGGCAGGCGTTCGAGGATCTCACCCAGCTTGGCGGTCAGGTCCAGGTTCTTGCCGGCGTAACGGTATCCGGCAGCGGCGATCAGCACCTTGGGCTCGATCTGGCCGAAGCGGTCGATCACCCCCTGGGTGCCGAAGTCCGGCGAGCAGGACGACCAGGTGGCGCCGAGGCTGGTGGCGGCGAGCATGCCGACCACGGTCTGCCAGGTGTTGGGCATAAAGGCCGCGACCCGGTCGCCGACGCCCACGCCGGCCTCGCGCAGGCTGCGCTGCAGGCCGGCGACATGGCCGGCCAGTTCCAGGTAGCTGAGTTGCTCTCGGCTGCCGTCTTCGCCCACGGCCACCAGCGCCGGGTGCTGGTCGCGGCGGCGCAGCAGGTGTTCGGCGAAATTCAGCCGGGCGCCGGGGAACCAGTCGGCGTCGGGCATGGCCGGGCCCTCGCGCAGTACCCGCTCGGCGGGCGTGCTGAAGCGAATCTCGAAAAAATCGACGATCGCCTGCCAGAAGGCCTCGCGCTGTTCGATGCTCCAGGCGTGCAGGGCCGGGTAGTCGGCCAGTTCGAGGCCGTGGCGCCGGTTGATCAGGCGGCGGAAGGCATCCAGGCGGGTGGCGGCGATACGCTCGGCGGAGGGCGTCCAGAGAGGCTGCTGCATGGCCGGTCCTCGTCGTTGCTTGTCGGTACTTTCTACCCTAGCGCAAGCGGACGGGGTTGCCT
>MTEW01004124.1_pt1 | contig 31864 bp, 25 predicted proteins | sample 1042681 | NCBI WGS metagenome assembly MTEW01 (sample SAMN06185811, study PRJNA358809) | soil metagenome | isolation source: soil biostimulated with citrate as carbon source | place: India | collected 2015-05-23
TGTTCACCACGCCGGCGGGGAAGATCTCAGCGATGAATTCAGCCAGCTTGAGGGCGGTCAGCGGGGTCTGCTCGGAAGGCTTGAGGACCACGGTATTGCCAGCGGCGAGCGCCGGGCCGAGTTTCCAGGCGGCCATCATCAGCGGGTAGTTCCACGGCGCGATGGAGGCGACCACGCCCACCGGATCGCGACGGATCATCGAGGTGTGGCCGGGCAGGTATTCGCCGGCAGCGGACCCGCTCATGCAGCGACTGGCGCCGGCGAAGAAGCGGAACACGTCGGCGATGGCTGGCAGTTCGTCATTCAGTGCGGCGCTGAAGGGCTTGCCGCAGTTCTGCGACTCCAGGCGGGCGAGTTCCTCGGCGTGGGCGTCGATGCGGTCGGCGAGCTTCAGCAGCAGGGTGGCGCGGTCTTTCGGCGAGGTCTGCGACCAGGCCGGGAAGGCGGCGTCGGCGGCGCGCACGGCGGCGTCGACCTGGGCCGGGCTGGCCTCGGCGATTTCCACCAGGGCGGTGCCCAGGGAGGGGTTGAGCACGGCGAGGCTGGGGCCTTCACCGGCGACGAGTTGGCCGTTGATCAGGAGTTTGGTTTGCATGGGGTGAGTCCTCGTTCGGTCTAGCCCCTCTCCCTCTGGGAGAGGGGTTGGGGTGAGGGAAATTCGGTGTGGCTCGGACTGCCCTCTCCCCCGGCCCCTCTCCCGCAAGCGGGCGAGGGGAGACAAGAAGGGGAGAGGGTGTGAGGGGAGGCTTACTGCGCCGGCACGCCGGCAGTTTCAACGGACTTTGCGGTGGGCTTGGAGAACTTCCAGGCGTCGCCAGCCGGGGCGGTGCCCTTGTCGTACGGCTTGGCCAGCAGCATGTAGAGGAAGCCCGCGCCCATTACCACCACAGTGGTCAGGATCATCGAGTAGTTGATGTACCAGGCGGCATCCGGGCTGCGCGGCCAGACCATGTTGACGATGGCGCCAACGCCGTAGATCAGCGCGGCAACGTTCACCAGCAGGCCCCAGCCGCCCAAGCTGAACTGGCCGCTCGGGCGCCAGCCCTTCGCGCGGGCGATCAGCGCGGCGATGACGATCAGCTGGAAGGCGACGTAGATGCCGATAGCGGCGAAGCCGACGATGGTGGCCACGGCATCGGCCATGAAGAAGCCGAGGCAGACGATGGCCGCGGGTACGACACCGCTCACCACCAGGGCGAAGGACGGTACCTGGTTGGCGGACAGGCGCTTGAGCAGCTTGCTGCCGACGATCATCTCGTCACGGGCATAGGCGAACAGCAGGCGGCTGGCGGCAGCTTGCAGGCTGAGTACGCAGGAGATGAAGGACACCATCACCACGGCCATGACCAGCTTCGAGCCCACCGGACCGAAGGCATTGGAGAGGATGGTGGAAACCGGGTCGGTGTCTTCGCCCGCGATGACCTTCTGCATGTCCGGTACCGCGAGGATCAGCGCCAGGCAGGCGAACATGGCCGCCGCGCCGCCGATGTAGATGGTCATGCGCATGGCCTTGGGAATGCGCTTGCCGGGGTTGGGAGTTTCTTCGGCCACGTCACCGCAGGCCTCGAAGCCGTAGTACTGGAACAGGCCCGCCAGGGATGCCGCGAGGAACGCCGGCAGGTAGGAACCGTTGACGTTGATCTCGAAGGTGTCGAACAGGACGCTGAAGGGCTGGTGACGTTCGAAGATCAGCAGGTAGCCGCCCACCAGGATGGCGCCGACCAGTTCACAGAGGAAACCGAACATGGCCACGCGCCCCAGCAGCTTGGTACCCACCAGGTTGAGGGCGGTGGATAGCAGGATCAGGCCAAGGGCGATGTAGATGTTGGCGTTGGAGTTGGGCTCGAAACCGAGCATGGCGGCCAGGTAGGGGCCGGCACCCACGGCAACGCCAGCGATGGTGGCACACAGTGCCCAGGCATAGACCCAGCCCACCATCCACGCCCAGCGCTTGCCCACCAGGCGGCGTGCCCAGGGGTAGACGCCACCGGAAATCGGGAACTGCGAAACCACTTCACCGAACACCAGGCACACCAGCAGCTGGCCGAGGCCGATCAGCAGGTATGACCAGAACATCGGCGGGCCGCCTGCCGCGAGGCAGAGACCGAACAGGGTATAGACGCCGACCACCGGCGACAGATAGGTGAAGCCAAGGGAGAAGTTCTCCCACAGGCTCATGCTGCGGTTGAAGTTGGAGCTGTAGCCGAGCGCGCGCAGCTGTTCGGCATCCTGATCGATCGAAGCGGTTGCACGCGCTGCAGAAGACCCACTCATATTGTTTTTCCTCATTTGAATGGCAGTCGTTTGCTTGGCCGGCGGGGCGGGGCCCGCCGGTGCTCATGGAAGAGCCGTTGTTGTTATGGGGGAAGCGTGATGCGGACTCAGACGGCCTTGGCCACCTCCTCGTCGCGGCCGTCGTCGAACTGCGACAGCCACTCGACGGCGGCGTCGCGGTAACGGGTGAAGCCCTTGTAGTCCACCAGCTCCTGGTTGAGGGACTTGAGCACGCGGTGCATGCGCTTGGCCCAGGCCGGGTTGGTGGCGATGTCTTCCAGGTTCAGCAGATAGGTACGGATCGGGAACACGATGGCGTTGCTGCGCGGCAGGCGATGCAGGGGCTGCAACTCGATGCGCAGGTAGACCAGCTTGCCGGCGTTCTCGGCGGTCACGGTGGTGCGGTCCGGAGCCCAGTCCGGCAGGCTCTCGGCGGAAACGTCCAGGCGCGGGTTGACGGTCAGCGACCAATTCAGGCGGCGCACCGGATGGCCGCAACGCAGGCGCAGGAGGAACTTCAGCGCGCGGTCGAGCATGCCGGTCTCTTTCACCAGCGGCACCGGGCCATGGAACTCGTGCCAAGCCATGCCGAGGTTGAAGCGCAGGGAATAGTCGGCGCGCTGGGTGGCGATACCGGCGCCCCAATACAGGGTCCCGTCACGCTCCTCCTGCAGCACCCAATCGCCCTGGGCCTGGCGAGTGATGTATTCCATTGGCTCGTAGGGCAGGGTGGTCGGGTCGCCGAAGGTGAAAGTGTCGTCGATGTTCAGCAGCGTGTTGGTCCAGTGCCAGCGGGTACCGTCCTTCTCCAGGCTGAAGTATTGGGGATAGTCGCTGGCGTAGGACTCCATGATCAGCTCGAGCAGGTCCCACTGGGCTTCCATCATGTGTGGCGCGGACACGTAGTGCATGCCCGGGTCTTTCTCCAGGGTGATGGCGCGGTCGCGGCATTCGCTGATGTAGTGCTCGTCAATGTCGAAGACGGCCTTGAGCGCGGCGTCGCCCACCGACACGTGGGGCTCCAGGTTCATCGAGTACATGTACTCGTCGTCCGGGAATGGGAAGGGCGCGCGGGCGATGCACTCGGGGCTGTTCGCGTAGGTGTAGTCGTCGCGGTAGGTTTCGTCGGGTCGGAACTGGATGGTCATGGTCGTTCTCCGTTCAGCAGTCGATGACCAGCCGCGAGCACTTGGCGCGCGATACGCAGGGCATGATTTTCTTGTTGGCGGCCTTGTCCTCGTCGGACAGCCAGTCGTCGGTGTGGAGGATTTCGCCGTCCAGCTCCAGCACATGGGTTTCGCACATGCCGCAGGCGCCGCCGCGGCACAGATAGGGGATCGCGTGGCCTGCGGCCTCGGCGGCCTCCAGCAGGCTCTGGTCGGGCGAGACCTCGATCGTGGCGCCACTGCGCGCCAGGGTGACGCTGAAGGCTTCGCCTACGCTGCCCTGTTCGAGGAAGCGCTCGTAATGGATGTGGCTGTCGGTCCAGCCCTGGGCGCGGGCACTGTCGATGGCGTCCTGGATCATGGATTCCGGGCCGCATACATACAGGTGGCTGCCCAGCGGGCGGTCGGCCAGGACGGTGGCGATGTCCAGGCGCTGATCGATGTCGGTGCGGTAGAGGTGCACCGCATCACCGTATTCACGCACCAGCTCTTCGCCCAGGCGCGCGTGCTCAGCGCCGCGCACTGCCAGGTGCACCTCGAAGGGCGTGCCGCGCACGCGCAGCTCTGCCAGCTGCGAGCAAACCGGGGTAACGCCCACGCCACCGGCGATGAACAGGTGCAGACGGGCGTGCTTGCTCAGCGGGAACAGGTTCACTGGACGGAGGATTTCCAGCACGTCGCCTTCATTCACTGCCTGGTGCATTTGCAGGGAGCCGCCACGACCTTCTTCGACCCGGCGCACGGCGATCTGATAGGCGCTGGAGTCGTAGGGCGAGCTCATCAGCGAGTAGGCGTTGCGGTAGGTGCCGTTCTCATGGGGAATCAGCACCACCACGTTGCTGCCACCGGAGAAAGGCGGCAGGTGGGCGCCATCGGTAGACACCAGGGTGAAGCGTTTGATTTCGGGGGTTACGGCTTCGACGCGGGCGACCCGCACGTTCAGGGTTCCGTTGCTCAGGCTCATGTGTCGAGCTCCTCGGCGGCCGGCAGTTCGCCGGGGACTTCGGCATCGGCCTTCACGGCCTGGAAGGCGGCGAGGCGGCGGGAATAGTGATCGCGCACCACCAACATCCGAGTACAGTGCGGGCACTCGAACACACGCTGGGTGACGTTCTCGGTGTAGCTGTCGCAGTGCACGCACCAGACGCGACGGACAAAGCTGCCGGCGTGCTCGCGCAGCACTTCGTCACCGTTCATGTCGTAGCGGGTGGCAACCTGCATGGCGGTGCCGATGAAGCTTTCCGAACCGGAGAGGTACAGGCGGGTACCCATGCGGGCATCGCCGAGGATGTGTTCGAGGTCGTCCACCAGTGCCTGGTTGCTGGCATAGACGCGCAGCTCGGCGACCTCGCGATGTTTCAGTTCGGCGAGAAAGTCCTGGCCGGAGAAGGATTCCTGCGAGTAGAGCAGGGTGATGTTCAGGCCCTGTCCGGCCATATCGTCCAGCAGGCGGAGCAGGGCGCGGCCGCCACTGCCCTGGCCAGCGACCAGGTGGTGAATGCCGCCGGGGAGCGGGCGGAGCTGGTCGTATACCGGCCGGCTCTTGATACCTGTGATGAGCATTATTGTTTTGCCTCCAGAGCTACCGGACCTTTCGGGTCCGGCTTCTATGCGATGACCCACTCAGGTGGATGGGTTGCAGCTAGCTGGAGCACGCGCCGTGCCAACTTCGTAACATGTTGAAAATAAAGAGATTTGATTTACTTGGAGATTCAGGGTGTAGGCAGAAATGAAATGCCTTGTTGGCATTCTTGCAGCGCTTCACGAGGGGGCGGGGAGGGGAAAACAGCAGCAGTCGGCACATTCCCTGTGCCTTCGGGGTCAGTCTCGTTGCAGCTTGCGGATCAGGGTGCCGATGTCGATGCCGAGTTGCTGGGCGGCCTTGCGCTTGCTGCCCTGGCTCTGGACCGCCTGGAGGATGAGTTGGCGCTCGAAGCGCTGCACCTGGGCCTTGAGATTGCTGCCACCGTCGTCGGCGGACGGCACGAGGCCTTCCGTCTCTAGCCGCTCTGCGACGGGGCGGGCGAAGACCGGGGCGACCAGGCCCAGCAGTTCCGGCGGCAAATGGTGTTCCTGGGCCTCGTCGTCTGCCAGTACGGCCAGGCGCTCGAAGACGTTCACGAGTTCGCGGATGTTGCCCGGGTAGTCGTAGTTCATCAGGCGCTGGCGGCAGCCCCCGGAGAGTCGCAGGGTCGGCTGACGGTCGCGGTTGATGCGCACCAGGAGGATGTCCATGAGCACCGGGAGGTCTTCGAGGTGCTGGCGCAGCGGCGGGATTTCGACCGGCAGCACCGCCAGGCGGTAGTAGAGGTCGGCGCGGAACTCGCCGGTTTCCACCAGGCGACGCAGGTCCTTGTTGGTGGCGGCGATCACCTGCACCTGGACCGTCTTGGAGAGGGGCGAGCCCACCGACTGGATGCTGCCATCTTCGAGGAACTTGAGCAGCTTAGCCTGCACATGCAGCGGGATTTCGCCGATTTCGTCGAGGAACAGCGTGCCGCCCGAGGCGCTCTCGATATAGCCGCGCTTGCCGCCCTGGAGCGCGCCGGTGAAGGCGCCACGTTCGTAGCCGAACATCTCGGACTCGAACAGGCTTTCCGGGATGCTGCCGCAGTTGACGTGGATGAAGGGCCGGTCGCCCCAACCGGCGGCGCGATGGATGTGTCGGGCGATGGCGGTCTTGCCGACGCCGGGCTCGCCCAGCAACAGGAGCCTGGCGCGTCGGCGAAAGGCGCGCACACCGGTGTCGGCAATGCTTGAGAGCAACGGCGAAAGGTGCAGGGCATTGTCCTGAGGGTCGCCCAGGCCGCTGTTCTCCGCAGGCGCAAAGGCCTGCGGAGAAGTGCGGCGTTGGCTCTCGCGGCCTTCGAAGTCACGCTGGACCAGTAGCGTGTAGGGCTTCTCGTAGGCGCCGGTGGGTACCGCCTGGGTGCTGGTGAGGAACATTCGGCCATCGCGGGAGCGGGTCAGGGCGCTGGCGGAGCCACGGCCAACGGCCTGCTGGAAATCGTCGAAACCCAGTGCCGAGCGCTGGAAGAATTCGGCGTTGGGCAGGCCCAGAGCCTCCTGGCGGGACAGGCGATTGACCCGTTCTGCGGCGAGGTTGAGGAATCGCACCCGTGATTCGCCGTCGCAGAGGATGATGGCCTCGCTGAAGCTGTCGAGCAGCGCGTGCAGGGCCGGTGTTTCCAGGAGCGCGGAGAGCACGTCGCTGCTGACACTCACCGAGGAGCGCATGCCCATCTTCAGCGATGGCAGGAGGTTCTTGTCGATCATGGATGCAACTCGCTGGTGTGCCGGGTACCGCGCTCGGTCGCACGCAGCACCGCTACCTTCCAGGCCACGCCTTCCTGCATGAGGATGCGCGAGCAATGGACGTTGAACAGTTGCGGCCGGCCGCTCAGGTCGGGCAGGTGCAGGCTGTGCCAGGTGCGTTCGGGCAGCGACTGGTCCAGCAGGGTGTGGGCGATGCTGGTGCCCTGGGTAATTCCGAAGGTGTTCTCGAAGGCAGCATTGCGCCATTGCGGCTGGAGCTCTTCGTCGATCACCACCACCGCGTCCGGCACTGCGTCGAAGACCCGCCGCAGCGCATCGATGCGCTGCTCGGCGTCGTGTTGCATGCGCAGTTCCTGGCTGACGTCGCGGATGCTGCCCCACATGCGCAACAGGCGGCCGTTGTGGATGGCGGCGCGTACGTCGTTCTCCACGTAAGCCGGGGAACCATCGTGGCGACGGTCCACCGAGAGGGCGCCGTCGACGCAGAAGCCGGTTTCCACCAGGCGCCGGACGAACTCTTCGTTGGCGGGGCTGCGTGGCCAGTACAGGCGCACCGGCTGCTGGTTGAAGTCGACATCCGCCGGCATTTCGTAGACATCCGCCATGGCGCGGTTACACATGCGCCAGTAGGAACGGTTCTCGAATACCTGGCGAACGATCTCGTCGGGTGTCTGGGTCATGTCCACCGCCTCGGCGAACTCGATGCACCAATAGGCCACCTTGGCGCTGTAGAGCATCTGGCTCATCACTTCGTTGGCGTTCTGCAGCTCGTTCACGCGGCGGGTGAGGGAGCCGAGAGGCATCTTGATCATGTGCAGGCGTGGCGTGGGCTCGGTGCGCCATTCCAGAATGCCGCTGGCCAGCACCGGCAGGAGCCCGCCACTGTGACGAATCAGGGTGAGTTCCAGGTCCTGGACGCGTTCGTCGGCAGGTGGATTGGCGAAGAGCAGGTTCAGGGCGCGCACCGACTCGGCGGTGTAGATCTGCTCGATGCTGAGCCCGAGCAGTTCATCCGGTGCATAGCCAAGCTGGACGCCCAGGTTGGGAGAGATACGTAGCAGTTGGCCGTTGACGGAGAGGGTGGCGGAAAGCAGCAGGCCACGTTCGGCCAGCAGGAGTAATGGGTCCATGTCGATTCCAGGTGTGCTGTGCGGGATTCGGACTTACGCCCGCACATTGCGTGCCAGCCGGCATGGACAGATGGCGCGGGGCCTGCGACTGGAAGCGGGGTGCGAGTGCTGCATTTTTACAGCGCTTTCCGGCAGGATCACAGCGCCTCTGGTCGGCATCGAATCGACCGTCGGTTCCAGAGCCTTGTAGGAGCCAGCTTGCTAGCGAAAAGGGCCATTCGCTGGCAAGCCAGCTACTTGCAACACAGTTAGTTCACATGTCTGCGGTAGCCGTCTTGGCGGGCATTTCGAGCGGCTATTGAGTCAGGAACGCTTAGCCGATATCTTGAGTCGCCTAATCATTAGTCTGCTACCAAGCCCTTCCCCGGCAGACGCCCCGGACCCCTGATGAGCTCCCAAAGTCCCTTGTCGCAACGCATCGACCAGCCGCTGAAAGGTATCGTGCTGGTCTGCCTGGCTACTTTCCTGTTTTCCAGCCACGACGCGATTTCCAAATACCTGTCGGCCTTCTACCCCATCGTGATGGTGGTCTGGGTGCGCTATCTCGTGCACACGCTGCTGATGGCGGGCTTCCTGCTGCCGCGTGAGGGGATGCGGGTGTTGCGCACCAAGCGGCCTTTGTTGCAAGTGGCGCGGGCGCTTTGCCTGATCGGGGTGAGCCTGCTGTTCACCACTGGCTTGCGCTATATCCCGCTGGCCGAGGCGACCTCGGTAATCTTCCTCGCGCCGTTATTGGTCACCTTGCTTTCGGTACCCCTGCTGCGCGAGCGGGTCTCCCGCGGGCAATGGGGAGCGGTGCTGGTGGGCTTCGCCGGGGTGCTTCTGATCGTGCGCCCGGGCGGTTCGCTGTTCACCCCGGCCGTTCTGCTTCCGTTGGCTGCGGCCGTGTGCTTTGCCTTCTACCAATTGCTGACACGCATCCTCACCCGCACCGACAGCTCGGCCACCAGCAACTTCATCACCGGCCTGACCAACACCCTGATCATGAGTGCCCTGGTGCCGTTCTTCTGGCATCTGCCGGACAACCTCAGCCACAGCCTGCTGATGCTGGCGCTGGGGGCCTGCGGCATGGGCGGGCACATGCTGCTGACCCAGGCGTTCCGCCACGCGTCGCCGCCGCTGCTGGCACCCTTCGGTTACGGGCAGATCGTCTTTGCCGGCCTGCTCGGGTTGCTGCTGTTCAACCATGCGCCGGATCAGCTCGGCCTGCTCGGCATCGCCATCATCGTCGGCAGCGGCCTGTTCATGGCCTACGCGCAGAAGCGCTAGGCGCTTTCTGCCTGACGCGAGTCGACGTAGTCCTTCAGCCACCGCAGTACCTGCACCGGCTCCCAGCGGGCGGGGTCGAACAGGGCGTAGGCCTGCCCCTGGTAACCCACCACATCCAGTTGTCGGTGATAGCCGGCACGCTGGAACAGGGCCTCGATCTCGGCCAGGCAAGTGTTGAAGTGCAGGCGGCCGAAGGGCGTCTTGCCATCGGTCACCAGGCCTTCCAGGCGTAGTTCTTCCACCGCTTCGCGGATTTCTTCCGGGGCCATGCGGCTCACGGTGTACTTCAACTGGCGCACATCCAGCATCGGGTCTTCCTCGTATTCAGTGCAGTCGCCGGCTGGCGAACAAAGGCTGCCTCTGGCCACGGGGCGGGAAGGGCAGCGGCAGCTGATAGGGCAGGGGAACGTTTGGTGGAACAGGTTGCTCGGGCATCGGCAAGCGGATCGGTGCTGATACAGGCATAGGACTTTTCCTGAATTACTGTATATTTATACAGATATCAGTTGCCGCCGTCTGATGGCAACCAAACCAAAGGAAAAATCTGTTGTCAGTCATTTCCCCTGACGCAGTACCCCGAGAACAAGAAAACTGATGATTCGCTCTATCCTGCTGTTTTGCCTGCTGTTTTCCGCCACCACCGAAGCCGCCGCACCACGTACCTTCAACGAAGCGAAGAAGGTCGCCTGGAAGCTCTATGCCACTCACCCGGTGGAGTTCTATTGCGGTTGCCGTTATGAGGGCAATCGCGTGGACCTGAAAAGCTGCGGTTACGTGCCGAGGAAGGCACCACAACGGGCCAAGCGCATCGAGTGGGAGCACATCGTGCCGGCCTGGGTGATCGGCCATCAGCGCCAGTGCTGGCAGCAGGGCGGGCGCAAGAACTGCGCGGAAAATGATCCGACCTACCAGCGTGCCGAGGCCGACCTGCATAACCTGGTGCCGAGCATCGGCGAGGTGAACGGCGATCGCAGCAATTACAGCTTCGCCTGGCTGCCACAGAAGCCGAGCCAATACGGCGCTTGCCCGATGGTGGTGGACTTCAAGGCACGCAAGGCGATGCCGCGCCAGCAGATCCGCGGGATGATCGCGCGTACCTACTTCTACATGAGCGACCGCTACGGCCTGCGCATCTCGAGCCAGGACCGCAAGCTCTACAACGCCTGGAACCGCCAGTACCCGGTGGAAGCCTGGGAGCGCAACCGCAATCAGCGCGTGGCCTGCGTGATGGGTTACGGCAATCCGTTTGTGGGGAAGGTGGATATGGGTGTTTGCCGGCGGTAGTGGCGGCGTTTTCGCGAATGAATTCGCTCCCACTGGCAAGTAGCTGCATTGCCTGTAGGAACTGGCTTGCCAGCGAATGGCTCCTTTTCGCTAGCAAGCTAGCTTCTACAAGGCTCCGGGACCGACGGTCGAATTCTGGCAGCCATTCAGTTCGCCCCTACAGGGAATCGATGGCCCACCAGTTGGGTAATAGGCGCTGTACCTCCGGCCGCGCGAAGCGGTCATCGATGAGGTGCACCACGCCTCGGTCGTCGGTCGTGCGGATGACCCGGCCGGCCGCCTGCACCACTTTCTGCAAGCCGGGATAGAGGTAGGCGTAGTCGTAGCCGGCGCCGAACTGTGCGGCCATGCGCAGCTTCAACTGCTCGTTGATGGGATTCAGTTGTGGCAGGCCAAGGGTGGCGACGAAGGCGCCGATCAGTCGCTCGCCGGGTAGGTCGATGCCTTCACCGAATGCGCCGCCGAGCACGGCGAAGCCGATGCCCTGGCCGCCCGCTTCGAAGCGCTGGATGAATGCCTGGCGCTCGGCTTCGTCCATCTGCCGTGCCTGCAGCCAGATGGGCACTTGCGGATGTTCGCGGGCGAACAGACTGGCGACCTGCTGCAGATAGTCATAGCTGCTGAAGAAGGCCAGGTAGTTGCCGGGACGTTCCGCAAACTGTCGGGCCATCAGCCCGGCGATGGGGGTGAGCGATGCGTTGCGGTGCTGGTAACGCGTGGAGACGTCGGTGGCTATCCGGACCTGAAGCTGTTCGGCGCTGAAGGGGGAGTCCACTTCCAGCCAGGGCGTATTGGCGGCCAGTCCCAGAAGGTCGCTGTAATAGCGGCGCGGGTTGAGGGTGGCCGAGAACAGTACGGTGGAATGGCTGGCGGCGAATCGGGGACCGATGAAGGGGGCGGGCACCAGATTGCGCAGACACAGGCGTGACAGGCTGCTTCCACTTTTACCGAGGCGCTTGCTGAGGTCGAACAATGAATGGCTGTCGAACTGCTCGGCCATGCGACCGAATTGCATGGCTTCGAAGTAGAACTCCTGCAGGGCGGCATCCATGGCGGTGGGATTGTCGGCGAGGTAGTCGGTAATCTCGGTTACCGCACCCTGGAGGGTATTGAGCAGTTTGGTCGGAGGTGCGTCATAAGCGCGGTAGTCCTCCGCCTGCTCCTTGTTCAGTTCGTTCCAGGCGCGGCCGACCCGTTCCAGGGATTTCTTCAGCACGGCCGGTGCACTCTTGCGCAGCGCCTTGAGGCTGAGTTGATCGAGCTCGGCCGAATACATCTTGCGCGCGCGCTCCACGAGGTTGTGCGCTTCGTCCACCAGCACCGCAACGCGCCACTGGTTGACGTTGGTCAGCCCGTGGAGCAGGGCGCTCGCGTCGAAGTAGTAGTTGTAATCGCCTACCACCACATCGCTCCAGCGGGCCATCTCCTGGGCCAGGTAGTAGGGGCAGACCTGATGGGCGAGTGCGATCTCCCGAATGGTTTCGCGGTCCAGCCAGCGGCGTTCCGCTGCTGCCTTGCGGGCGGCCGGCAAACGGTCGTAGAAGCCGCGGGCGAGGGGGCAGGATTCGCCGTGACAGGCATTTTCCGGGTGCTCGCAGGCCTTGTCGCGAGCGACCAGCTCAAGCACTCGCACGGGCGTTGCATCGATCTGCTGCAGGGCGTCGAGGGCCAATTGGCGACCGGGTGTTTTCGCGGCGAGGAAGAAGACCTTGTCCAGCGTCTGGCGCGGAACTGCCTTGAGCAGGGGAAACAAGGTGCCGAGGGTCTTGCCGATTCCGGTGGGCGCCTGGGCCATCAGGCAGCAACCGGTGCTGGCGGCCTTGTACACGGCCTCAGCAAGCTGGCGCTGGCCCTGGCGGAACGCGGCATGGGGAAAGGTGAGGGTTTCGAGGGCGGCGTCGCGCGCCTCTGTGTGGGCGAGCTCCTGTTCGGCCCAGGCAATGAAGCGTTGGCACTGGGTTTCGAAAAACAGACGCAGGTCGTCGGCCTTGTGGCGCTCGGTGAACAAGGTTTCTCTCTGGCTGCCAATGTCGAAATAGACCAGCGCAAGCTCGACCTCGGGAAGCGACTGCTGCTGGCAGAGCAGCCAGCCGTAGACCTTCACCTGGGCCCAGTGCAGGTGTCGGTGGTTTTCCGGCATGCGCTGGAGATCACCGCGATAGGTCTTCACTTCCTCCAGACGGTTCAGTGCCGGGTCATAACCGTCGGCGCGACCGCGCACACGCAGTGAGCCGAATTCGCCAACCAGCGCGACTTCCGTCTGGTAGCCCTCGCCCCGCCGGCTGGCCACCAGCGCGTGGCCCGCGATGCCTTCCTGGGCAGTGGGCGCCGGGGTGAAGCGCAGGTCGAGGTCGCCCGTCTTGGCGGTGAACTCGCAGAGCGCGCGTACGGCGACGCTGTAGTTCATGTCAGGCGTCCGCCCATTGCACGTAACAGACTTCCACGGGAATTCCGTGTTGGGCGCAGAACTCAAGCCAGCGCAGCTGGTTGTCCTGCAGTCGGTCACCGGGCCCCTTCACCTCGATCAGTCGGTAGCGGCGTTCGGCGGGCCAGAACTGGATCAGGTCCGGCAGGCCGGCGCGGTTGGACTTGATGTCGGCAAGGATTCGCTGGAAATAGGCCTTGAGCTGTGCCGCCGGCAGGCAGGCCAGGGCCTGGTCGAGCAGGGTTTCGTCCAGGTTGCCCCAGTAGACGAAGGGCGACAGCAGCCCCTGTTTGGCGGCGAAGGTCCGGCGAATGCTGGCCAGGTAGGCATCGCTATCCAGTTGTGCCAGGCAGGCATCGAACAGCTCTGTCCGGCGTGCATGGAAATCAGGACTGAGCAGGTCCGACGGGCCATTGTGGAACGGGTGGAAGAAGGCGCCGGGCAGCGCGGCGAAGATGGCGTCCCAGCACAGCAAGCCGAACAGCGAATTGAGCAGGGTGTTCTCCACGTAGTGCACGGGCGCGTCGTCTTCGTGCAAATGCAGCAGCACGGCATGTTCCACCGACAGCGGTTCCGGGGGGAGCGGCAGCAGCAGGTCGATACGCTGAACCGTGGCGCTGCCGGCTGGCGGCTCCTTGGGCAGGCCGAGTTTGCGTCGCAGGCGCGGCAGGATGCGGGTCAGGTGTTGCTGCTCTTCCTCGCTCTCGGGGGCAGCGTTGGCGATTTGCGCAAGATCGAAGGCATCGTCATGGGCCTCCAGGCGTTCGAATACACGGATACGTCGCACCCGCGCCCCTGGGTAGTCGCAGAGGCTGTACAGGCCAAGTGCCGCTTCCAGCAACTCGCAGCGCTCGCAATGCTGGCCGATCTGGAACAACAGCTTGCGTCGACGTGCATCCAGCCAGGGGTTGGCGTGGGTTTCGAGTGGAAGTTCGGGCAGCAGTTGTTCGAGTGCCTCACCCGCCTCGAAGCGCTCCCTCCAACGGTGAAGGCGCAGGTAGTAGTCGAGGTCGGCACGCTCGCGGAAGCCCCTTGCCGAGGCATCGATCTCCACCTTCTCGTACTGATAGATGCCGAGGTCGGCGAGGACGAATTCGGACCAGTCCTGATAGAGGTTGCCGAAGAACATCAGCCGTAGGCGATCAAAAACGTCCATCAGGCCGAGGGCATAGACGCAATCGCTGCTGGCCGGAAACCAGTCGGCGAAGGTGCGGCGCCCATGGTGTTCGGCAAGCAGGTTCTCCAGGCGCTGTGCCTTGCGCCCCGGTGCCTTGCCGAAGCAGATATCCACTTCGCCGAGGGTAAGCAGGCCGAAAAGTTGAGCCAGGTCCAGCTCCGCTGCGGCATCCACCCAGCCAAGTGCCAGCAGCGGAAGCGCCGCCTCGCGGGTATCGCCGATCTCCGCGTAGTTCAGTTTGCTCGCCCGAAACAGCGCGCCTTTACGCATCACCATGCGAACCAGGAGCGCCTGGGAGGCGCGGGGGAGGACGCGGAAATCTTCGATGAACGCCACTTCCTCGCCGTCCAGCAGGTCGTGATAACGCTCGCTGATCCAGTCCAGCAGCGTGTGGAAGTTGTGCAGGTAATAGAAGGGATCGTCGAGGGCGGCAGGCATGGCGGGAGGAGGGCGGACCGGTCTTTTACTGTGGATATATACAGATATCAGGCGCGGCGGGTGCCCGGCAAATGCATTTCGATCAATGGGGCCGCAGGCGGCACGACGCTATTTATTTTGTGGCGCCTGAATCTAAAAAACCTATATCCAAAGCCTTCTGGCGCGCGGGGCGCAGCGCTTTTCGCGCTGGTAGCTTTTTCCTAGCCAGCGACTACAAAAATCATAATTTCGCGATTTCCTCGCTCTGAACAGAATGCGGCCAACACCCCTTACCGATAGCCGCATCAGCAAAACAAGAATGATCAGAGTCAGAGGAGGCAAGCGATGACCGACCTGAACCAGACCGCGTTTCAGAAGTACGCGGAGAAGGCAGTTGAAACAATAGAGATCGATACGCTGGTTGTGGGTGCTGGCCAGGCCGGCGTGGCCATGAGTGAGCACCTGACCAAGCTCGGCGTTCCGCACCTGGTGCTGGAGCGCAATCGCATTGCCGAAGCCTGGCGTACTGGGCGCTGGGACTCGCTGGTGGCCAACGGGCCGGCCTGGCATGACCGTTTCCCGGGGCTGGAGTTTGACCTCGATCCCGACGCCTTCGCTTCCAAGGAGCAGGTGGCGGCCTATTTCGAAGCCTACGCCAAGCAGTTCGATGCCCCCATCCGCACCGGCGTGGAAGTGAAGTCGGTGGTGCGCAATGCTGATCGTCCAGGATTCACCGTCGAAACCTCGGAGGGTGTGATCCAGGCCAATCGTGTGGTCGCCGCGACCGGACCTTTCCAGCGCCCGATCATTCCACCGATTGCGCCCAGCAGCGCAAGTGTCACGCAGATTCACTCCGCCCAGTACCGCAATCCGCAGCAACTTCCGGAAGGCGGCGTGCTGGTGGTAGGGGCCGGCTCGTCCGGGGTGCAGATTGCCGATGAGCTGCAGCGCGCCGGCAAGCAGGTCTACCTGTCGGTCGGTCCGCACGATCGTCCGCCGCGCGCCTACCGCAATCGCGACTTCTGCTGGTGGCTTGGTGTACTCGGTCTGTGGGATGCGGAAGCCGCCCAGCCGGGCAAGGAGCACGTGACTATTGCTGTGAGCGGTGCTCGTGGTGGTCATACCGTCGACTTCCGGGCACTGGCCCATCAAGGTGTGACGCTCGTCGGCCTCACCAAGTCGTTCGAAGGCGATGCGGTGACCTTCCAGGCGGACCTTGCGGAAAACATCGCTCGCGGCGACGAGAACTATCTGTCGCTGCTGAATGCCGCGGACGCCTACATCGAGCGCAACGGCCTCGATCTGCCGGAGGAGCCCGAGGCCCGCGCGACCTACCCGGACCCGGAATGCGTGAGCAACCCGATACTCGAACTGGACCTGGTAAAGGCGGGCGTCACTTCGATCATCTGGGCGACGGGCTACGCGGTCGATTACAGCTGGCTGAAGGTCAACGCCTTCGATGCCAAGGGCAAGCCGCAGCACCAGCGCGGTGTGTCGGCTGAGCCGGGTATCTATTTCCTCGGCCTGCCATGGCTGTCCCGCCGGGGCTCCACCTTTATCTGGGGTGTCTGGCACGACGCCAAGCACATTGCCGACCACATCGCCACACAGCACAAGTACCTCGCCTATCGCGATGCCTCGCAGCGCCAGGCGAAAGGCTGAGGCAGGGTCTCCGTGAAAGCGACTACCGCTATTCGTGTGTTCAAACAATCAGATTTCTGGAAGTGATTCGATGCCTACCCATACTCGCATTCGCATGTTCAACACCAAGGACACCTATCCGAACCAGTCGCTGGACAACGACCTGTGCCAGGCCGTGCGTGCCGGCAACACTGTCTATGTGCGTGGCCAGGTCGGGACTGATTTCGAGGGGCGGCTGGTTGGTCTCGGCGACCCGCGCGCGCAGACCGAGCAGGCCATGAAGAATGTCAAGCAACTGCTGGAAGAGGCGGGCAGCGACCTGTCCCACATCGTCAAGACCACCACCTATCTGATTGACCCCCGCTACCGCGAGCCGGTCTACCAGGAAGTGGGCAAGTGGCTCAAAGGCGTGTTCCCCATCTCCACCGGGCTGGTGGTTTCCGCCCTGGGCCAGCCGCAGTGGCTGATGGAAATCGATGTGATCGCAGTGATCCCGGACGACTGGCAGTCGGCACACGCATAAGGAGCAGGAGTATGACGTTCTCTATCATTGGCCGCTGCCCGGAGACCGGGCAGCTCGGCATCGCCATCAGCTCTTCAAGCATCGCGGTCGGCGCGCGTTGCCCGTGGGTGCGGGCGGGCGTGGGTGCGGTGGCGACCCAGAACGTCACCCTGCCGGCCCTGGGACCCCAGATTCTTGACCTGCTCGACGGGCAACAGCTGGAGCCTGCGGCGGCCCTTGATCGGGCCCTCAGCACCAACGGCTGGAGTCAGTATCGGCAGGTCACAGTGATCGATAGCCACGGCCGCACTGCGCTGTTCAGTGGTAGCGAGGCGCTGGGCGTGCACAACGCGGTGGCTGGCGAGCAGTGCGTCGCAGCAGGGAACCTGTTGTCGGGCACCCATGTCATCGAAGCCATGGTGAAGGCGTTCGAGGCAGCTCCCGGTCTTCTGGCGGACCGCCTGCTGGCAGCCATGCATGCTGCGATGGCGGCAGGTGGCGAAGCGGGCCCGGTTCACTCGGCAGCACTCAAGGTGATGGGTGACCTCACCTGGCCGCTCGTCGATCTGCGGGTCGATTGGGCGGAGGAGGACCTGATCGGCCGGCTGGACGCGCTCTGGCAGGCCTATCGGCCGCAGATGCAGGACTACGTCACCCGTGCGCTGAATCCGACGGCAGCCCCCAGCTACGGGGTGCCGGGCGATGAGTGAGGTCTCCAGTCGCGATCTGCTCGAACGACTGGTGGGTTTTGCCACCGTCAGTCGGGACTCCAATCTGGAGCTGATCGCGTTCATCCGGGATTACCTGTCCGGGCTCGGGGTCGAGAGTGAGATGCTCTATAACCCCGAACGCACCAAGGCCAACCTGTTCGCCACCATCGGTCCTCGCGACCGGGGTGGCGTCGTGCTGTCTGGTCATACCGACGTGGTGCCCGTGGACGGGCAGGCCTGGACGGTCGAACCATTCAGGCTGACCGAAAGGGAAGGGCGGTTATACGGGCGCGGTACGGCGGATATGAAAGGCTTCATTGCTTCCGTACTGGCTGCTGTCCCGGCGTTTCTGGAGCGGCCACTGACGCTGCCCGTGCATCTGGCCTTCTCCTATGACGAGGAGGTCGGCTGCCTTGGGGTGCGTCCCATGCTCGCGGAGCTGGAAAAACGGCCGCACAAGCCGCGCCTGTGCCTGATCGGCGAACCCACGGAGTTGAAGCCGGTGCTGGGCCACAAGGGGAAGCTGGCCATGCGCTGTGAGGTCCAGGGCGCCGCCTGTCATTCCGCGTACGCGCCTTATGGCGTGAATGCCATCGAGTACGCGGCTCGATTGATCGGCAAGCTGGGCGAGATCGGTGCGGAACTGGCACGGCCGGAACTTCACGATGAGCGTTTCGATCCTCCGTTCTCTACGGTGCAGACCGGCACCATCAAGGGCGGCCGTGCGCTGAACATCGTCCCGGCGGAGTGCGAGTTCGATTTTGAGGTGCGCGCGCTGCCGGGCTTCGATGCGCAGCAAGTGGCGGATGAACTGAACGCCTTCGCCGAGGACGAATTGGTGCCGCAGATGCGCAGGGTGCAGGCGGATACTGGCATCAGTCTCAAACCGTTGAGCGCCTATCCGGGACTGGCCACTCCGCCTGACGGTGAAGCGGCTCGCCTGCTGGCACTCCTCTCTGGTTCGACGGAGTTCGGCACCGTGGCCTTCGGCACCGAGGGCGGGTTGTTCCATCAGGCCGGCATCCCCACGGTCGTCTGCGGCCCGGGCAGCATGGACCAGGGCCACAAGCCGGACGAGTTCGTCAGTCTTCAACAGCTGATGGATTGCGACGCAATGCTGCGCCGTCTGGCGCTTTATCTACAGGGCGAGGAGCGTCTGCTGTAGACTGCCGCACCCCTTTAGGTATGGCTGGGGTGTGAGATTGACGGGCGTCAACCCCATTGCTACCATTCCAGCCCTTATGTTGGCTCGATTCCTCCGTCCGGAGGTTGAAAAAGCCAATGTCAACCCCGAGTTTTGCGCAGCTTCCGGATTCCGCTGGGCGTTGCGCCACCGGGACGGTGTGGGATACCAGCTTCGATCCCCATCGCCTCTATTGATGACTTGACCGCATTGGCTGGAGTGCGGAATAGGGCCTTTCCTGGCCTTTGACTACAGGTATGAACATGAGCGAAAGCTTTGCAGAACTTTTTGAAGAAAGCCTGAAATCCCTCGACATGCAGCCGGGTGCAATCATCACCGGCATCGTGGTCGACATCGATGGTGACTGGGTCACTGTCCATGCTGGCCTGAAATCCGAGGGCGTCATCCCGGTCGAGCAGTTCTATAACGAACAAGGCGAACTGACCATCAAGGTGGGTGACGAGGTCCACGTTGCGCTTGACGCGGTGGAAGATGGCTTCGGTGAAACCAAGCTGTCCCGCGAAAAAGCCAAGCGCGCCGAGTCCTGGCTGGTTCTGGAAGCCGCCTTCAACGCCGAAGAAGTGGTCAAGGGCGTTATCAATGGCAAGGTCAAGGGCGGTTTCACCGTCGACGTCAGCGGCATCCGCGCGTTCCTGCCGGGCTCCCTGGTCGACGTGCGTCCCGTACGCGACACTACCCACCTGGAAGGCAAGGAACTCGAGTTCAAGGTCATCAAGCTGGATCAGAAGCGCAACAACGTTGTCGTTTCCCGTCGCAGCGTCCTGGAAGCCGAGAACAGCGCCGAGCGTGAAGCCCTGCTGGAATCCCTGCAGGAAGGCCAGCAAGTCAAAGGTATCGTCAAGAACCTCACCGACTACGGTGCGTTCGTTGACCTGGGCGGCGTAGACGGCCTGCTGCACATCACCGACATGGCTTGGAAGCGCATCAAGCATCCGTCCGAGATCGTCAACGTTGGTGACGAGATCGACGTGAAGGTCCTGAAGTTCGACCGCGAGCGCAACCGCGTTTCCCTGGGCCTGAAGCAACTGGGCGAAGACCCATGGGTTGCCATCAAGGCTCGTTACCCGGAAGGCACTCGCGTGACCGCCCGTGTAACCAACCTCACCGACTACGGCTGCTTCGCCGAGCTGGAAGAGGGCGTGGAAGGCCTGGTACACGTTTCCGAAATGGACTGGACCAACAAGAACATCCATCCGTCGAAAGTCGTTCAGGTTGGCGACGAAGTGGAAGTTCAGGTTCTGGACATCGACGAAGAGCGTCGTCGTATCTCCCTGGGCATCAAGCAGTGCAAGTCTAACCCGTGGGAAGACTTCTCCAGCCGCTTCAACAAGGGCGACAAGATCTCCGGCACCATCAAGTCGATCACCGATTTCGGTATCTTCATCGGCCTGGAAGGTGGTATCGACGGTCTGGTTCACCTGTCTGACATCTCCTGGAACGAAGTTGGCGAAGAAGCCGTACGCCGCTTCAAGAAGGGCGACGAGCTGGAAACCGTCATCCTCTCCGTTGATCCGGAGCGTGAGCGCATCTCCCTGGGCATCAAGCAGCTGGAAGACGATCCGTTCTCCAGCTACGCCTCCATGCACGAGAAGGGCAGCATCGTTCGCGGCACCGTGAAAGAAGTTGACGCCAAGGGCGCTGTAATCAGCCTCGGCGGCGAGATCGAAGGTGTTCTGAAGGCTTCCGAAATCAGCCGTGACCGCGTTGAAGACGCTCGCAACGTGCTGAAGGAAGGCGAAGAAGTCGAAGCCAAGATCATCAGCATCGACCGTAAGAGCCGCGTAATCAGCCTCTCCATCAAGTCCAAGGACGTTGATGACGAGAAGGACGCCATGAAGGAACTGCGCAAGCAGGAAGTCGAGTCCACCGGCCCGACCACCATTGGTGACCTGATCCGGGCTCAGATGGAGAACCAGGGCTAATCACCCTGCTCCATCAAGCAAGAAGGGCGGCCTAGGCCGCCCTTCTTGTTGCCCGCGATTTACCATCCCGCGTTGAGGCTGTTCAAAGCCCTTCCGGCGTGCTAAAACTCATAGAGCTGATCTAGCCGCTTGAATTAGAAGGGAAAACCATGACCAAGTCGGAGTTGATCGAACGAATCGTTACCCACCAGGGGCAACTGTCGTCCAAGGACGTAGAGCTCGCCATCAAGACCATGCTTGAACAGATGTCCCAGGCGCTGGCTACGGGGGATCGAATCGAGATTCGGGGCTTTGGTAGCTTCTCACTTCACTTCCGCGCGCCGCGAGTCGGACGTAACCCGAAGACCGGTGAGTCTGTGCGTCTCGACGGTAAATTTGTGCCGCATTTCAAGCCGGGCAAGGAGTTGCGCGATCGAGTTAATGAGTAACTCGGTTCATGGGAGGTGATGACACCTCTTCTTAGAGTGGGCGAATCAACGTCTGGAGTTCCCCCATTGCGCTTGAGGGCAGTTTCTTGCGCAGCCTCAAGCTTCTCTTGATCTCTCTATTTCCTGCTGCACGCCGATAGTTTCCGTTGGCAGCACCTGCAGTGGGCAGTGTGCTGGATAAGGTAACGAGCCTTGCGGCGTAAGCTCGTGCTGAATTCGATAGAGCGATCGCTGCTGTTGAGGCCGACGACTACGTCCGTGTGCGCCAACTCCTACGCGAGACCGTCAACGGTTACACCCCTGAAAAGGAAATAGTTGACTGGATCCATCAGCCGCGACGAATTGAGCCTTCCAACTCCAGGCATTAGTTTGTGTCGGGGCGGTTTCTGGATGTACCGCCCTTCCCCTTACCGATGACAAGGAGTGTTCACTATGTTTCGTGTGCGTATCGCCTCGCTGTTTCTCGTTCTCTGTTCCCTATGTCTTGGCTATAGCCATGTCGCTGTGGCAGCTAAGGCTGCGCCTGCGGCGGTGGTTGATAGCTCTGCAAACCAGACGGGTAAGCTGAATATCAATACCGCGGATGAGTTGGCGCTGCAGGACCATATGGTTGGTATCGGCGCTGCGAAGGCCAAGGCAATCGTGCAGTATCGCGAGGAGAATGGTCCGTTCTCTTCGGTAGACGATCTGCTGGAGGTCAAGGGAATTGGTGTCAAGACTCTGGAGAAAAGTCGAGACAGACTGGCCGTCGAGTAGCGTACGAGCGAATCAAGAGCCGGCCTTCGAGGCCGGCTTTTTGTTGGCTGCTACTAGTCAGAATGGCGGCGTTTCGATTTGGATATGAAGCAAAAGCGAAACGCGATTCAGTGCGCTCAAACGGGGGACGAGGGGGCGAACAACTTGAGTCCAGAGAGTGTTTTTCGCCCAAAAGAAAAAGCCCCCGGCATGTGCCGAGGGCTTTTAATTTGGCTCCGCGACCTGGACTCGAACCAGGGACCCAATGATTAACAGTCATTTGCTCTACCGACTGAGCTATCGCGGATCGGATGCGCGTATCTTACTGATTAGAAAGGAGAAGTCAAGCATTTGCTTGAGCCTCCCCTCTTCCGCCTCAGAGTACCTGGGTAATCGCGCGGGTGATGTTCGCCAGGTTGCTGTTGTTCAGCGCGGCAACGCAGATGCGGCCGGTGCTGACCGCGTAGATGCCGAACTCGTTTTTCAGGCGCTCTACTTGCTCGGCGGTCAGGCCGGAGTAGGAGAACATGCCGCGCTGACGAGCCACGAAGCTGAAATCGCGCTTGGCACCCTGGGCGGCAAGTTGCTCGACCATGGCCAGGCGCATGCTGTGGATGCGGGTGCGCATTTCACCCAGCTCGCCTTCCCACATGGCGCGCAGTTCCGGGCTGTTGAGCACGGCGGCAACTACGGTGGCGCCATGGGTGGGCGGGTTGGAATAGTTGGTGCGGATCACGCGCTTGACTTGCGACAGGACGCGGCCAGCCTCTTCCTTCGAGTTGGTCACCACGGACAAGGCGCCGACGCGCTCGCCGTACAGCGAGAAGGACTTGGAGAAGGAACTGGAGACGAAGAACTGCAGGCCGGATTCGGCGAACAGGCGCACTGCGAACGCGTCTTCATCGATGCCAGCGCCGAAGCCCTGGTAGGCGATGTCGAGGAACGGTACATGCTCGCGTTCGCGCAGGACTTCCAGGACGGCTTTCCAGTCTTCCAGTTCGAGGTCCACGCCGGTCGGGTTGTGGCAGCAAGCGTGCAGCACCACGATGGACCGGGCGGGCAGGGCTTTCAGGTCTTCCAGCAAGCCGGCACGATTCACGCCATTGGTGGCAGCATCGTAGTAGCGGTAGTTCTGCACCGGGAAACCGGCGGCTTCGAACAGGGCGCGATGGTTTTCCCAGCTCGGGTCGCTGATGGCGACAACGGCATTGGGCAGCAGTCGCTTGAGGAAGTCGGCGCCGGTTTTCAGCGCGCCGGTACCGCCTACGGCCTGGGTGGTGACCACGCGACCTTGGGCCAGCAGTTCGGAGTCAGTGCCGAACAGCAGCTTTTGCACGGCCTGGTCGTAAGACGCGATACCCTCGATTGGCAGGTAGCCGCGCGGGGCATGCGCTTCGATGCGGGCCTTTTCCGCTTCGGCTACAGCGCGCAGGAGCGGGATACGGCCTTGCTCGTTGTAGTAGACGCCCACGCCCAGGTTGATCTTGTCGGCACGGGTATCGGCGTTGAACGCTTCGTTGAGACCCAGGATAGGATCACGCGGAGCCATTTCGACGGCAGAAAACAGACTCATGATGCGGCAGCTCGGAGGAGGAAGATGAGGATGGGATGCAACCCCGAACGATGTGCGCTAGGGGTTGCGCAATCGGGCCGGTATTATAGCGGCCCAGACAGTTTGCGGCGATATCGCGCGCAAGCTTTCCGCCAGGTATGACGCCCGTTCTGCCCAGGTGTCACATCCAATGTCGAGGTCAGCATGTCGGAGTTCCAGCTTGTAACCCGTTTCAAGCCCGCCGGCGACCAGCCGGAGGCCATTCGACAGATGGTGGAAGGGCTTGAAGCCGGCCTTTCGCACCAGACGCTGCTGGGGGTTACCGGGTCGGGAAAGACCTTCAGCATCGCCAATGTCATTTCCCAGGTGCAGCGTCCGACGCTGGTGCTGGCGCCCAACAAGACATTGGCCGCGCAGCTATATGGTGAGTTCCGCACCTTCTTCCCGAACAACTCCGTCGAGTACTTCGTTTCTTACTACGACTATTACCAGCCGGAAGCTTACGTTCCGTCCTCCGATACCTATATCGAGAAAGATGCCTCGATCAACGACCATATCGAGCAGATGCGCCTGTCTGCGACCAAGGCGTTGCTGGAGAGGCCGGACGCCATCATCGTTGCGACCGTTTCTTCCATCTATGGCCTGGGTGATCCGGCGTCCTACCTGAAGATGGTGCTGCATATCGACCGCGGCGATCGTCTCGATCAGCGAACCCTGCTGCGCCGCCTGGCAGAGTTGCAATACACCCGCAATGACATGGACTTTGCCCGCGCAACCTTCCGTGTTCGCGGCGATGTCATCGATATTTTCCCGGCGGAATCCGACCTGGAAGCGATCCGTGTCGAACTGTTCGACGATGAGGTGGAAAGCCTTGCGGCGTTCGATCCCCTGACCGGTGAGGTGATCCGCAAGCTGCCGCGCTTCACCTTCTATCCGAAAAGTCACTACGTAACGCCGCGCGAAGTCCTGCTTGAAGCGGTGGACCAGATCAAGGAAGAGCTCAAGGAGCGCCTGGAGCAGTTGCGTTCGGCCAACAAGCTGGTGGAAGCGCAGCGGCTGGAGCAGCGTACCCGCTTCGATCTGGAAATGATTCTCGAGCTGGGCTATTGCAACGGTATCGAGAACTACTCCCGTTATCTCTCCGGGCGCGCTCCGGGCGAGGCGCCGCCGACGCTCTACGATTACCTGCCAGCGAATTCCCTGCTGGTGATCGACGAATCCCACGTCACAGTTCCCCAGGTAGGTGCAATGTTCAAGGGCGACCGTTCGCGCAAGGAAACCCTCGTGGAGTACGGTTTCCGCCTGCCATCGGCGCTGGACAACCGCCCGCTGCGTTTCGATGAGTGGGAGGCCATCAGTCCGCAGACCATCTTCGTGTCCGCCACCCCGGGCCCTTACGAGGGCGAGCATGCTGGCCGGGTGGTGGAGCAGGTGGTGCGGCCGACGGGCCTGGTGGACCCGCAGGTGGAAGTGCGTCCGGCCACTACCCAGGTGGACGACCTGCTTTCCGAGATCCGCAAACGTGTAGCGGTCGAAGAGCGGGTGCTGGTCACCACGCTGACCAAGCGCATGGCGGAGGACCTCACCGACTACCTGGCTGACCATGACGTCAAGGTGCGTTACCTGCACTCGGATATCGATACCGTGGAGCGGGTGGAAATCATCCGCGACCTGCGTGTCGGCGCTTTCGACGTGTTGGTGGGGATCAACCTGCTGCGCGAAGGCCTGGATATGCCGGAAGTTTCGCTGGTGGCCATCCTGGACGCCGACAAGGAAGGCTTCCTGAGGTCCGAGCGTTCGCTTATCCAGACCATCGGACGTGCGGCGCGCAACCTGAACGGCAGGGCGATTCTGTACGCCGACAACGTCACCGGGTCCATGCAGCGCGCGCTGGATGAGACCGATCGACGCCGGAGCAAGCAGGTGGCGTTCAACGAAGCCCACGGCATCGTGCCGAAAGGTGTGAAGAAGGACATTCAGGACATCCTCGAAGGTGCGACCGTACCGGGCTCGCGTAGCAACAAGCGCAAGGCCATGGCCAAGGCGGCCGAAGAGAGCGCCCGCTACGAAGCGGAACTGCGTTCGCCGAGCGAAATCACCAAGCGCATTCGCCAGATGGAAGAGAAGATGTTCCAGTTGGCGCGCGACCTGGAGTTCGAGGCTGCGGCGCAATTGCGCGACGAAATCCAGAAGTTGCGGGAGCGACTGCTCCAGCTCTGAATGCACGAGGGCGCCATCTGGCGCCCTTGCTCTTTACCTTCAGCGTCTGCCGAAAATGATCATCACGACGCCTGCCAGAGTCGCCAGGCAGGCAAGCAGTGCGGCAGTTTCGAGCCGTTCTCCGAGGATCACGAAGCCGAGCAGGAGGGCCACTACCGGATTGACGAAGGCGAAGGTCGAAACCAGGCTCGGTTTCACCTCCCTCAGCAGCCAGAAGTAAGCGGGATAAACCCCCAGGCTGACCGGCACCACCAGATAGGCCATCCAGAGCCAGGCATCCAGGCTCACGCTGGACAGGTCCACTCCGCTCCAGTCCCCACGCCACAGGCCGAAGATCGCGAGAATCAGCGTGCCCGTCAGCATCTGCAGGCTCAGTCCCATCCAGCTGGAACGGAAGGGCGGGCGTTGGCGCAACATCCATGCGCCGACCGCCCAGAGGAGAGTGGCTATTACCACCAGTCCGCCGGCGAACCATTGATCGAAGCCGGCATCCCCGCCGAGGCCCTTGCCCATCAGCATCACAATGCCGCCGCTGGCAAGCGCCAGGCCGCACAGGACCCAGAGTGGCGGGCGACGGTCGAGCAGCCACTCCAGCGCGACGCTCCAGAGGGGGAGGGTGGTGTAGAGCATCGCCAGCATGCCGGTGGGCAGGAACTGGTTGGCGTAGATCAGCGCCCCCTGACCAACGGCAATCAGCAAGATCCCTCCGACCAGTGCGCTGCCGAAGTCGCTGCGTTGAACCTGCGCCTTGCCGGTCGCCAGCACCCAGCCAAGAGCCAGGCTGCCCGCGAACAGGAAGCGCAAGGTGGCGATGACAAAGGGTGGAAGTTCACGCAGGAGGAAATGATTGGCCAGGTAAGTGGTGCCCCAGCCGACGTAAATCATGGCGAAGGCACCGATCAGAAGAAGGGTGCGGCGGGTTGAAGCGTGGGAAGACATGTACAGCCTGAAGCGAAGCGCGCCGGATGCCCGGCGCGGGATTAGTGGGCGGCGGCGCTGGCGCCGCCGGTAGCGCCGACGGGCAGGGCGCGGGTGAGCAGCACGGCGAGCATGCTGACGCCGAGGGCGATGCCGATGAAATGGAAGGCGTCATTGTAGGCCATGATGCTGGCCTGCTGGTGTGCGATTTCGCTGAGCTTGCCGAGGGCCGCTTGCTCGCTGCCGAGCTTTTCCGTCAGCAGTGCCAGGCGCTCGCCGACCTGCGGATTGCTGGGCACCAGGGATTCGCGCAGGTAGTCGAAGTAGACCTTGGCGCGGGCGTCCAGCAGGGTCGCAAGCAGAGCGATGCCGATGGCGCCGCCCAGATTTCGCAGGATGTTGAATAGGCTGGAGGCAGAGCCGGCATCCTGCGGCTGGATGTAGGCGGTGGCGATCAGCGACACGGTCACCATCACCAGTGGCTGGCCGAGGGCGCGAATGATCTGGATCTGGTTGAACTGTGGCCCCGCGAAGTCCGGGTTGAGTACGCCAGAGGCAAAGCTGGCGTAACCAAACAGGCCGAAACCCAGGGCGCAGAGGAACTTGGGCGGAATGACTTTCATCAACTTGGGGACGAGCGGAATCAGGAATAGCTGCGGAACACCCATCCACATGATCACTTCGCCGATCTGCAGCGCGTTGTAACCCTGGATCTGCGCCAGATACAGCGGCAACACATAAATCGAACCGTACAGGCCCATGCCTAGACCGACACTGGAAATGCTCGACAAGCCGAAGTTGCGGTTTTTCAGGATTCCCAGGTTGATCAGCGGATTGGGGCGTGAGACCTGGAGGATGACGAAAAGGACCAGGCTCACCAGCGCAATGCTGCCCAGGCCGACGATCAGTTCAGACTCCAGCCAGTCCTTGCGGTGGCCTTCTTCGAGAAACACCTGCAGGCAACCGAGGCCGACCCCGAGGGTCACGATGCCGGCGTAGTCGGTACGCTTCAGCAGCTCCCAGTGCGGCGCCTTCTTTTCCAGGCCATAGAGCAGGCCGGCAATCATCAGCAGGCCCGGTGGTACGTTGATATAGAAGATGTACTCCCAGCCGAAGTTTTCCGTCAGCCAGCCACCCAGGGTTGGGCCGATGGAGGGGGCGAAGGTCGCGGTGATGGCGAACAGCGCCATGCCCTTGGCGCGGTGGTGCTCCGGCAGCTTGATCAACGTAAGGGTGAACGCCAGCGGAATCAGTGCGCCGCCTGTGAATCCCTGCAAGGCGCGGAAGGCAATCATGCTTTCCAGGCTCCAGGCCAGTGAGCAGAGCAGCGATGAAATCAGGAAGCCTACGGACACCCAGACCGCGAGGCGTCGTGCCGAGAGCAACTGCACCAGCCAGGCGGTGAGCGGGATCATGATGATTTCCGCCACCAGGTAGGAGGTGGAAATCCACGAGCCTTCTTCCAGAGTGGCGGACAGCGCGCCCTGGATGTCCTTGAGCGAGGAGTTGGTGATCTGGATGTCCAGCACCGCCATGAAGGCGCCCAGCATGGCGCTCATCACGGCTATCCAGTCACGTCGACTCGGTTCGCCAGTGGGGCGAACCAGTGCATCACCCGCCATGGTTCTCGGCCTTCAGGCTCACTTTGACCAGAACGGACATGCCGGGGCGAATGCGCCCTTTGAGCGGGTTGTCGGAAGCGAAAGTCAGCTTCACCGGAATGCGTTGGACCACCTTGGTGAAGTTGCCGGTGGCGTTGTCTGGCGGCAGCAGGCTGAACTGGGCGCCGGAGGCCGCGAAGAGGCTGTCCACGCGCGCCTCGATGGGGGTGTCGGGGAAGCTGTCGAAGATCAGTTCTGCGGTCTGGCCCGGCAGCATGTGCTCGATCTGGGTTTCCTTGAAGTTCGCCTGGACCCAGATGTCTTCGTCCGGCACCAGTGACATCAAATGCGCGCCTACCTGGACGTATTGGCCATTGCGCGCGGCGCGCTGGCCCACGCGACCGTCGATGGGCGAGCGGATTTCGGTACGGCTGAGGTTCAGCTCTGCCTGGGCGACTTCGGCACGTGCGGTGGCGATCTGTGCTTCCAGGCGCTTGATCTCGGCGTTAAGCGCATCCACTTGCTGGCGCTGGGCCTTGAGGTCAGCTTCTGCCTTGGCGACCTGGGAACGGGCGACGCGGGAGTCAGCGGACAGGGTAGTGACGCGCTCCTCGGAGACATAGCCGGGCTTACGCAAGGTCTGTGCACGGGACAGGTCGATCTGGGTGCGGCCCAGGGTCGCCTGGGTGGCGGCGACATCGGCCTGGCTCGCGGCGATCAGGCTGGACTGCTGAACGAGTTTGCTCTGCGCCTGAGCCAACTCGGCTTCGCGCGTATCGAGCTGCGCCCGCGCCCGCTCCAGGGCGAGCTTGAAGTCGTCGGCGTCGAGACGCACCAGAACATCGCCTTTCTTCACTTGCTGGTTGTCGCTGACCAGCACTTCATCGATACGCGCACCCAGCTGGCTGGAGATGCGAGTGATTTCACCCTGCACGTAGGCGTTGTCGGTGGATTCGACGAATCGGCCGATCAGCAGCCAGTGGGCGAAGAGGCCGGCGGCGACCAGAGCCACCAGGGCGATGAAGGTGAGCAGGCGGCGTTGCAGTTTGGCGGGCATGGGAAAACGTGGCTCGAAGTCTTTGCAGAATGTTGCGAATCTAGCAGTGTTCCGTGCTCGCCAATAGCCGGTACAATTCAGAAACTTTGTTGCTTATAGGGAACAATAATGGGGCTGGATGATGCGCTTATCTTCACTCGCGTAGTCGAGTGCCACAGCTTCACCCAGGCCGCGCAAAGCCTGGGCATGCAGAAATCCACCGTCAGTCGCCGCATTGCACTCCTGGAGGAGCGCCTCGGGGTGCGCCTGCTCAATCGCACGACCCGCAAGCTGCGCCTGACCGAAGTAGGGCTGGCCTATTACGAAAGATGCCGGCAGATCATGCTGGACTTTGCCGAAGCCGAGCAGGCGGTCATGCAATTGCAGCAGGAGCCCTCCGGCCTGCTGCGCGTGACTGCGCCTATCGAATTTGGGCAGTTGTTCCTCGGTAAGGTGCTGGGTAGCTTCATGCGCCAGTACCCGCAGATCACGGCTGAAGTTGAAATCACCTCGCGCAATGTCGATCCGCTGGAAGAGGGCGTGGACATCGCGATCATGATCGGCCAGCCGCAGGACTCGACCCTGATCGCTCGCAAGTTGTTCGAGAGCGGTCGGCGGCTTTGCGCGAGCCCGGCTTACCTTGCTGCCCACGGCACGCCGCGTACGGTGGAGGCCCTAGCTGGCCATCGTGCCGTCCTGCTGCCCCAGGATTCCCAGCGCTACTGGATGCTGCAAGGAGAAAGCGTGCCCTGTCAGCGCGTCCTCTATTGCAACAACATCACCTTTGCCCGCGAGGCCGTGTTGGCTGGGGCCGGGATCGCGGGCCTGCCGTTGATGTTCACCGAATCGGCCGTGCAGCGCGGCGAGCTGATCGAGCTGCTGCCTGAAGCGCGATTACCCAGTGGCGAAATCTATGCGGTCTATCCGTCGCGGCGTTTCCAGGCGATGAAGGTCAAGGCATTCCTCGACTTCCTGATGCGTAGCCTTCCGGTGCAGGAAGGACACTTGCTGGAGCCGATGGCGACCAGCCTGATAAGATCGCGCCTTTGATCCACCTTGAGTTTCGAGACCACTCCATGACCACCGTCCGTACCCGTATCGCGCCGTCGCCCACCGGCGACCCGCACGTGGGCACCGCCTACATCGCCCTGTTCAATCTGTGTTTCGCGCGCCAGCACGGCGGTCAGTTCATCCTGCGTATCGAGGACACCGACCAACTGCGCTCCACGCGTGAATCCGAGCAGCAGATCTACGACGCCCTGCGTTGGCTCGGTATCGAGTGGGACGAAGGCCCGGACGTTGGTGGCCCGCACGGTCCTTACCGCCAGAGCGAGCGCGGTGAGATCTACAAGAAGTACTCCGAGGAGCTGGTGGACAAGGGGCATGCCTTCCCGTGCTTCTGCACCGCTGAGCGCCTGGACAAGCTGCGTGCCGAGCAGACCGAGCGCAAGGAAACCCCGCGCTACGACGGGCACTGCATGCATCTGGGCAAGGATGAGGCAGACAAGCGCATTGCCGCCGGTGAGCCCCATGTCGTGCGCATGAAGGTGCCGAGCGAAGGCGTCTGCGTGGTTCCGGACATGCTTCGTGGTGATGTCGAAATCCCGTGGGATCGCATGGATATGCAGGTCCTGATGAAGACCGACGGCCTGCCGACCTACTTCCTCGCCAACGTCGTGGATGACCACCTGATGGGCATCACCCATGTCCTGCGTGGTGAAGAATGGCTGCCTTCGGCGCCCAAGCTGATCAAGCTCTACGAGTACTTCGGTTGGGAGCAGCCGAAGCTCTGCTACATGCCGCTGCTGCGCAATCCGGACAAGAGCAAGCTCTCCAAGCGCAAGAACCCTACTTCCATCACCTTCTACGAGCGCATGGGCTTCCTGCCTGAGGCGATGCTCAACTACCTGGGCCGCATGGGCTGGTCGATGCCGGACGAGCGCGAGAAGTTCTCCCTGGCGGAGATGGTCGAACACTTCGATCTGTCGCGTATTTCGCTGGGCGGTCCGATCTTCGATCTGGAAAAACTCTCCTGGTTGAACGGCCAGTGGATCCGGGAACTGCCGGTGGAGCGTTTTGCCGCCGAGATTCAGAAGTGGGCACTCAATCCCGAATACCTGATGCGCATCGCGCCGCATGTGCAGGGCAGGGTGGAGACCTTCAGCCAGATTGCGCCGTTGGCCGGTTTCTTCTTCTCCGGAGCGGTGCCGCTGGATGCCAAGCTGTTCGAACACAAGAAGCTGAGCCCGGACCAGGTGCGCCAGGTCATGCAGCTGGTGCTATGGAAGCTGGAATCCTTGCGTCAGTGGGAAAAGGACCGCATCACCGGCTGCATTCAGGCTGTTGCCGAGAGCCTGGAGCTCAAGCTGCGCGATGTGATGCCGCTGATGTTCCCGGCGATCACCGGGCAGGCCAGTTCGGTTTCGGTGCTGGACGCCATGGAAATCCTGGGGGCTGACCTCAGCCGTTTCCGTCTGCGCCAGGCCATCGAGCTTCTCGGCGGCGTGTCGAAGAAAGAAACCAAGGAGTGGGAGAAGCTGCTCGCGGCCATCGCCTGATGGCCCTTCGGTCGGTTCGGGGGAGGTCCTGTGCCGACCGAGGTCGGGTAAGTGTTTGTTCTTCCAGATAAAAAAGTTCGGTTTGTAGAAAAAATATTGTTGACAGCAGGAGGGGGCGCCCCTAATATGCGCCCCGTCCTCGCGACGGGGCTATAGCTCAGCTGGGAGAGCGCTTGCATGGCATGCAAGAGGTCGACGGTTCGATCCCGTCTAGCTCCACCACTCTTTCAAGAGTGGGTCGCGAAAAGGCATGAAGGTTTCGTCCCCTTCGTCTAGTGGCCTAGGACACCGCCCTTTCACGGCGGTAACAGGGGTTCGAGTCCCCTAGGGGACGCCATTTTCCAGCAGCATCGGCCATGCCGGTGCAGCCGAGTAATTCGGGGCTATAGCTCAGCTGGGAGAGCGCTTGCATGGCATGC
>MTEW01004084.1_pt1 | contig 31610 bp, 24 predicted proteins | sample 1042681 | NCBI WGS metagenome assembly MTEW01 (sample SAMN06185811, study PRJNA358809) | soil metagenome | isolation source: soil biostimulated with citrate as carbon source | place: India | collected 2015-05-23
TCTCGTTGCCGGCTTCGATGAATAGGCCGGTGCCGATCTTGTTGTGTTGGGTGGCGGCGACGGTGAGGTGGTCGTTGGCGCGCACTTCCACCTTGCGGTCGAGGTCGGTGGTGCGGTGTTCCTCGGCGCGCATCTCGCTGTAGCTGTTGGCCTCCACCGTGTCGTGGCGTTCATTGCCGACGCGGATCTTCTGGTCGTGCTCGATGTTCTCGTCCCAGTCGCGCTGGGCATGGATGTAGATCTGCTCGGCGCCCTTGCGGTCTTCGATGCGGAACTCGTTGTAGCCGCCACCGCCCGGGCTGCTCAGGGTCTTGAACACGCTGCGGGTCTTGTTCGCCGGCAGGTCGTAGGGCACCAGGTGCTCGGCGTGGTACAGGCAGCCGCTGATCAGCGGCTGGTCGGGGTCGCCTTCGAGGAAGGTGACCAGCACCTCCATGCCCACCCGCGGGATGGCCACGCCGCCGTAGGCCTTGCCGGCCCAGTTGGAAGCCACGCGCAGCCAGCAGCTGGTGGTGTCGTCACCCTGGCCTTCGCGGTCCCAGTGGAACTGCACCTTCACCCGGCCGTACTGGTCGCAGTGGATTTCCTCGCCAGCCGGGCCGGTGACCACGGCGGTCTGGCTACCCAGTACCTTGGGTTTGCGATGTTCGAGCGCGGGGCGGTAGGGGATGTCCCAGGGCGTGGCGGTAAAGCGGTTGCGATAGCCCTGCTGGAAGCCATCACCGGTTTGGGTGTTGCTGGTGACTGATTCTTCCAGCACCTGCGGTTGCTTGCCTTCGTGAATCACTTCATTGAGTAGCCACAGATCGTTCCACGGTTCGCGTGGATGATCCGCCAGGGCGAGGAAGTGGCCGCTGCACAGGTAGGCGTCACTCTCGCCTTCGGCCAGCTCGTAGTCGCTGCGCAGGCGCTCCAGGCTGCGCTTGGCCAGGTGCTTGCCGCGGGTGCGGTCGGTAAAGCGGCCGGGGTAGTCGTAGACCTCCAGCGCCGGGGCGAATTCGCTGTGGTAGTCCGCTTCCATCTGCAGCTTGGGCTGCTCGAAATCGTAGTCGCGCCAACTGGCCTGGGTGCTGCGGGTTTCCAGGCGCACGCCGAAGGCGCGCACCACCTCGTGGTCGGCGGCCAGGCCGCTGTCCTGCTGGTAACTCAGCGGCGCGAGCTTGGGGAATACGCTGGCGTCGTCGCCGAAGACCAGGCGGTGGCCGGTTTCGCCGTGCTGGAAGTGGAAGCTGATGCCTTCCTCCTCGCACAGGCGCTGGATGAAGTGCAGGTCGGATTCGTCGTACTGCACGCAGTAGTCGCGTTCGGGGTAGAGGTAGCCGAGCTGGAACTGGTAGGCATCGCTGTGGATGCCGTGCTCTTCGAGGATCTGGCCGACGATCTGCGGCACCGTGAGGTGCTGGAAGATGCGCTGGTTGTGGCGGTGCGCCAGGTAGGCCAGTTGCGGGCGCAGGCCGATGCGGTAGCGGGTCAGGCGCTTGCCCGAGTCGCCCTGTTCGATGCTGTAGATCACCCCGTGCACGCCCTTGCCGGAGGGGCCGAAGGTCAGGTAGGCGGTCTGGTTGATCAGCGCATCGAGGTCGAGGTCGGCGCGTTGGCTGACCAGCTCGATGTCGAAACGGTAGGGCTTGTTGAGCGCCTCGCGGCCCTCGAAGCTCAGCACCTGCAGGTCGTTGTCGACGGCGGGAATGGTGAGGGTGATATGCGCCTGGTTGGCATCCAGCATGCCGTGGCCTCCATCCTTGAGTTGGGCGAGGGCTGAAGGGTGCCGGACGCCGGGCAGCGGTTCAATGATGGCATTCCCATACTATGCGCCGGGTCATGAAAAAACCGCCGCGGCGCCTGGGCTGGCGCCGCGCGGGTAAGCCTTCTCCTACAAGTCTTGCGGCTTCCAGCGGGTCAGCAGCAGCGCATTGCTGACCACGCTGACGCTGGACAGGGCCATGGCGGCGCCGGCGAACATCGGGTTGAGCAGGCCGGCGGCGGCCAGGGGAATGCCGATCAGGTTGTAGACGAAGGCCCAGAACAGGTTCTGGCGGATCTTCGCGTAGGTGCGTCGGCTGATCTCCAGCGCCGCCGGCACCAGGCGCGGGTCGCCGCGCATCAGGGTGATGCCGGCGGCGTGCATGGCCGCATCGGTGCCGCCGCCCATGGCGATACCGACGTCGGCGGCGGCCAGCGCCGGGGCGTCGTTGATGCCGTCGCCGACCATGGCCACCGTGCCCTTCTGGCGCAGCTCGCCGATCAGCCGCGCCTTGTCCGCCGGCAGCACCTCGGCGTGGGCTTGGTCGATGCCCAATATGCCGGCCACGGCGGCGACGCTGCCGCGGTTGTCGCCGCTGATCAGATGGCTGGCGATGCCCTGCGCGCGCAACTGCTCGACCGCCTCGGCCGCGCCCGGCTTGAGCGCGTCGCCGAAGGCCAGCAGGCCGAGCAGGCGCGGCGATTCGCCGGTTTCGAGCAGCCAGGACAGGGTGCGGCCCTCGGCTTCCCAGGCGCGGGCGGATTCGCCCAGCGCGTCCATCTGCAGTTGCTGTTCGTCGAGCAGGCGGCTGCTGCCCAGTTGCAGCGCACGGCCCTCGACCGTGCCGGCGATGCCGCGGCCGGCCAGCGCGCGGCTGTCGCGCACCGCGGGCAGGGCAATCTCCAGCTCGGCGCAGCGTTGCAGCACGGCCTTGGCCAGCGGGTGTTCGCTGCCCTGCTGCAGGGCGCCGGCCAGGCGCAGCAGTTCGGTCTCGTCGGCCGCGGCGAGGCCGAGGTGGACGATACGCGGACGCCCTTCGGTGAGGGTGCCGGTCTTGTCGAAGGCGAGGGTGTCGACCGCATGCGCCACTTCCAGCGCCTGGGCGTCCTTGATCAGGATGCCGTGGCGCGCGGCCACGCCGGTGCCGGCCATGATCGCGGTCGGCGTGGCCAGGCCGAGGGCGCAGGGGCAGGCGATCACCAGCACCGCCACGGCGTTGAGCAGGGCGCTTTCCAGTGGCGCGCCGAACGCCAACCAGCCGAGCAGGGTGGCCAGTGCGACCAGCACCACGGCCGGCACGAACACCTGGCTGACCCGATCCACCAGCTTCTGAATTGGCGCCTTGGCCGCCTGGGCGTCCTCCACCAGGCGGATGATCCGTGCCAGCACGGTCTCCGCGCCCAGCGCGGTGGTTTCCACCAGCAGGCGGCCTTCGCCGTTGATCGCGCCGGCGGTGACCTTGTCGCCCGTCTGCTTGGCCACCGGCAGGCTCTCGCCGCTGATCAGCGCTTCGTCGGCGTGGCTATGGCCTTCGACGACCCGGCCGTCCACCGGGAAGCGCTCGCCCGGCTTGACCACGACTCGGTCGCCGAGTGCCAGGGCATCGATGGCCACGCTCTGCTCGCGGCCGTCGACCAGGCGCACGGCACGATCAGGGCGCAGCGCCTGCAGGGCACGGATGGCGCCGGCGGTCTGGCGCTTGGCGCGGCTTTCCAGGTACTTGCCGAGCAGGATCAGGCTGATGATCACCGCCGAGGCCTCGAAATACAGGTGCGGCATGCCGCCGGCCGGGGTCACCGCCCACTGGTACAGGCTCAGGCCGTAGCCGGCGCTGGTGCCGATGGCCACCAGCTGATCCATATTGCCGGCGCGGGCCCTGAGCGCTTGCCAGGCGGCGCGGTAGAAGCGCGCGCCGAACACGAACTGCACCGGCGTGGCCAGCAGGAATTGCACCCAGGCCGGCAGCATCCAGTGCAGGCCGAAGGGCTCGACCAGCATCGGCAGCACCAGCGGCAGGGTCAGGGCGATGGCCGCCAGCAGCACCAGACGTTCGCGGCGCAGGCGCTTTTGCGCCATGTGCGTCTCGGACGGGCCTTGCTCGAGCAGGCGGCCATGGTAGCCGGCGGCGGCGACGGCGCGCAGGGCGAGCTGCACGTCGAAGCCTGCGAGCACCTGCAGATGGGCCTTCTCGTCGGCCAGGTTGACCGCGACGCGGGTCACCCCGGGCAGCTGGTGCAGGGCGCGTTCGATGCGGCCGACGCAACTGGCGCAGGTCATGCCGTCGATGGCCAGCTCCAGCGGCTGGCTCGGCACCCGGTAGCCGGCGCGCTCGACCGCGGCGATCAGCCCGCCGAGGCTGTCGCCTGGCGCCTCGATGCGTGCCTGTTCGCTGGCCAGGTTGACGCTGGCGCTGGTCACGTCGGGCAGCTGGCGCAAGGCGCGTTCGACGCGGCCGGCGCAACTGGCGCAGGTCATGCCTTGGATCGGCAGGTCGTAGGTAGTGAGGTTGGACATGCTGGGTCTCCCTGTAGCGAGGGCTACAGGATCAACCTTGACGCCATGGCAAGGTCAAGCACTTCAATGCACGGGCGGTGCGGCATGCAGGCGCAGGCCGGCGGCGTCCATGGCGATGCGGTAGCGGCGCACCTCGCCGGCCTGCAGTTGCAGCGCCTGGCCGCTGAGCTGGGCGATACCCAGGCCGCAGGCTCCCGGGCCCTGCAGGCCGAGACGCAGCGAAACGCTGCCCGGCGGCAGGTTGAAGGCCACCGACTGGCCCTGATACAGACGCGCCGCCAACTGGTCCTGCAGGTACAGCGCCACCTCGCAGGGGCTGGCCACCTCCAGGCGCTCGCGCGAGACGATCAGCACCGCATAGCCCTCGCCCTGGGCGGTGTCGGGCAGCGGTGCCAGGGGTTGGGCGGCGAGCGGCTGGTTCAGCAGGGCGGTGAGCAGAAGCAGGGCGAGGCGCATGGCGGCGATCCTTTCGAAGACCTATTGAGCTTGGCTCATCGAGCCGGATCGGCAAGGGGTCTGCACCCGGGGGCTTGACCTTGCCACCGTGGCAAGCTCGAGACTGAACGCCGTCAAGCAAACCAACGAGGAGTGACAGATGCAGATTTTCAAGGTGAGCGGCATGTCCTGCGGTCATTGCGTGCGGGCCATCGGCGAGGCGATCAGGGCGCTGGACGCTGCGGCCGAGGTGCAGGTCGACCTGGCGGGCGGCGAAGTGCGGGTGGCCAGCCGACTGAGCCAGGAGCAGTTGCTGGCGGCGATTCGTCAGGAGGGCTACCAGGCGCAGCCCGCGTAGGGTGACGCGGGGCCGCCTACTGCCAATTGCGCAGCAGGCCGCGGAAGCAGCTGTCGACCATGGCCGGGGTGTCGAGTTGTGGGTCGAACAGGTTGGGGTCGCGCAGCCAGTCGCTGAACAGGCCGACGATCAGCGCGTGCAGGGTGCGCGCCGCCAGGCGCGGGCTGATGCCCGGCTGCAGCAGCGGCTGCACCGCCGCCTGGGCGAACTGCTGTTCGCACAGGGCGATGAACTGGTTGATAAAGGCCTCGTGACGCTCCTCGGCTTCGCGCAGCTCCTCGGTGAATTCGCAGCGGCGCAGCAAGATGGTGAAGATGCGCCGGCGCTGCGCATCCTGCGCCAGGTGAGCCATGGCCTCGACGCACAGGTCGCGCAGCATCTGCAGCGAGGTCAGGCCGTCGGCGGCCTCCAGTTGCTCGGCCAGCGGCTCCAGGGGCAGGCGCACCTGGTTGAGCATTTCGTGGAACAGATGGGCCTTGTTCTGAAAGTGCCAGTAGATCGCCCCGCGCGTCACCCCGGCCCGGCGCGCCACCTGCTCCAGGCTGGTATGGGCCACACCCTGTTCGAGGAACAGCAGCTCGGCGGCGGCGAGGATGGCGCAGCGGGTTTTCTCCGCGTCTTCTTTGGTTCGGCGCATGGCGATTCGGTCAATTCTGGCTAGGCTCTGGTTGAGCCGAGTTTACCGATTTTGCCGTGCCAGCAGGTGGCGCCGCGCGACTGGCGAGTCCGCCGTGCGCCCTTCGCCATGCGCGTCGCCAAGGAGAGGAGTGCCTCATGTCGTTCGTTCGCCTGTTCCGTCCGCTGTTGTCCCTGAGTCTAGCCGTGCTGCCGCTGGCCACCCTGGGTGCCGACGCGCCACCCCCGGCGGTGACCGTGGAGCAGGTCAAGGCCGGCGCCTTGCCGGTGGTGCTGGAGTACTCGGCGCGCACCGCCGGCTATCGCGAGGTACAGGTGCGGGCCCAGGTCAGCGGCATCCTCCAGGAGCGCACCTACCAGGAAGGCAGCGGCGTGCAGAAGGATCAGCTGCTGTTTCGCATCGACCCGCGTCCCTACCAGGCCGCGCTGGCCCGCGCCAAGGGCGCGCTGGCCCAGGAGCAGGCGCGCTTTCGGCAGACCGAGCGCGACCTCAAGCGCATTCGCGAGCTGCAGAAGAAGGGCTTCGCCAGCGAGAGCGAGCTGGACAATGCGGTGTCCAACTTCGAGCAGAGCAAGGCCAATATCGAGGCCGCCCAGGCCGAGGTGCAATCGCGCCAGATCGACCTCGACTACACCACGGTGAAGGCGCCGATCACCGGCATCACCAGCAAGGAAAGCGTCTCCGAGGGCAGCCTGATCGTCGCCGGCGATCCCAGCGCCAGCCTGCTCACCCAGATCACTCAGCTCGACCCGATCTTCGTCAACTTCGCCTACCCGGACGCCGAGGCCGAACGCCTGCGCCGCGAGTTGTCCGAAGGCAGCCTGGTGCCGCCGGCCAGCGGCAAACTCAACGTCGAGGTGCAGTTCGGCGACGGTTCGGCCTACCCGGTGGAGGGCGAGGTGGATTTCACCGACAGCCTGATCGACCGCGGCACCGGCACCGTCAGCGCCCGCGGCGTGGTGCCCAACCCCGAGCAGAAGCTGCTGCCGGGACAGTTCGTGCGGGTGCTGGTCAAGGGCCTGACCCGGCCCGACGCCATCACCGTGCCGGAGCGGGCGGTGGCCCAGGGGCCGCGCGGCACCTTCGTCTACGTGGTGGACGAGCAGGGCATCGCGCGCATGCGCCAGGTCGGCACCGGCGATACGGCCGGCGGCCGCTGGCTGATCACCTCCGGCGTCAGCGAGGGCGACCGGGTGGTGGTCGACGGCCTGGCCAAGGTGCGCCCGGACAGTCCGGTACAGGTCGAGGAGGCCAAGGCAGCCCCGGCGCAAGCCACGGCGCAGGAGTGACGCCATGATCTCGCGCTTCTTCATCGACCGCCCGGTGTTCGCCACCGTCATTTCCATCGTCATCGTGCTCGCCGGCCTGGCTGCCATGCGCGCCCTGCCGATTGCCCAGTACCCGGAGATCCTGCCGCCGCAGGTCTCGGTTTCGGCTGCCTATCCCGGCGCCAGCGCCCAGGTCATCGCCGAGACCGTGGCGGCGCCGCTGGAGCAGGAGATCAACGGCGTCGAGGGCATGATCTACCAGCTGTCCAACTCCTCCAGCAGCGGGGCGATGAGCCTGACCGTGTACTTCGAGGTGGGCACCGACCCCGACCAGGCCACCATCGACGTCAACAACCGGGTGCAGGCCGCCCAGGCCAAACTGCCCGAGGAGGTGCGCCGGCAGGGGGTCAACGTGGAGAAGAAGTCTTCCGACATCCTCCAGGTGATCACCCTCTATTCGCCGGACGACTCGCGCGACCCGATCTTCATCAGCAACTACGCGCTGATCAACGTGATCGACGAGCTCAAGCGCCTGCCCGGGGTGGGCGACGCCAGCCAGTTCGGTTCCAAGGACTACTCCATGCGCATCTGGCTGCGCCCGGACAAGCTGGCGCAGTACGACCTGACGCCCACCGACGTGGTGAATGCCATCCGCGAGCAGAACTCGCAGTTCGCCGCCGGCAGCTTCGGCCAGCAGCCGCTCAAGGAGGCGCAGGACTTCACCTATACGGTGACCACCCAGGGCCGCTTCACCGACCCCAGGGAGTTCGAGAGCGTGATCCTGCGCAGCGACGCCACCGGCGCCAGCCTGCTGCTCAAGGACGTGGCGCGGGTCGAGCTGGGCGCGCAGGACTACTCCCTGGTTACCACCTTGAACGGCCAGCAGAACGCCGCCTTCGGCATCTACCTGCAGCCCGGCGCCAACGCCCTGGACACCGCCGAGGCGGTGGAGCGCACCATGCAGCGCCTGGCGCAGCGCTTTCCCGAGGGCATCGCCTACAAGATCCCCTACGACACCACCAAGTTCGTCCGGGTGTCCATCGAGGAGGTGATCCACACCTTCTTCGAGGCCCTGGTGCTGGTGGTGCTGGTGGTCTTCGTGTTCCTGCAGAACTGGCGCGCCACGCTGATCCCGGTGCTGGCCATCCCGGTGTCGCTGGTGGGCACCTTCGCCGGCATGTACCTGCTGGGCTTCTCGATCAACCTGCTGACCCTGTTCGGCATGGTGCTGGCCATCGGCATCGTGGTGGACGACGCCATCGTGGTGATCGAGAACGTCGAGCGGGTGATGCGCACCAAGCACCTGGGTGCGCGCGAGGCGGCCATCGAGGCGATGGAGGAGGTCACCGGGCCGATCATCGCCATCGTCCTGGTGCTCTGCGCGGTGTTCATTCCGGTGGGCTTCCTCGGCGGCCTGGCGGGGCAGATGTACAAACAGTTCGCCATCACCATCGCGGTGTCGGTGGTGATCTCCGGCATAGTCGCCCTGACCCTGAGTCCGGCGCTCTGCGCGTTGCTGCTCAAGCCCGGCCATCACGAGCCGGCGGCGCCGTTTCGTGCCTTCAACCGCTTCTTCGACAAGGCCACCGAGGGCTACGGCGCCGGCGTGCGTTTCTTCCTCAAGCGCTCGGCCGTGGGCCTGCTGCTGTTCGGCGGGATGATCGGCCTGATCGTGTTGCTGTTCGCGCGGGTGCCCGGCTCGCTGGTGCCGGACGAGGACCAGGGCTATGTGATCAACGCCTATTACCTGCCGCCGGCGGCCTCGCTCAACCGCACTGACGCGCTCAGCGGCGCGGTGACCCAGCAACTGATGGAGCATCCGGCGGTGCAGGACGTGGTCACTTTCGCCGGTTTCGACGTACTCACCTTCGGTGTGCGCAGCAACGCCGGGGTGTCCTTCGTGCCGCTCAAGGACTGGAGCGAGCGCACCACGCCCGAACTGGATGCGCGCAACCTGACCCGCGAATTCATGGGCATGGGCGCGGCGCAGAAGGACGGCCTGGTGCTGTCGTTCAACCCGCCGCCGATCACCGGCATGAGCACCACGGGCGGCTTCGAGGCCTATATCCAGGACCGCTCCGGCGGCAGCGTCGAGGCGCTCGGCGCCAAGGTCCAGGCCTTCGTCCAGGCCGCCAGCCAGCGCCCGGAACTGGCCGGGGTGCAGAGCACCTTCAGCGCCAACGTGCCGCAGTACTACATCGACCTCGACCGCACCAAGACCCGCGCCCTGGGGGTGAGCGTCAGCGACGTGTTCACCGCCATGCAGGCCACCTTCGGCAGCTACTACGTCAACGACTTCACCCTCTACGGGCGCACCTGGCAGGTCAGCCTGCAGTCGGAGGCGGAGTTTCGCCGCAAGCCGGAGGACCTCGGCCAGGTCTACGTGCGCTCCAGCGCCGGCGAGCTGATTCCGCTGTCGAGCCTGCTGCGGGTGCGGCGCATCCTCGGCCCGGACTCCTACGACCGCTTCAACGTCTACCCCTCGGCCAAGGTGCTTGGCGGCCCGGCACCCGGCTACAGCTCGGGGCAGGCGCTGGCGGCGATGCAGGAGGTGGCCGACCAGGTGCTCGGCGAGGACTACAGCCTGGGCTGGATCGGCTCGGCCTTCCAGGAGCTGGCCACCCAGGGGTCGGGCACCCAGGCCTTCGTCTTCGGCCTGATCCTGGTGTTCCTCATCCTCGCCGCCCAGTACGAACGCTGGACCCTGCCGCTGGCGGTGGTCACCGCGGTGCCCTTCGCGGTGTTCGGCGCGATCCTCGCGGTGTGGCTGCGCGGCATCCAGAACGACGTGTACTTCCAGGTCGGCCTGGTCACCCTGATCGGCCTGGCGGCGAAGAACGCCATCCTCATCGTCGAGTTCGCCGTGCTGCTGCGCGCCGAGGGCAAGGGCATCTTCGACTCGGCGCTGGAGGCGGCCAAGCTGCGGTTTCGCCCCATCGTGATGACCTCGCTGGCCTTCATCCTCGGCTGCGTGCCGCTGGCGATCAGCTCGGGCGCCGGTTCGGCCAGCCGCCACTCGATCGGCACCGGGGTGATCGGCGGCATGCTTGCCGCCACATTGCTGGCGACCTTCCTGATCCCCATGTTCTACCTGCTGGTGGAGTCCGCCGCGCAGCGCCTGAGCCGACGCGGCAAGGTCGAACAGGGCGAAGAGGCCGACCAGCGCTGAGCCCTGCCCGGGCCGCGAACCGCGGCCCGGGCCTTTCTCGGGCGGTGTCCCGATGAGATGATTAGCCGGCTAATAAATGTCCGGACTGTCCATGAACCTTCGCCTCCTGCTGATTCTCGGCGCGCTGTGCGCCTTCGGCCCGCTGGCCATCGATTTCTACCTGCCGAGTTTCCCGACCCTGGCCCAGCAGTTCGCCACCGATGTGGAGCAGGTGCAGCTGTCGCTGGCCGCCTACTTCGTCGGCATCGCCCTCGGTCAGCTGTTCTACGGCCCGCTGGCCGACCGCTACGGCCGGCGCGGCCCGCTGCTGCTGGGGGTGGCGCTGTTCACCGCGGCGTCGCTGGCCTGCGCCCTGGCGCCGAGCCTGGAATGGCTGATCGGCGCGCGCTTCGTCCAGGCCCTGGGCGGCTGCGCCGGCATGGTGGTGACCCGTGCGGTGGTGCGTGATCTGTGCGACCCGCTGACCTCGGCCAAGGTGTTCTCGCAACTGATGCTGGTGATGGGCCTGGCGCCTATCCTCGCGCCGCTGGGCGGCGGCCTGCTGCTCGGCACCCTGGGCTGGCCTTGGATCTTCCACAGCCTGGCGCTGTTCGCCGGCCTGTGCCTGCTGGCGGTGTTGCTGTGGCTGCCGGAAACGCGGCCGAGGGCTCTGGCGCCGGCGCCGCTGCGCGGGGCGCTGGGGCAGTACCGGGTGCTGCTGGGCAATGGCGCCTTCATCACCTATTCGCTGGCCGGCGGCGTGGCGATGGCCGGGATGTTCGCCTATATCGCCGGTTCGCCCTTCGTCTTCATCGAGCTGTACGGGGTGCCGGCCGAGCACTACGGCTGGCTGTTCGGCAGCAACGCCGCCGGTTTCGTGCTGATGGCGCAGGTCAATGCGCGCCTGGTGCGCCGTGGCGGGCCGGGCCGCTGGTTGCGGCGCATGGCGCCGCTGTACCTGGCCAGCGGCCTGGCGCTGCTGGGGCTGGCGGCCTGGCAGCCGGCCAGCCTGTGGCCGCTGCTGGTGCCGCTGTTCGTCTGTGTCGCCAGCCTGGGCAGCATCCTGCCCAACGCCACCGCCTGCGCCATGGCCGGCCAGGGCGAACACGCCGGCAGCGCCTCGGCGCTGCTCGGCAGCCTGCAGTTCAGCGTGGCGGCCAGCGCCTCGGCCCTGGTCGGCGCCCTGCACGACGGCACGGCGGCGCCCATGGCCCTGGTAATCGCGCTGTGCGGCGCCGGGACTTGCGCCTTCGCCTGGCGGAGCCGGCACTATGCCGGTTGATAAGAGGGGCGTCGGTGCGGGCTACCCCCTCTCCCCGGAGGGGCGAATGGGTAGATCGACGTATCGACAGCTACCGCGCGTATGGCCTGAATAGAAAAACGCCCCCGCATTAACTGCGGGGGCGGCGCGTGGGATAAGGCTCGTCCGTGATGCGGGTTACGCGCGATCAACCTTGCGGGGCAGTGCCCGTATCGGCGTTCCAGCCGCCGCCGAGGGCCTTGTACAGTTCCACTTCGCTGGCGAGCTGGGCCAGGCGGTCGCCGATCAGTTGCTGGCGCACGCTGAACAGCTGGCGCTGGGCGTCGAGCAGGGTCAGGTAGCTGTCGACCCCGGTGCGGTAGCGGCGTTCGGCCAGTTGGTAGTAGGTCTCGGTGGTGTCCAGCAGGGCGCGCTGGGCCGCCAGCTGCTCGCGGTAGGTGGTGCGGGCGGCGAGGCGGTCGGCGACTTCCTGGAAGGCGACCTGGATGGCCTTCTCGTACTGCGCCACCTGGATGTCGTTCTGCAGCTCGGCGTAGTCGAGGTTGGCGCGCAGGCGCCCGGCGTTGAAGATCGGCAGGCTGATGCTGGGCTGGAACAGCCAGGTGCCGGAGCCGCCGTCGAACAGCCCGGACAGCTGGCTGCTGGCGGTGCCGGCATTGGCGGTGAGGCTGACGCTGGGGAAGAAGGCCGCGCGCGCCGCGCCGATATTGGCGTTGGCCGCCTTGAGCTGGTGCTCGGCCTGCAGCAGGTCGGGGCGCCGTTGCAGCAGATCCGACGGCAGCCCGGCCGGCACGCTCTCGAGCAGCTCGGCGTCCAGCGCCAGGCCCTGCGGCAGGTCGTCCGGCAGGCCGGTGCCGAGCAGCTGGGTCAGGGCGTTGCGATCCTGCGCCACCAGGCGCTGGTACTGCGCCAGGCTCACCCGCGCGCTGTCCACCGCGCTGCGCGCCTGGCTCAGGGCCAGGGCGTCGGCGACGCCGACGTCGAAGCTGCGCTGGGTCAGGCGGTAGCTGTCTTCGTAGGTCGTCAGGGTGTCACGGGTCAGCTGCAGCAGGGCCAGATCGGCCTGCCATTGCAGGTAGGCGCTGGCGACGCTGGCCACCAGGCTGATCTGGGTGCTGCGCGCCGCCTGTTCGGTGGCCAGGTACTGTTCCAGCGCCTGCTCGTTGAGGCTGCGGATGCGGCCGAAGAAATCCAGCTCCCAGGCATTCACCCCCAGGGTCGCGCTGTACTGGCCGCCGGTGCTGGCCGCGCCGTTCTGGCTGAGGTCGGCCGGCAGGCGCTGGCGGGTGCCGCTGCCATCGGCGGAGAGCGACGGCAGCAGCTCGCTGCGCTGGATGCGGTACAGCGCGCGGTAGGCCTCGACGTTGAGTGCGGCCACGCGCAGGTCGCGGTTGTTTTCCAGCGCCAGCTGCACCAGCTGCTGCAGCGCCGGGTCGCGGAAGAACTCGCGCCATTGCAGGTCGGCGGCGGCGCGGCTGCCTTCGCTGGCGGCGCTGCCGTAGGCCTCGCCCTGCGGCCAGTCGGCGGCCAGTGGGGCGTCCGGGCGCTGGTAATCGGGAATCAGGCTGCAGCCGCCGAGCAGGGCGGCGGTCACGGCCAGGGTCAACAGGGACTGCCTCACTGCAGCGCCTCCTTTTCAGTTTCGCCGGCCGGCTCGGTTTTGTTCTTCTCGAACAGCGAGCAGACCAGCACGTAGAACAGCGGAATCCAGAAGATCGCCAGCACCAGGGCGCTGAGCATGCCGCCGATCACCCCGGTGCCGATGGCGTGCTTGCTGCCGGCACCGGCGCCGCTGGCGATGGCCAGCGGCAGCACGCCGAGGATGAACGCCAGCGAGGTCATGACGATCGGGCGCAGACGCATGCGGCAGGCCTCGATGGCCGCCTCGGTGAAGCTCATGCCCTGCTCGTACTGGGCCTTGGCGAACTCGACGATGAGGATCGCGTTGCGCGCCGACAGGCCGATGGTGGTGAGCAGGCCGACCTGGAAGAACACGTCGTTGGACAGCCCGCGGCCGTAGGTGGCCAGCAGCGCGCCGATGATCCCCAGCGGCACCACCAGCATCACCGAGAACGGGATCGACCAGCTCTCGTACAGCGCCGCCAGGCAGAGGAACACCACCAGCAGCGACAGGGCGTACAGCGCCGGCGCCTGCGAGCCGGACAGGCGTTCCTCGTAGGACAGCCCGGTCCAGGCGTAGCCGACGCCTTCGGGCAGCTGCTTGGCGATTTCCTCCACCGCGGCCATGGCGTCGCCCGAGCTGAAGCCGGGCGCCGGCGCGCCGAGGATTTCCACCGCCGACACGCCGTTGTAGCGGCTCAGCTTGGGCGGCCCATAGGTCCACTCGCCGCTGGCAAAGGCGCTGAACGGCACCATCTGTCCGGCGGCGTTGCGCACGTACCACTTGTTCAGGTCTTCCGGGCTCATGCGCGCCGAGGACACGCCCTGCAGGTAGACCTTCTTCACCCGGCCACGGTCGATGAAGTCGTTGACGTAGCTGGCGCCCCAGGCGATCGACAGGGTGTTGTTGATGTCCGCCAGCGACAGGCCGAGGGCGCTGGCCTTCTCGTCGTCGATCAGCAGCTGGTACTGCGGCTCGTCGCGCAGGCCGTTGGCGCGCACGCTGGTCAGCGTCGGGTGCTGGTTGGCCAGCTGGAGGAACTGGTCGCGCGCCTGGTTGAGCACCTCGTGGCCGACGCCGGCCTGATCCTGGAGGAACAGGTTGAAGCCGGTGGCGTTGCCCAGCTCCATCACCGCCGGCGGGGCGAAGGCGAACACCATGGCGTCGCGGAAGCTGAAGAAGTGCTGCTGCGCGCGCTGGGCCAGGGCGGCCACGCCGTTCTCCGCGCCGGGCCGTTCACCCCAGGGCTTGAGCATGATGAAGGCCATGCCCGAGCTCTGCCCGCGACCGGCGAAGTTGAAGCCGGTGACGGTGAACACCGATTTCACCGTGCTGCTTTCCTCGTCCAGCAGGTACTGGCGCATCTCGTCGACCACCGCCTGGGTGCGCTCGGCGCTGGAGCCGGCCGGGGTCTGCACCTGGGCGAACAGCACGCCCTGGTCTTCCTCGGGGAGGAAGGCGGTGGGAATGCGGGTGAACATAAAGGCCATCACAGCGACGATGGCGAGGTACAGCACGAGGTACGGCGCCTTGCGCTTGAGCATGGCGGTCACGCCGCGCTGGTAGGCGTCCGAGCTGCGCTCGAACTTGCGGTTGAACCAGCCGAAGAACCCCTTCTTCTCATGGTGCTCGCCCTTGGCGATGGGCTTGAGCAGGGTCGCGCACAGCGCCGGGGTGAAGATCAGCGCCACCAGCACCGACAGGGCCATGGCCGAGACGATGGTGATGGAGAACTGCCGGTAGATCACCCCGGTGGAGCCGCCGAAGAAGGCCATCGGCAGGAACACCGCCGACAGCACCAGGGCGATGCCCACCAGCGCGCCCTGGATCTGGCCCATCGACTTGCGCGTGGCCTCCAGCGGCGACAGGCCTTCCTCGCGCATCACCCGCTCGACGTTTTCCACCACCACGATGGCGTCGTCCACCAGCAGGCCGATGGCCAGGACCATGGCGAACATGGTCAGGGTGTTGATGGAGAAGCCGAACGCCGCCAGCACGCCGAAGGTGCCGAGCAGCACCACCGGCACCGCCAGGGTGGGGATGATGGTGGCGCGCAGGTTCTGCAGGAACAGGAACATCACCAGGAACACCAGGACGATGGCCTCGAACAGGGTGTGCACCACCCCCTCGATGGAGGCCGAGATCACCGGCGTGGTGTCGTAGGGGAAGACCACCTCCATGCCCGCCGGGAAGAACGGTTCCAGCGTGGCGATGGTCTCGCGCACCGCCTTGGCGGTGTCCAGGGCGTTGGCGCCGGTGGCCAGCTTGACCGCCAGGCCGGAGGCCGGCATGCCGTTGAACTGCGCGCTGATGGCGTAGTTCTCGCCGCCCAGCTCGACCTTGGCGACGTCGCCCAGGCGCACCTGGGAACCATCGGTCTCGACCTTGAGGAGGATGTTGCGGAACTCCTCGGGGGTTTGCAGGCGGGTCTTGCCGATGATGGTGGCGTTGAGCTGGTTGCCCGGCGAGGCGGGCAGGCCGCCGAACTGACCGGAGGAAATCTGCACGTTCTGCGCCTGGATCGCGTTGCGCACGTCCACCGGGGTCAGCTGGAAGGCGTTGAGCTTGGCCGGGTCGAGCCAGATGCGCATGGCGTACTGGGCGCCGAACACCTGGAAGTCGCCGACGCCCTTGGTCCGCGAGATCGGGTCCTGCAGGTTGGAAACGATGTAGTTGGCCAGGTCGTCCTTGCTCATGCTGCCGTCGGTGGAGACCACGCCGATCACCAGTAGGAAGTTCTTCACCGCCTTGGTCACGCGGATGCCCTGCTGCTGCACTTCCTGCGGCAGCAGCGGAGTGGCCAGCTGCAGCTTGTTCTGCACCTGCACCTGGGCGATGTCCGGGTTGACCCCCTGCTCGAAGGTCACGGTGATTTCCATGCTGCCGTCGGAGTTGCTCGACGAGCTGATGTAGCGCAGCCCGTCGATGCCGTTGAGCTGCTGCTCGATCACCTGCACCACGGTGTCCTGCACCGTCTGCGCCGAGGCGCCGGGGTAGCTGACGCTGATGCCCACCGCGGGCGCGGCGATGCTCGGGTACTGGTTGATCGGCAGCTTGAGGATGGACAGGCCGCCGGCCAGCATGATCACCAGGGCGATGACCCAGGCGAAGATCGGCCGGTCGATAAAGAATCTGGACATTCAGTGGCGCTCCGTTAGCCCTTGCCGTTGCCCGGGGCGGCGTCCTGCGCCACCTCGTCGGCCTTGATATTGCGCGCCGGCACGGTCTTGACCTGGGTGCCGGGCTGGATGAACTGCAGGCCCTCGGTGATCAGGCGGTCGCCCTCGGCCAGGCCTTCCTCGACCAGCCAGGCGTTGCCGGCGGTGCGCTCGGCCTTGAGCAGGCGCTGTTCGACCTTGCCGTCGGCGTCCACCACCAGCGCCACCGGCTCGCCCTTGAGGTTGCGCGTCACGCCCTGCTGCGGGGCGAGGATGGCGTCGCGCTTGACCCCGGAGAGCAGCTCGGCATGCACGAACATGCCCGGCAGCAGCAGGTGGTCGGGGTTGGGGAACACCGCGCGCAGGGTCACCGAGCCGGTGCCTTCGTCCACCGCCACCTCGGAGAACTCCAGGCTGCCCTCGTGGGCGTAGCGGCTGCCGTCCTCCAGTTTCAGCGCGACCCTGGCGCCGCCGTCGCCGGCCTTCTGCAGCTGGCCGCTGGCCAGGTCGCGGCGCAGGCGCAGCAGCTCCTTGCTCGACTGGGTGACGTCGACGTAGATCGGGTCGAGCTGCTGGATGGTGGCCAGGGCGGCGCTCTGGCCGTTGCTCACCAGGGCGCCTTCGCTGGCCGCGGATCGGCCGATGCGGCCGCCGATCGGCGCCAGCACCTTGGTGTAGCGCAGGTCGATGCGCGCCTGCTCCAGCGCCGCCTCGGCCTGCAGGCTGGCGGCGCGCGCCTCGTCGTAGGCCTGCTGGCTGACGGCCTGGTCGGCCACCAGCAGCTTGTAGCGCTCGGCCAGGGCGCTGGCCGACAGCAGGGTGGCCTGGGCGCTCTTGAAGCTGGCCTGATAGCTGGCCGCATCGATCTGGTACAGCTGCTGACCGGCCTTGACCTCGCTGCCCTCGGTGAACAGACGCTTCTGGATGATGCCAGCGACCTGCGGGCGCACCTCGGCGATGCGGTAGGCGCTGGTGCGGCCCGGCAGTTCGCTGGTCAGGGCGTAGGGTTGCGCTTGCAGCGTCACCACCCCGACTTCGGGGGCCTGTTGGGTCTGCGGGGCGCTGGCTTCCTGGCAGCCGGAGAGGCTGAGCAGGGCCGCAGCAATGGCGGAAACCATGACGGCGAAGGCTGGCTTCGTGTGCATCTGAGGTGACCTCGTTTGTCGAATCTGGTGCCCGGAGGGGCGGGGAGGGCAGTAACTGAGAACCAATGGCGGCGAATATACTTACGTACGTGAATGTTTGTAAATGCCTAAAACTGCCTTCATACTCCAGCCCGGCGCTCTAGCGAGCGGCTATTGGGCGATACAGGTAGGCGCGGAAAATGGTCAGACGAACCAAAGAAGAAGCCGAGGCGACGCGGGTGCAGATACTCGATGCCGCCGAACGGGTGTTCCACGCCCAGGGCGTTTCGCGCGCCTCGTTGGCGGAAGTGGCCAAGGCCGCCGGGGTCAGCCGCGGCGCCATCTACTGGCATTTCGACAACAAGCTGGACCTGTTCCAGGCCATGCTCGAACGCCTGCGTCTGCCGCTGGAAGAACTGGCCCGGGCCAGCGAGAGCGAGGACGAGCCGGACCCGCTGGGCTGCATGCGCGAACTGCTGGTCAAGGCCCTTACCCGCCTGGCGCAGGACGCGCAGAGCCGGCGCATCCACGACATCCTGCGTTACAAATGCGAGTACACCGGCGAGCTGGTCGGCCTGCGCGAACGCCTGCAGGCGCTCAGCGCCGAGTGCGACCAGCGCATCGCCAGGGCCCTGGGCAACGCGGTGAGCCGCGGCCAGCTGCCGGCGCAGCTGGACTGCCGGCGCGCGGCGGTGTGCCTGCACGCCTACATGGAAGGGGTGGAAGCCAACTGGCTGCTGGTGCCCGATTTCGACCTGGCTGCGCAGGCACCGGCGCTGGTGGACGCGGTGCTGGACATGCTGCGCAGCAGCCCGGCATTGCGCAGCCCGGCCTAGGCTGCTTCAGCTCGCCTGGCTGTGCTGCCGCCAGGGCAGGGCATGTGGCGCGCGCAGGCGCGCCTCGAGGGTGGCGACGAACTGGCGGGCCTCGCCTTCGCTGCGAAAGCTCACGCTGTGTTGATCCAGACGTACCTGCCAGAGGGTCTGGCCGGTCTTGTTCAGCGGCTGAATGAGGATGTTCATGCTGCACCACCTCTTGGGGGGAGCAGCAATCTTAGTCCGCCGGCTTGGCAGTTTCCTGACCTGGATCAAGCAGCCGACCATCGGCGCGTAGGCTGCCGTGCAGGCCGTGGCGCGGTTCGCTGCCGGTGGCCAGGCGCAGACTCACCGGCAGCGGTTCGGCGCCGGCGCGCAGCAGCAGGGCCGGGCCCTGCCAGTGGCTGCGGTGGCCCGCGAGCAGGGCGGCGATGGTCGCCTGCAGCGGCTCGCCCGCGGGATCCCGCAGGTAGTCGCCCAGCGGCAGGCCCAGGCAGCTGTGGCCGGGGCGCCCGCTCAAGCGATCCCAGGCCGGGTTGAGGAAGGTCAGGCGGCCCTGGCTGTCGGTCAGGCACACGGCATCGTCGATCTCCTGCACCAGCTCGCGGTAGCGCAGCTCGGACACCTGCAGCTCGTCGCGGGCGCGGCGCTGCTCGGTGAGGTCGATGTCGATGCAGTACATCTCCGCCTGGCCGCGGCTGTTGCGCAGCATCACGTGGCTGGAGAACACCCAGACCAGGCTGCCGTCCTGGCGCTGCAGCTGGATCTCTGCGGCGGGAATCACCGGTCCGCCCAGGTGCCAGGCCTGGATCGCCGCCACCACCTGACGGCGTTCGGCCTCCGGCACTATCAGTTCCTCCAGGCGCCGGCCGAGGGCGTCCTGCAGGCGGTAGCCGTACAGCTGCTCGCTGGCCGGGTTCCAGAAGATCACCCGGCGCTCGCGGTCGTAGCCCTGCACGGCGATGCGCGGGGTCTGCTCGAACAGCTGGCGAAAGCGCTGCTCGCTCTCGCGCAGAGCCTGCTCGTCGCGCTTCTGCGCGCTGATGTTCTGCAGGGTGCCGAGGGCATGGCCGGGGCGATCCGCCTCGCCGTGCAGCAGCAGCCAGTATTCGCCGTTGTCGCGCGACTGGCGCAGGCGCAGGCTGAGGTGCAGGGCCTGGCCCTCCTGCAGCAGCGCCAGCAGGGCGCGGCGCGCCGCCGGGCGGTCGCCGGGATGGATCAGGGCGAGCAACTGGTCGAGATGGCGCGGCGCCTGGGCCTCGCTCTGGCCGAGCAGCTCCAGGGCTTCCTCGCCCCAGCTGAACTGGCCGTCGTAGTCCCAGCTGCCGAGGGCGGCGTTGCGCTGCGCCTGCTGCAGCATGCGCGTGCGCAACTGCAGGGCGTCGTAGAGCCGCGATTGCTGGGCCAGGGCGTAGCGGGTCAGGGCGTACACCAGCAGGCTGCTGAACGCCACGAACAGCAGGCCCTTGGCGGTCTGCCAGACGGCCTGCAGGCCGGGGTCGGCGACCAGGGCCTGCAGCGCGCCGTCGCTGAAGACGATCCACAGCACGCCGAAGGCGCAGTAGATGGCGGTCAGATACAGGGGGTGGGCCAGTTTACGACGCATGACAAGACTCGCACTGAGGCGCCAGCGGGCGCCCCAGCAAGTCTAGCTGGCCTATCGCGAGTGGTGGCGAGAGGCTATCAAAAGCCTTCGAGGACGATCTTGCCCCGCGCCTGGCCGCTTTCCAGCAGGGCGTGGGCGCGGCGCAGATTGGCCGCGTCGATGCGGCCGAAGTGCTCGCCCAGGGTGGTCTTCAGCACGCCGCTGTCCACCAGCGCGGAGACCCGCTGCAGCAGACGGTGCTGCTCGATCATGTCCTCGGTCTGGAACAGCGAGCGGGTGAACATCAGCTCCCAGTGCAGCGACAGGCTCTTGCGCTTGAGCAGCATCACGTCCAGCGGCTGCAGCGGGTCGTCGATCAGCGCCAGGCGGCCCTGCGGCGCCAGCGCCTCGACCAGCTGCGCGAAGTGTTGGTCGGTCTGGGTCAGGCTGGCGACGTGGCTGACCTGGCCGAGGCCGAGGCGCGCCAGTTCCGCGGCCAGCGGCTGGCTGTGGTCGAGCACCTGATGGGCGCCCAGTTCGCGCACCCAGGCCTGGGTCTGCGGCCGCGAGGCGGTGGCGATCACCTGCAGTTCGGTGAGCTGGCGCGCCAGCTGCACCAGGATCGAGCCGACCCCGCCGGCGGCGCCGACGATCAGCAGGCTTTGGCCCTGGCTGGCCTGGCCTTCGCCGACCTGCAGGCGCTCGAACAGCAGTTCCCAGGCGGTGATGGCGGTCAGCGGCAGGGCGGCGGCCTCGGCGAACGACAGGCTGGCGGGCATGCGGCCGACGATGCGCTCGTCGACCAGGTGCAGCTCGCTGTTGGCCCCGGCGCGGTCGATGGCGCCGGCGTAGAACACCCGATCGCCAGGCTGGAACAGGCTCACCTCGCTGCCCACCGCCTGCACCACGCCGGCGGCGTCCCAGCCCAGTACCTTGGCCGCGCCGTGTTCCGGGGCGACGTTGCGGCGGATCTTGGTGTCCACCGGGTTGACCGAGATGGCCTGCACCGCCACCAGCAGGTCGCGCGGGCCGGGGGTGGGGGCGGGCAGTTCGACATCCTGCAGGGCGTCGGGATGTTCGGCAGGCAGGGACTGGTAATAGGCGACGGCTTTCATCGGGGCGAGCTCGGCGGGAGAGGGTGTCGCCATGCTCGGCTATTTCACAAAGGCGAAAAAGCGGGTAGGAATAGAGTCTCTTTCATTATTTTTTTGAAAATCATGCTGCGTTTCGACGACCTGCAACTCTTCGTCCGCACTGCCGAGACCGGCAGCCTGTCCGCCGCCGCGCGCCTGCTGGAGGTGTCGCCGGCGGTGGCCAGCGCCGCGCTCAAGCGCCTGGAACAGCAACTGCAGGTGCGCCTGCTGGCCCGTTCCACCCGCAGCCTGCGCCTGACCCCGGAAGGCGAGCTGTTTCTCGGCCATGCGCGCCTGGCCCTGCACAGCCTGGAGGACGGTCGCCGTCAGCTGGCCGGCAGCAAGGCCGAGATCGGCGGCGTGCTGCAGCTGTCGGTGCCCTCGGATTTCGGCCGCAACACCCTGCTGCCCTGGCTCGACGCGTTCCAGCGCGAGCATCCGCAGCTGCACCTGCGCCTGCTGCTGGGCGACCGCGTCGCCGACCTGTTCCGCGAGCCGGTGGACATTGCCCTGCGCTACGGCGCACCGGAAGACTCCAGCCTGGTGGCGCTGCCGCTGGCGGCGGACAACCGTCGCGTGCTGTGCGCCGCCCCGGCCTACCTGGCGCGGCATGGCGCGCCGCAGACGCCGGAGGCGCTGGCCGAGCACAACTGCCTGCTCTATATGCTCGGCGGGCGGGTGCACGAGCGCTGGCGCTTTCACAGTGGCAAGCGCGAAATCGCCCTGACGGTCGCCGGCGACCGGGTCAGCGACGATGCCGACGTGGTGCGCCGCTGGGCGGTGGCGGGGCAGGGGCTGGTGTACAAGTCCTGGCTGGATGTCGCCGGCGACGTGCGCGCCGGGCGGCTGCAGCTGCTGTTGCCGCAGTGGCGCGGCGAGCCAACCCCGCTCAACCTGGTCTGCGCCCACCGCGCGCAGCTGAGCCGGCCGGTGCACCTGCTGCGCGAGTTCGTCCAGGCGCGCTGCGCCGAGCTGCTGGCGCATGCCCCCTGGCGCGGCTAGGCTTGCACTCGGCTGCGGCAATCCACCGCAGTGTCGCGCCGCCATCGCCTGTTTAGAGTCGCGCCCCATGAAACTGGCCCGCAAACACCGCTCGCTGACCGCCTGGCTGCTGTACTTCAGCATCCTGTTCGGCGCGTTCGTCTGCGCCATCAGCCACGGCCAGATGGCCGGCCTGCAGCTCAGCGGGCTGGATGGCCAGTACTGCTCCTTCGAGGGTAACTTCGGCGCCGGCGCCGATCTCGACGGCTCCGGCGTGGTCGCGCCCAATCCGGCCACCGGCTCCGGTTGCGCCCTGAGCAGCAGCTTCAGCGCCATCATCCTCGCCGCCTTCTTCGGCCTGCTCGGCCTGCTGCCGGTCAGTCGCGCGCTGCCCGGCGTCAGCCTCGTGGTCCACCGCCCGCTCCGCTACCTCTGGCCCTCGGCCAACCCCCGCGCTTCTCCGTTGTTCGCCTGATCAGCCTGCCCCTGGCGGGGCATTCCCCACCATGCGAATAGTGCGTCGCGCGGCATGCGCGCGACGCTGGAGAACTCCCATGTCGTCACCCTCCGATGCCGTTGCAGGGGCTCGCATGCGCGCGCAGCCCGCTTTCTACAACCTGGTCTGGCGCTGGCATTTCTATGCCGGGCTGTTCGTCATCCCCTTTATGGTCATGCTGTCGATCACCGGCATGATCTACCTGTTCAAGCCACAGCTGGACCAGTGGCTGTACGCCGATCTGCTGCAGGTGCCGGCGGGCGAACGGCCCCTGGATGCCGATCGCCAGCTGGCTATCGTTCGCGCAGCCTATCCGCAGGCAACGGTGAGCAAGTACCTGCCGCCGGTGGCGGAGGATCGCAGCGCGCAGTTCGTGATCGGCCAGGACGGACAGGAACTCAATCTGTTCCTCGACCCCTACCGCGGCATGCTGCTCGGCGTGCAGGACGCCACCTGGAACCTGCAGGCGGTGGTGCGCAAGCTGCACGGCGATCTGCTGCTCGGCACAGTCGGCGACCGCCTGATCGAGCTGGCCGCCGGCTGGGGCGTGGTGCTGGTGGTCTCCGGCCTGTACCTCTGGTGGCCGCGCGGCAGCGGCGGCGCCGGCGTGTTGTGGCCGCGCCTGGACGCCCGCGGGCGTCTGCTGTGGCGTGACCTGCACGGGGTCACCGGCTTCTGGGGCAGCCTGCTGCTGCTGTTGATGCTGCTCACAGGGATGACCTGGACCGGCTTCTGGGGCGCGCAGTTCGCCGGCACCTGGAACCACTTCCCCGCGGCGATGTGGGACGCGGTGCCGAAGTCCGGGCAACTCACCGGCAGCCTCAACGACAGCCGCCAGCAGACCGTGGCCTGGGCGGTGGAGGTGACGCCGCTGCCGGCCTCCGACCCGCATGCCGGGCACCATGGCCAGCGCCACGCCGGCGCGGCCGCGGCGCCGCAGATCGGCCTGCAGCAGGTGGTCGACACGGCCGCGGCGCAGGCTGTGCAGCCGGGTTACAGCATCAGCTTCCCGCGCGGCGCCGAAGGCGTCTACACCGTCGCCCTGTTCGCCGACGACCCGCGCCACGACGCCACCCTGCACCTGGATCAGTACAGCGGCGCGCTGCTCGCCGATGTGCGCTGGCGCGACTACGGCCTGGTCGCCAGAACGGTGGAGAGCGGGGTGAAGCTGCACGAGGGCAAGATGTTCGGCCTGGCCAACCAGCTGCTGATGGCGCTGGTCTGCCTGTTGATCCTGTTCGGCGCGGTCAGCGGCCTGCTGCTCTGGTGGCAGCGCCGCCCGGCCGGTCGCCTTGGCGTGCCGCCGCTGCGTCACGACCTGCCGCGCTGGAAGGTCGGGGTGGCGATCATGCTGGCGCTCGGCCTGGTCTTCCCGCTGGTCGGCGCCTCGCTGCTGCTGATCTGGCTGCTGGATCGCCTGCTGGCGCGGTTGCCGGCCTGGCGCCGGCTGGCCAGCGACTGATGCGCCACCTTTATCGCGGCGCCCCGGCCCTGGCCGGCGTCGCCGGATTCATTCAGGCTACGGCCGACTATCGCAACTGGAGGAACACCATGCTGCCGAACAAATTCCTGCTGCTGGGCGCGCTGCTCGGCGCCAGCCTGCTGGCCCAGGCCCACGACTACCAGGCCGGCGACCTGCATATCGACCACCCCTGGTCGCGCGCCATGCCGCCGGTGGCGCCGACCGCCGCCGCCTACTTCGTGGTGCACAACCGGGGCCGCGAGGCCGATCGCCTGCTCGCCGTCAGCACCCCGGTGGCTGGCAAGGCCGAGCTGCACGAGCATGTGCACGAAGGCGAGGTGATGAGGATGCAGCAGGTGCAGGACGTGACCATCCCCGCCGGCGGCGAGGTGCAGTTCGCGCCCATGGGCTACCACGTGATGCTGTTCGAGCTGAAGCAGCAGGCCAAGGACGGCGAACGCTTCCCGCTGACCCTGACCTTCGAGAAGGCCGGCCAGGTCGAGGTCGAGGTGGCGGTGCAGCAAGAGGCGCCGATGGTCGAGGCCGCCCATGAGCATCACCAGCACTGAGGCGAGCGCAGCGGCAGTGCCCGGCTGACGCACGCGCCTAGACGCGAAACACCTGCACCGCACTATGCAGCTGCCCGCCCAGGTGCAGTAGCTGCTCGCCCTGGTCGCGGCTGCGGCCGATGCGCTGCAGGTTGTCGCCGCCGAGCTGGTGGATGCGTTCGCCGTGCTCGCGGATTTCGCCGACCGCCTCGCTCTGTTGCGCGGTGGCGTCGGCGATGCGTTCGGCCATGCTGGCGATGGTGCGGATTGCCGCGACGATTTCGTCGAGCGCGCCGTCGGCCGCCTCGGCCTTGCCGGCGGTGGCCTCGGCATGTTCGACCTGGGCGCGCATGGCGCTCACCGACTGGCGCGCGGCCTGCTGCAGGCGGCCGATCAGCTCCTGGATCTCGGCGGTGGCGCTACCGGTGCGCTGCGACAGCGAACGCACCTCGTCGGCGACCACGGCAAAGCCGCGGCCGGCCTCGCCGGCCCGCGCCGCCTCGATGGCGGCGTTGAGCGCGAGCAGATTGGTCTGCTCGGCGATGCCGCGGATCACCGTCAGTACGCCGCCGATGGTGGCGGTCTCCTCGGCCAGGCGCTCGATCGCCTGGGCGTTGTCCTGCACCTCGCCGACCAGCGCGTGCAGCCCTTCCAGGCTCTGGCCGATGACCCGCTGGCCCTGCTCCAGGGCGCGGTCGGCGTCGCGGCTGGCGTCGGCGGTCTGGCTGGCGTCCTGCGCCACCTGGCCGATGGTGGCTTCCAGTTCGCTCAGCGCGTCGCGGATCAGCGCGGTGTCGCCGGCCTGGCGCTCGGCGCCGGCATGCAGGCCGCCGCTGAGCTCGGCCAGGGTGCGACTGGAGCCGGCGACCTGCTCGGCGTGGCCGCGGATGCTGGCGACCAGCTCGACCAGGTAGCGGCGCAGGTGATTGAGCGAGTCCTCGATATCGCGCAGCTCGCGGGTGCGCGCGCCGATGGCGATGGGCGTGGCGAAGTCGCCGCGGGCCCAGGCCGACAGCGCCGGCACCAGCTGGCTGAGCACCCGGGTCAGGCGCCGCTGGATGCTGTCGATGGTCAGCGCGATCAGCAGGATCAGGCCGATCATCAGGCCCTGGATCAGCCGCACGTCGCCCTGGATGCGCGCGTACTCGGCCTTGACCTGCGGCTCCAGGGCGGCCAGCGCCTGCTGCAGCTGGTCGATGCGCGCGCGGGTGGCGGCGGCCAGTTGCTGGCGCTGCTCGACCAGCTCGCGGGTGCGCTGCAGCTCGGCCGGGTAGCGGCGTACCAGGGCGGCGAAGTCGCGCTTGAGGGCGACGCCACGATCTTCCGCCTGGCTGGCGCTGCTGTCGTCGGCCAGGCCGAGCAGGGCGGCGAAGCCGACGCTGGCCGAGTCCGAAGCCTCCGCCACACCGAGCAGCGGCAGGCTGTCGAGGCGCCCGGCCTGCGCGCCGAGGGCCTTGAGTTCGCGTTCGATATCGGCCAGCAGCTCGTTGCGGCCCTGGGCAACGAAGCGGCCGCGGGCATGGCCCAGGCGCGTCAGGTGCTGGCTGGCGTCGAACAGCGGGCGGCGGTAATCCTGCGCTGACGCCCCCGCGGCCGAGTCGGCGTACTGCGCCAGCTGCTCCAGCGCGCCGCCCATCTCCCGTTCGGCCTGCAGCAGCAGGCCCTGTGGGTCGCCGGCCAGCTTGCCGGCGGCGAGCAGCTCGCCCGCGCTGAAGGTGCGCAATTGCTCCAGACTCGGCCGCAGCTCCTCGGCCAGCGGCGCCGGCAGCTCGTCGAGCGCCAGCTCCAGGCCGTCGATGGCCTGGCCCGCGGCGCTGTGGCGCAGGGCATCGCCGCTGGCCAGGTAGGCCTGGATATTGCCGGCCACGTCCTGCTGGAACTGCTGGGACAGCGCCAGGTAGCGCTCCATCAGCTGGAACGGCTGCTGCAGCGCGCGCTGCGACCACCACAGGGTCGCCGCCAGGGCGACGCAGACGGTGACCAGCAGCAGGGTGTTGAGGTTGGTGAGCAGCTTGAGACGCATGGCGGGCTCGATCGACGGCTGAACGATGCCCGCGAGCCTATTGCGGTTTGGTTACAGGCTGATGACGTTGTGCGTTGCGTCACGTTCCGGCGGCTGGGAGCCTTCACGCGCCGCGGTACAGCTCCACCCGGTTGCGGCCGCCGTGCTTGGCCCGGTACAGCGCCTCGTCGGCCTGCTTGGACAGGGCGTTGCCGTCCAGGCCCGGCTGCAGCATGGCGATGCCGCAGCTGAAGGTGCAGGAGAGGTCCTGCGGCTGCGCCGGGTAGTGGATCTCGGCGAAGCGCTGGCGGATTTCCTCGAGCACCCGCAGCGCCGATTGCTCGTCGGTATCGGGCAGCACCACGGCGAATTCCTCGCCGCCGTAGCGGCCGATATGGTCGGTCTTGCGCAGGCGCTGTTTGAGAAACAGCGCCAGGCTCTTGATCACCCGGTCGCCCATGGGGTGGCCGTAGCTGTCGTTGACCCTCTTGAAGTGGTCGATGTCGAGCATGGCGAAGGCCAGCGGCTGCTCGTCGCGGCGCGCGCGGAAGCAGGCGTCCTCGAGCAGCTGCAGGGTGTGGGTGTGGTTGTACAGGCCGGTCAGGCTGTCGCGCACCATGCGCGCCTTGAGGTTGCGCGCGCGGGCGGCGCGGTTGCGCACGGTGGCGATCAGATGACGCGGCTTGATCGGTTTGGTGAGGAAATCGTCGCCGCCCTCGCTCATGGCGTCGAGCTGCTTGTCCAGGTCGTCCTCGGCCGACAGGTAGATGATCGGCACGCTGACGTAGCGGTCGTTGTGGCGGATCACCTTGGCCAGCTCGGTGCCGCTGCACTCGGGCATGTACATGTCGAGAATGATCAGGTCGGGCTGGAACTCGGCCAGCGCGTCCATCGCCTGGATCGGCTCGGTCAGGGTGTGGGTGAGGATGCCGGCGCTGTTGAGCACGCGCTCGGTGTGGGTGGCCTGGGCCTTGGAGTCGTCGACGATCAGCACCTTGTAGGGATCGTACTGGGCGACGTGGGTCAGCACCTCGATGCGTTCGAGCAGGCTGGAGGCGTCCAGCGAGCCGGTGAAGAACTCCTGGCCGCCGGCGCGCACCGCGGCCAGGCGGGTCGGCGTGTCGGTGTCGCGGTGGCTGAAGAACAGCAGCGGAATCTTCTGCTCCAGGCCCTGCTGCAGCGAGTCGGCCAGCGCCAGGCCGGCACCGGCGAAGTCGACGTCCATGACGATGGCGGCCGGGTGGCGCTCGGCGATCGCGGCGCGAAACGCCGCGGCGTCTGTCAGCGCCTGCGCGGCCAGGCCGAAGAACTCCAGCTGCTGGGCCAGGCGCTCGGCGCGGGCGGTGTCCTGCAGGGCCAGGTAGACCGGCTTGCGCAGCGGCGGCAGGAAGGTCTGCTCGAACGCGTCGCCGTGGCGCAGGCCGGTGCGCGACAGGCGCTGCATGGCCAGGTTGAGCTGGCCGATCAGGCTGCTGTTGAGGCGTCCGCGGTTGTCCGCCACCGCCATCAGGCTGGCGGCGATGGCCTCGGCCAGCTGGGCATGCTCGGCCTGCTCGAAGCGCTCGGCGTAGCGCAGCAGGCGCAGGTTGGCCTCGCCCAGTTCGGCCATGCCGGCGTCGTTCCATTCGCTGCGCTGCAGGCGCTGCCAGACTTCCAGCACCTGGCGCGCCTGATGGATCACGCGCTGGGCGAAGTGATGCTTGAGGCGATCGCGACTGGGGTCTGGGTGCTCGGTCATGGGCCGACTTCTTTAAATGACTGGGTCAGTGGTGGCTCGATGCTATCACTTGGCGGCGGCGCTGACAGTGCCGTCGATCAATTGGCGTCGTGTTTTCTGTCGAATAGGCGACATAAACCTAGCTTTTTCCCACTGACTTGCCACCGGCGGTAAGTTTGCCCGTGCGCCCTGCGCTTTGCGGCGAGCTTGCCTTATAGTGCGGGACACGCAACCCGTTGTTCGGGGCGCGGTCGAACATTCGAATTTGCTGAAGGAAGGACACTGCCATGCTGGACTGGAAGAATCGCGCGGCGAGCTCGCCCGACGCCGCCGCCAAGGCCGCCACGTACGCAGGCGAGCGCAGCGGCGCCAGCCTGATCGGTCGCGCGGTCGGCGGACTGCTCGGCGTCTACCTGCTGCTGGCCCTGGTGGTCGGCTGGTACTGGAGTCAGGAGCCGTCGGCCTTCCCGGTGCAGCAGCGGGCCCAGGCCGCGGCGGAGCAGGCCAAGCGCCAGCTGGTCGGCGGCTACACCACGGTGGAGACCCTCAAGCAGGTGGCCGGCACCCTGCTGGACAAGCCCGGCGGCTACCTGTCCAACGACCTGGCGCCGCCCGGCCTGTGGCTGGACAACATGCCGAGCTGGGAGTACGGCGTGCTGGTGCAGGTGCGTGACTTCTCCCGCGCCCTGCGCAAGGACTTCGCCCGCTCGCAGTCGCAATCCACCGAGGACCCGGACCTGGCCCAGGCCGAGCCGCGCTTCCACTTCGACAACAAGAGCTGGGCGCTGCCGGCCTCGGAGTCCGAGTACCGCGAAGGGATCAAGGCGCTGGATCGCTACCTGGCCCGCCTGGCCGATCCGAGCAAGCAGAACGCGCAGTTCTATACCCGCGCCGACAACCTCAACAACTGGCTGGGCGACGCCGGCACCCGCCTCGGCTCGCTGTCGCAGCGGCTGTCCGCCAGCGTCGGTCAGGTGCGCCTGAATACCGAGGTGCTGCCGAGCGAGCCGGACGCCACGGCGGTGGGCGAGGGCGGCATCTACGAGACGCCCTGGCTGCAGATCGACAACGTGTTCTACGAGGCGCGCGGCCAGGCCTGGGCACTGGCCCACCTGCTGCGCGCGGTCGAGGTGGATTTCGCCGACGTGCTGGCGAAGAAGAACGCCACGGTCAGCGTGCGGCAGATCATCCGCGAGCTGGAGGCGGCGCAGGAAACCCTGTGGAGCCCGATGATCCTCAACGGCAGCGGCTATGGCCTGCTGGCCAACCACTCGCTGGTGATGGCCAACTACATCTCACGGGCCAACGCGGCGATCATCGACCTGCGCCAGCTGCTGAGCCAGGGCTGATGGCGGCGATCTCCGAGGCGGAAGCGGCGCATCGCGCCGCCTCCGACGCCGAGCGGGTGGCCTGGGTCGACGAACAGGACCGGCCGCTCGGCGGGGTTTCGCGCGCCGAGCTGCGTGAGCGCCGGTTGATCGGCCGCGGCACCTATATCCTGCTGTTCAACTCGGCCGGCCTGCTCTGCGTGCACCGGCGCACCCTGAGCAAGGCGCTGTATCCCGGCTACTGGGACGTGGCCGCCGGCGGCATGGTGCTGGAAGGCGAGGCATACGCCGAGTCGGCCGAGCGCGAACTGGCCGAGGAGCTGGGCATAGTCGGCGCCGAGCTGGTGGAGCATGCGCATTTTCTCTACGACGCCCCGGAAAGCCGGCTGTGGTGCATGGCCTACTCGGCGGTGTCGGATGCGCCGCTGGTGCTGCAGCCGGAAGAGGTGTTGGAGGCTCGCTTCATCAGCGTCGAGCAGGCGCTGGAGGAGACCCGCCGCTTGTCCTATTGTCCGGACTCGCTGGCCGCGCTGGAGCGTTACCTGGCGGCAACCAGGTAGCCCGGATGCAATCCGGGGTGTCAGGCATTCCGAGCACGCCGTGCGCGATGACGAACGGCGTCGCCAAAGTGCCGCACAATGACGCAAATCCGTACTTAGCAAGCGCCGCCTTTGCCGTTACACTGCGCGACCTTTTCAGCGGACGTCTGTCCGCTTGCGCTGCCCCTGCCAGAGTGGGGCTTCGCGGTCGACGCCCGTCGACCAGTCGCTATCCTGACCCCTACGAGGACAAGCCGGTGGTCAAGAAAGCTTCGTCATTTTCCGCCCTGAGCGGTCTCGTCTATTCCACCGACACTGGTCGGCATTGCCCCGACTGCGGCCAACCGGTGGACGCCTGCAGCTGCAAGCAGAGCCAGCTTCCCGCCGGTGACGGCATCGCCCGCGTACGCCGTGAAACCAAGGGGCGTGGCGGCAAGACGGTGACCACGGTGAGCGGTGTGCCGCTGGCCGAGGAGCCGCTCAAGGAGCTGGCCAGCGCGCTGAAGAAGCGCTGCGGCACCGGCGGCGCGCTGAAGGACGGGGTGATCGAGATCCAGGGCGATCATGTCGAGTTGCTCCTCGCGGAACTGAGCAAGCGCGGTTTCACCGCGAAGAAGTCCGGCGGCTGAAGCGTCATTTCCTAAACTTCGATGCTGCTCATGCGGTCAACCGCCGAGCAAACGTCATCTTGCATCCTTAATTTCCAGGCTGGCCACCTAGAGGGCCAGACTCATTCTCATGGGAGAACCCGATGTCCGCACGACGCACCCGCAAAGACGACGGCAGCCAGTGGACGGTAGCCGACAGCCGCAGTGTCTACGGTATTCGCCATTGGGGCGCCGGCTATTTTTCGATCAATGATGCCGGCCGCATCGAAGTGCGTCCCAACGGCCCGGACAGCGCGCCGATCGACCTCTACGACCAGGTCGACGAGTTGCGTCAGAGCGGTCTGTCGCTGCCCTTGCTGGTGCGCTTTCCGGACATCCTGCAGGACCGCGTACGCCGTCTGACCGGTGCCTTCGACGCTAGCATCGAGCGCCTCGAATACCAGAGCCGCTACACCGCGCTGTACCCGATCAAGGTCAACCAGCAGGAGGCGGTGGTGGAGAACATCATCGCCACGCAGAACGTCTCCATCGGCCTGGAAGCCGGCTCCAAGCCCGAGCTGCTGGCGGTGCTGGCGCTGGCGCCGAAGGGCGGCACCATCGTCTGCAACGGCTACAAGGACCGCGAGTTCATCCGTCTGGCGCTGATGGGGCAGAAGCTCGGCCACAACGTGTTCATCGTTATCGAAAAGGAATCCGAGGTGCGCCTGGTGATCGAGGAGGCGGCCGAACTCAAGGTCGCGCCGCAGATCGGCCTGCGCGTGCGCCTGTCCTCGCTGGCATCAAGCAAGTGGGCCGACACCGGCGGCGAGAAGTCCAAGTTCGGCCTGTCCGCCGCGCAGATCCTGCAGGTGGTCGAGCGTTTCAAGGCCGCCGGCCTGGATCAGGGGATTCGCCTGCTGCATTTCCATATGGGCTCGCAGATCGCCAACATCGCCGACTACCGCAAGGGCTTCCGCGAGGCCATCCGTTACTACGGCGAGCTGCGCGCGCTGGGCCTGCCGGTCGATCACATCGACGTCGGCGGCGGCCTGGGGGTGGACTACGACGGCACCCACTCGCGCAACGCCAGCTCGATCAACTACGACATGCAGGACTACGCCGATGCCGTGGTCGACATGCTCAAGGAAT
>MTEW01003974.1_pt1 | contig 31600 bp, 31 predicted proteins | sample 1042681 | NCBI WGS metagenome assembly MTEW01 (sample SAMN06185811, study PRJNA358809) | soil metagenome | isolation source: soil biostimulated with citrate as carbon source | place: India | collected 2015-05-23
TGAATTCTTCGGGGTAACGCTGGTTGCTCATGGCACCTCCTGATGGGCCTCATTATGAGGCTTGAAGGTGTCTACGAAACTAGGGTCGATTCACACCGCCCATTCCAGCGGGGCTCTGGACGGGAACAGCTGGGCTTTCACAGCCTGCTTTATGGAGTACTCCTCTGGCGAGAAAGAGAGGGAATCAGCAACCCCCGCACTCCCCAAAGCCAGGGACTAGAGTTGCTGCGCGTCGGCCATGTGCTTGGCGATCCGCGGGGCGTTCCACAACGACGGCAGCAGGATCAACGACGAAGAGGTGTTCGCCTACATGCAGCGTTAGCTCGGCTCCGGCCGCGTCAAATTGGCGGTGCTTGTGGAGCTGACGCAGCAGGCCTTCCCGGAGGTTGCCCGGGAACGCATCGTGCACTGCTTACAGCAACTCGACTCGCCGTTGCGCAAGCGCTGAACTAGCCCCCGACCCGAAACGATTCACCGCCAGAACTGGTGCTGGCTGAGTGGTCCACGGCGACCGAGATAAGGCTACCGCCGGTCGGCAAAACTGTTCAAAAAACGAACAACAGGTCCATTTCACGCTCTGACTCAACTAGTGAGTGTTCGAGCGTCCCGCCTCGTTTTCCCCACCCCCCTGGAGCAAGCCCCCTTCATGTGCCGAACTGCGCAGGGGGAGTTTCATGCCCAAGAATTGGAGGACGGAAATGTCCAGTCATTCGTTTCAGAGCATCGAGCGCATGCCCGTCAGCGTCCGTACCCAGCGTCAGGCGCAACAGCTGTCCTTCTGGAGCCGCCTGATCGGCATCGCCGCGCCGCCCTCGCACAGCTGGCGCGGCGGCATCAAACTCAAGGGCTACAAGCAGTTGTCCAACGCCACGCCGATCATCCGGCTGCCGGCCGACCACCTGCTGCTGACCATCCCGCTCGAGCGCGGTCGCCGCTGCGCCCAACCCTGCGTCGAGCCGGGCCAGTACGTGCGCAAGGGCGAGGTGATCGGCCGCGGCGATGCCAATACGCCCTGGGTCCATGCCAGCACCTCCGGCACCGTGCAAGAGATCGGCCCGGCCTTCGCCGCCGACTCGGCCGAACCGGTGCTGGCGGTGACGCTGCGCGCCGATGGCCTGGATGCATGGGCCGAGCGGCCCCCGCTGGCGCCCCCGCAAAGCGTCGAGGCCCTGGTCGAGCGGGCGCTGCAGATGGGCATCGTCGGCCTCGGCGGCGCGGGTTTCCCCACCGCGCTGAAGCTGGCCGGCGCCGAGCAGCCCGACCTGCTGCTGATCAACGGCGCCGAGTGCGAACCCTTCCTGACCTGCGACGACCGCCTCATGCGCGAACGCGCCCAGGCGCTGATCGAGAGCGCCGACTACCTGGCTCACCTGCTCGGCATCAGCCAGACCCGCTTTGGCGTCGAGACCAACAAACCCGAGGCAATGGCAGCGCTGCGCGAGGCCGCCATTCAGGCGCGCACCTCGGTGCAGATCCGTCCGCTGCCGACGCGCTACCCGGCCGGCGGCCAGCCGCTGATGATCAAGAGCCTCAGCGGCCGCAACCTGGCCCCCGGTGCGCGGCCCGCCGAGATCGGCGTGCTGGCGCTGAATGTCGCCACCCTCTATGCCCTCGGCCGCGCCGCGCTGCACGGCGAGCCGCTGGTCTCGCGCGTACTGACCCTGACCGGCGACTGCAAGCGCCCCGGCAACGTCGAGGTGCCGATCGGCTATCCGGTCACCGCCCTGCGCGCGGTGGCCGGCGCCCGTGCCGACGGCCAGCTGACCCAGGTCGGCGGTCCGATGATGGGCCAGCCGCTGCCGGCCCCCAGCGCGGTCATCAGCAAGACCAGTAGCTGCCTGATCTTCGCCGCCGAGCGCTACCTGCCGGCGGCCAAGCCCGCCGCCAGTTGCATCCGCTGCACGCGCTGCGTGGACGTCTGCCCGATGTCGCTCAGGCCACTGGACCTCTACAACGCCGCGCAAAACCAGGATCACGCCAGCCTGCAGGCGCTGCGCCTCGATGCCTGCATCGAATGCGGCAGCTGCAGCAGCACCTGCCCGAGCAACCTGCCGCTACGCGACAGCTTTCGCCAGAGCAAGATGGAGATGCGCCGATGAGCCTGGTCAAGTCCCCAACCCCGCGGCGACTCAGCACCCTGATGCTGCTGGTCAGCCTGTGCCTGCTGCCCGGCACCGTGCTGTATGCCTGGCAGTTCGGCACCGTGGTCTGGATCCAGACCTTCTGGTGCGTGATCCTCGCCTTTGCCTTCGAAGCCGGCCTGCTGCGCCTGCGCGGGCAGGATGTGGCTCAGGGCCTGAGCGACCTGAGCTGGCTGGTGTTCGGCCTGATCCTGGCGCGCGCCCTGCCGCTGCTGGTGCCGCTGTGGATGATGGCGCTGGCCAGCTTCGCCGGCCTCGCCCTGTGCAAGCACGCCAGTGGCGGCCTCGGCCGCAACCGTCTCAACCCGGCCATGGTGGGCCTGGGGATCATCGCCATCTGCTTCTATCAGCAACTCCACCCGGCGCCGACCAACCAGGGCGCCTGGACCCTCGGCCTGGACGCCCGCGAAGTGCTGCTGCAGCAACTGCACCTGGCACCGCGCCTCAACCTCGACTCCTTCGCCGGCGCCACCCAACTGGCCCTCGACGAGTTCAACCCGATCCCCCCCAATCTGTCCGGCTACGGCTATGTGGCAGGCGGCCTGATCCTGGCGGCGCTGCGAGTGATCCGCATCGAGATTCCACTGGCGATGCTCGGCAGCCAGGCCTTGCTGTGCATGGCCGCCGGCCACAGCCTGCAGGAAAGCCTGTACAGCCTGAGCCTCGGCGGCTGCCTGTTCACCGCCTTCTTCATTGCCACCGACCCGGTGACCAGTCCCGACAGCCGCGCCGGGCGCATCCTGTTCGGTGCCACCATCGGCGTGCTGACCGAGTTGATTCGTGAGTTCGGCCTGTACGCCGATGGCCTGTGCTTCGCGGTACTGGCCGCCAACCTGCTGGTGCCGCAGATCAACAGCCTGGTGCAACGGGTGCAGCGTCCCTGGTACCGGCAGCAACCGGTGCCGGCCCTGGCCGGCTGACCGGCCGGGCCCGGGCGAGGACTAGCTGCCGTAGACCTTCTGCGCCGGCACGGCCTGCTGGACCAGTTGCGCCACCGCCGGGCCAACCTCCTCGGATAGCCAGCGCCCGCCCTTGTCCACCTGCGGGCCGCGGCGCCAGCCATCGGCGATGGACAGCTTGCCGCCCTCGACCTCGAACAGGCGCCCGGTGACGCCGGCGGAGGCCTCGGAGCCGAGCCAGACCAGCAGGGGCGCGACGTTATCGAGGGCGAAGTAGTCGAAGCCAGCCTCCGGCTTCTTCATGGTGTCGGCGAACACCTGCTCGGTCATGCCGGTGCGCGCCGCCCGGGGCGTGAAGCTAGCTCAGAGTTGGCTCGACAACGCCCGCAGCGGCTGGCTATGGGCGATCATGATCGCCGAGCGTGATCTGCTGCCTTGCGCGATGGAAAGGCGCGCCTTTGAGGTTGGATTCCTAAGCCGCATTCACCAGCGAATCTGTTCTCGGCAGCCCTGATAGCCGGCCGGAAGCCTCCCTGGCTCAACAGAAGGCCTCTATATAGAAATATTCCTTCACTTTTAATATAAAAGCGAAGGAATAGCTCTATTTTTACGCCAGCACTGACAAATCAAGAGAGCATAGATGCTATTATCTCTTCACCTTGTCTTCCTTTATGAAAGAATATTTCTCCATGGCAAAGCGAACCGCCCCACTGCTACCCGCAACGGATCGGCTGCTCGAAGGACTAGGCGAGCGTCTGATGCTCGCGCGCAAGCGGCGCAAGATCACTGCTAAACAGATGGCCGAGCGGGCCGGGATGTCCTTGCCGACACTCAGGTCTCTTGAGCAAGGCAGTGCAGGCGTGACCCTAGGCGCCTACATGGCCGTGCTGCAAGTGCTGGGGCTGGAAAAAGACCTCGCCCAGGTCGCGCTGAACGATGAACTGGGCCGCCACTTGCAGGACACGGCACTGTCGCCTGCAAAGTCCGGGGCTGCCAGGAGCCCAACGGCTGCTGCAAGCCGCCCCGCCCCTCAACGACGCCCCCAGAACCCTACTGTACCAAGCTCGCTTAAGCCGGCAGACGCCAAATCCCAGCGTCCGCCGTCCAACGCTGGCAAACGGGCGACTTCCAAGGCACATCCGGCCGACAAGAAAATCATTACCGGCGCCGACCTGGCGGCCCAGTTGATGGGGGAACTCGATGGCTAGCCAGATATTAGTCTTCGCCGATTGGGCGGGGCTTGCTGGTCCCCAGAGGCTTGGCACCCTGCATTGCCAGCGCACACGCGGCAGCGAGCGGTTCGAGTTCGAATTCGTCGACTCGGCACTAGCCGGCCTGGTACATCAAGCACTGCTTGACCCGAGACTCCAGCCCTTTGCTGGCCGCCAGTTCCCCGCACAAGGCGCCGCGACCTTCGGCCTGTTCGCCGACGCCTCTCCAGACCGCTGGGGGCGCTTGCTGATGCGACGCCGGCATGAACGGGATGTGCGAACTGGAGTGGCCGCAGAAAGCTCGAAGCTGTTCGAATCCGACTACCTGCTGGGCGTGCACGACAGCTTCCGTGTGGGCGCCATTCGCTTCAAGACTGATGTCGATGGCCCGTATCTGGACAACCACCACGATATGGCCGCACCGCCGATGACCAGCATGCGCGAGCTTGAGGAGGCGTCTAGGCGCTTCGAGCAGGGCGAGGACATGAGCAACGGCCGAGACTGGTTGAGCATGCTGATAGCCCCCGGCGGCTCACTGGGTGGCGCCCGGCCAAAGGCCAGCGTGGTAGATCCGAACAATGCCCTGTGGATCGCCAAGTTTCCCAGCAACAACGATGAACACGATGTCGGCGCCTGGGAGATGGTGGTCAATATCCTCGCCAACGCCTGCGGTCTACGCGTGGCAGAGGCCACTGCGGGGAAGTACGCCAGCAACCATCACTGTTTCATGGTCAAGCGCTTCGACCGCACCCCAACGGGCGAGCGGCTGCACTTCGCCTCAGCGATGACCATGACGGAGCACGTCGATGGCGAGGACCACTCAACTGGCGTCAGCTACCTGGAAATCGCCGAGGTACTGATGCGCCACGGTGCCACGCCAGAGGCCGACCTGCAGGAACTGTGGAAGCGTATCGTTTTCAACATGCTGGTCAGCAATACAGATGACCACTTGCGAAACCATGGTTTCATCCTCGTCCCGGGCAAGGGCTGGCAGCTCTCCGCCGCCTACGACATGAATCCGGTGCCCTACGCCGACGGGCTGAAGCTCAACGTCTCCGAGTTCGACAACGCGCTCGACCTGGATCTGGCCCTGTCGGTGGCTGGTTACTTCCGACTCAAGCAGCAAGACGCTCTGGAGATCATCGAAGACTTTCGCACTAAGGTTCGACTGCTCTGGCGGCCTGCGGCCAAGAAGCTCGGGATCAGCGTCAAAGAGCAAGGCCGAATGGCCTCGGCATTTCGCCTCGCCGAGTAATTCTGGATGCCGTCACCAGCCGATGGTGACGCCCCTACCTCTCCACGAGCAGGGGTTCTTGCCCCCTCAAAATCAAGAAAAATAGACGGTTTCCACCCGGCCGCTACGCTGGGTGGAGCCTCCGCGATTTTTCCTGATTTTTTCACGACCGCCTTAGTCGCCCTAGTCGGCAGGGGTTCATGCGCAGCGCAAGCGCAGAACCCTGAAGACGAAGGAGCGAAAGCCATGAGCGAACACATCAGGATCTACGTTGCCGACCTGGCCGCCTACAACGCAGGTCATCTGCATGGCGTCTGGATCGACGCCACCCTGGAGCTGGACGACATCCAGTCTCAAGTCAGAGCCATGCTGGCAGCCTCGCCGGTCGAGGGGGCGGAGGAATACGCCATTCACGACTTCGAGGGCTTCGACGGCTACCGCCTCGGCGAGTACGAGGGCCTCGAAAACGCCCATGAGATCGCCTGCTTTATCGAGGAATACCCCGCGTTCGGCGGTGCCCTGCTCGCGCATTTCAACGATCTGGAGCAGGCGCGCAAGGCGGCCGAGGAAGATTACTGTGGCTGCCATGCCTCGCTGGCCGACTACGCCCAGGAGCTGACCGAGGAAACCACCAGCATTCCGCAGCACCTGTCCATGTACATCGACTACCGCGCCATGGCCCGCGACATGGAGTACGGCGGCGACCTGTTCACCCTGGAGACCGGCTTCGAGCAGGTGCACGTGTTCTGGAATCGTTAGACCAGCGGAAGGCACCGGGGCGACCCGGTGCCTTGTTTTTTGCGCCCCTGCCCTGCCGGCCACCCGCGCGCCCCACCCGGAAGGCTGATGCACGGGGACGCGCACCCGGCGATCAGCCTGGAGCAACCACGTTATGCTGCCAGTTGATTGAGACCGTTACGGTCTTACGGTTTTGCCCAAATCCGTCGATCCGTATCCACGGATTTACGGATTGGTGGGGAAGCGGATCTGCGCTTTTACGGATCTACGGAAATCCGCCGATGCGGTTTTCCGGTTTTGTGGAAAGCCGTGCCCGGTAAATCCGTATGGCTGCGCGCGCGGAGCTTGGCGTGCTTGGGCACCGTGGCCGGTCACTCGCGTAGATGGGCGTACCCGGTCAGCGTCCAGACCTTCCCGGTATCAATCCTCGCCCCTCCTGCCTGCGCATTCGCCCAGACCCAACCCGGCATGATCGAGCGCGACGGCTGCCGCACGGTGCACCTCCCACGTCAACGGAGGACACACCATGTCGCACTCAATCGATCTTTCCCGTCAGCCGCGCCGCATCGATCTCGATTCGTCGCTGCACCGCAAGGCCGGGCCGACGGCGCATGCCATGCGGCCCGTGGAGGGCGCTATTGAGGCGCAAGCGCCACAGGCCTGCCCTGCCCCTCGCTACCTCACCAACAGCGAAGCCGCTGCCTTCCTGCGGCTTTCGCCACGCACGCTGGAGAAGCAGCGGGTGATCGGCGGCGGGCCGCGCTTCCACAAGTTCGGCCGGCGGGTGATGTATGCGCTCACCGATCTTGAAGCCTGGGCCGGTGAGCGCAGCTTCGAGACCACCTTCGATCCCGAGTACCTCGACCGCCACCCGGGAGCGCAGCGTGATGAGCAGTGAAGCCCTTGTCCATGAGCCGCAACCCTCACGACTTGCCTGCCCAGAGCGGCCAGCTGGATCTGTTCCGCGCGCTGCCGGGCGACATGGCGCCGCGCGACGCCCAGGACCTGATGGCGCATCCGTTCTTCTCGCTGGCCAAGTCGCGGCGTACTGTGCCGATCGACTTTCGCTCGGGCGAAGTGACGGTACGCGTGGAGGGCACGCTGGAGCATGGCATCGCCACGATCTGGGATGCCGACATCCTGATCTGGGCGGCCAGCCAGCTGGTCGAAGCACGCGATGCGGGCATCCCCACTTCGCGCCTGATGCGTGCGACGCCCTACCAGATCCTGCGCTTCATCGGCCGTGGCACCTCGCTGCGCGACTACCAGCGCCTGAAGGCGGCGCTGGATCGGCTGCAGTCGACCAGCGTGGCCACCTCGATCCGCGAGACCACTGGCCGGCGCCTGCACCGTTTCTCCTGGATCAACGAGTGGAAGGAGCTGGCCGCGGCGGATGGCCGGCCACTGGGCATCGAGCTGATCCTGCCGGACTGGTTCTACAGCGGGGTGCTGGACCAGGCCCTGGTACTGACCATCGACCCGGCCTATTTCCGTCTCACCGGCGGCATAGAGCGCTGGCTGTATCGCCTGGTGCGCAAGCATGGCGGCAAGCAGAAGGACGGCTGGCAGTTCGACTTTCGCCACCTGTACCGCAAGTCGGGCAGCTCGGCGCGCTACTCGGACTTCGCCCTCGACCTGCGTGCGCTGGCGGCTCGCCAATCGCTGCCCGGGTATCGCCTGGAAGTCGTGCGTCTGTCCCGCTCGACCGAACTGCTGGCCTTCCGGCGCGTGCCGTAGACGGCACGGGGATATCTTCGGGAAAAGCTGTGAATCTCGACGTGCTTTCAGGCGCACGCCGGCCCGTGCTATCAGGAGCGCGGCGCACGTGCCTTCAGGCGCACGAACTCCGCTGCAGGCCACGGCTGGCGCGGCTTCCAGCCCTCTCTAACATTACTAACTTAAAAGCTCTAACTTGTTATTGGGGCAGCGCCCGATTGTGGACAGGTGCCGAACGGGGTGATTTGGCCGGGGAGCAACAGCCATGATCGTCGCCCTGCTCAACCAGAAAGGCGGGGTGGGCAAGACCACCCTGGCCACCCATATCGCCGGTGAACTGGCCCTGCGCGGGCAGAACGTCATCCTGCTCGATGCCGACCCGCAGGGCTCAGCACTGGACTGGACGCAGCGGCGCAGCCAGCAGGGCTTGCCCAGGCTGTTCAGCGCCGTCGGCCTGGCGCGCGAGACGCTGCACCAGGAAGCCCCGGAGCTGGCTCGTCGTGCCGATCATGTGATCATCGACGGGCCACCGCGCATCGCCGCCCTCGCCCGCTCGGCGTTGCTGGCGGCGGATCGCGTATTGATCCCGGTGCAGCCCAGCCCCTACGACCTGTGGGCCAGCGCGGAGATGGTCAACCTGATCCGCGAGGCGCAGGTGTTCAGGCCAACGCTGCGCGCGGCATTTGCCATCAACCGCCGCGTCAGCACCACGGTGATCGGCCGCGAAGCGCGCGGCGCCTTGGCCGACCAACCGCTACCGGCGCTGCAGGCGGAAGTACGCCAGCGCATCGTCTTCGCCGAGAGCGTGGCAGCCGGTCGTCTCGCGCGTGAACTGGCGCCGGACAGCGCCGCCGCGCGCGAGGTCAGCAGCCTGGTCGACGAGCTGCTGAGGTGGTCGCCATGAGCGGCAAGCGCATCGGTATCGGCGCACGCCCCTCGGCCGACCCGCAGGCCGAAGCCTGGATACGCCAGGGCGCTGGAATCGACAACGGCAAGGTCGAGCGCTATAGCGCCCGGCTGACGCTGGACGTGACGCCAGCGCTGCGCACGCGCATCAAGCTGGCGGCCTTCGACCGCGGCGTGACGATGGCGGAGATGCTGCGCGAAGTGCTGGAGCGACAGTTTCCGGAGGCTACTTCATGACCTTGGGTGCTCGCGGCGCGAGGTGGCCACTGGCGCTGCTAGCCGGCAGCTTGTTTGCCCTGGGTTGGGCAGCACTCACAACGTCGCCACCATGGCTGGTCTACAACGCCTCCGACAGCGTGTCCGTCGGTTGGTACCGCATTTCGCCAGCCAACTCGTTGGCGTCTGGCGACCTGGTGTTGGTTCGCCTGCCGCCAGAGGCAATGTCGCTGGCGTCGCAGCGCGGCTACCTGCCGGCGAACGTGCCGTTGCTAAAGACCGTGGCGGCGATGGCGCCGCAGCAGGTATGCGTGGTGGGCAATCAGGTGCGCATTGATGGCGTCCTTGTGGCCAGGCGCTTGAGGTGGGATCGACAGGGCCGCGCGCTGCCAACCTGGCAGGCCTGTCGGCGCCTGGTTAGAGATGAGCTGCTCCTGCTCAGCAACAGCAACCCGGCGTCGTTCGACAGCCGCTACTTCGGCCCGGTATCCGCCGACGCGGTGATCGGTCGGGCGCAGCCCTTGTGGCTGGAGTCGCGTCGATGAACAGGCCTTCTCCGTGTCGATCCGCCATCCGACTGCGTGCGCTCGGTGTGCGCACTCGCGCGCCGCCAGGCTGCAGGTACTTCTGCCCTCGCCTGCCGGCCAGGGGCTTTGGACGTCGGCGTCCCGCCTCTCCTGATTACCCAACTCAGCAGCGCAAAGGCACGGAAAAAGCGGAGGGCAAGATAAAAGGGGGCGGCACTTCGTTGGCCTGGAAAGCAGTCTGCACGGGGGTTAGCGGCGACACCGCGCTGGTGTCGCCAGGTGCCGAAATCGTGTTCGCCCCACAGCAGCAACTGTCTGGGAGCGTGCCTGATACGCCGTACTGCGACCAACTTGGAGGAGTCAAAACATGAGCAAAGGAAGCCGTCCGGACGACGAATTGTGCTTTCGCCCGCAGCCGGGCAAGCCGCAGCAACGCGGCCAACCCTTCATCAACCAGGCGCTGCGCCAGGCCAACAAAGCCGGCACAGGCAAGCCGCGCAAGGCGGGCCACCAGCCTGGCGCCCGCCTCGGCCGCGGGCATGTCGCCGCTCGTTTCAGCGCGCAGCAACTGCCGTCCAACGCCCGCCGCGTCACCATCAAGACGCGCCTGGTGAACCTGCGCCGGGCCGGCAAGCGCTCGACGCTCAGCCACCTGCGCTACATCGAACGCGACGGCGTCAGTCGCGAGGGTGATCCAGGCAAGGCCTACGGGCCATTGACCGACCAGGCCGACCTCAACGCGTTCGAGGAACACGGCCGGGACGACCGCCACCAGTTTCGCTTCATCGTCTCGCCCGAGGATGCCGAGCAGCTCGACGACCTACGCACCTATACCCGCCACCTGATGAGCCGGATGGAGGCCGACCTCGGTACGCGCCTCGACTGGGTGGCGGTCGACCACTGGAACACCGACAACCCGCACACCCACATCGTCCTGCGCGGCAAGGACGACACCGGCAAGGACCTGGTGATCGCCCGCGACTACATCGCCGAGGGCATGCGCAACCGCGCCTCGGAGCTGGCCACCGAATGGCTCGGCCCGCGTACCGAACTGGAGATCCAGCGGAGTCTGCAGCGCGAGGTGCAGCAGGAGCGCTTTACCAGCCTGGACCGCACCCTATTGCGCGAACGCCAAGCCGGCGTGCTCAGCCTGAAATCGCTCGCCAACCATCCACGTCGGCAGCTGCTGATCGGCCGCCTGCAGCAGCTGCAGAGGCTTGAGCTGGCTCGTGAGGTTCGGCCAGGACAATGGATCCTGCGGGAGGACGCCGAGGCGACCTTGCGCGCCATGGGCGAGCGTGGCGACATCGTGCGCACGATGCAGCGGGCCATGGGTAGCGTGCAGCGCGAGCTGGCGGTCTTCGAGCCGGGCAAGGATGGTCCCGAAGTGGTCGGTCGGATCATGGCCAAGGGGCTGGCCGACGAGCTAAACGACCGTGGCTATTTGGTTGTCGACGGGCTCGACGGCAAGGCCCACTACCTGGCCCTGCCTGCCCGTGCGGAGCTGGCCGACTACCCCATCGGCGGCGTGGTGGAAACACGCAGTTTGGGCGAGCCGCGCACGGTGGATCGCTCGATTGCGGCGTTGGCTGCGGACGGCCTTTATCGCACCGATTATCACGCGGCCCTGGCACGATCACAGGCAGTCGAAGGACAGGATCCCGAGGCATTGGTTGAACGCCATGTGCGCCGCCTCGAAGCCCTGCGCCGGGCCGGAATCGTCGAGCGGCTGGACGAGAGCGTCTGGCGGGTGCCGGCCGATCTGCCCGAGCAAGGCCGGCAGCATGACGCCCGCCGCCTGGGCGACGTCGCCGTCGAACTGCGCACGCCGCTGCCCCTTGAGCAGCAGGTGCGCGCCGTCGGCGCGACCTGGCTGGACCAACAGCTGATCGGCGGCAACCGCGAGCTGGTCGACACGGGCTTCGGCAAGGAGGTGCGCGAAGCGCTGCGGCAGCGCGCGGACTTTCTGGTGGAACAGGGCCTGGCCGAACGCCAGGGCCAACGCGTGGTGCTCGCACGCAACCTGCTGGCCACCCTGCGCAGCCGGGAGCTGACTGCGGCGGCGCGCGAGATCTCGGCGCAGACGGGCCTGCAGTACCGCCTGGCGGTCGAGGGCCAGCGCGTCAGCGGGATCTACCGGCGCAGCGTGCAGCTGGCCAGCGGCCGTTATGCCCTGCTCGACGATGGCATCGGCTTCAGCCTGGTGCCTTGGAAGCCGGTGATCGAGCAGCGGCTCGGGCAAAGCGTGTCGGCGGTGATCCAGGGCAACAGCGTCTCCTGGCAACTGGGTCGCCAGCGCGGGCCGTCGATTGGTTGAGCAACAAGCGCCGGGGCCTAGACCAGCGCCGGCTCCTGCTGCAGCCACTGCTCGAAGGATCGGCTCTGCGGCTTGCCCTCCTTGGCCGCGTAGTAGACCAGCCGCAGGTGGCGATCCTCGTCGATGGTCAGCGTGGTGTGTTCGAACACCACCTGGCCAACCGCTTCGATGTGCAGGTGGCGTATCCCCTGGCACGGGCCGTGGATGTCTTGCTGCCGCCACCAGTCCCTGAAGTCCGGCGAGGCCTTCTCCAGGTCCTTCACCAGCGCAGCGATATCCGGATCCTGGGTCGCCCGCACGAAGTCGCGGCGGAAGCTGGAGAGGATCTGCAGCGCCTGCTCATCCCAAGGGTCGAATAGCTCGCACATGGCCGGGCTGGTGAACAGCATCCACAGCAGGTTTCGGCGGTCCGCCGGCAGCGCGGAGAAGCCGAACACCCGATCCGCTGCGGCGTTCCAGGCCAATACGTCCCAGCGCAGGTTGAGTACGTAGGCCGGACGTGACGGCAGGTCGGCCATCAGCCGGTGAATCAGCGCAGGCACCGTGCACCAGGTCTTGCCCGGCTCTGGCGGCAGACGCTGGTGAGCGAGCAGGAACAGGTGGCGGCGCTCGGTGGCATCCAGCTTGAGCGTGCGCGAGAGGTTGTCGAGGAAGGTCGCGGACACGCTGATGTCCCGTCCTTGTTCCAGCCAGGTGTACCAGGACAACCCCACCCCGGCCAGGGCTGCGACCTCCTCGCGGCGCAGCCCGGGCGTGCGCCGCCGACTACCGGCGGGCAGGCCCACCTCCTCCGGCGAAATGCGTTCGCGGCGACTACGCAGGAATTCGGCCAGCTCTACCCGGGTGCGTTCAGCTGTGCGGGGCGCGCTCATCCGGTTACCTCCAGTACTAGGATAAACAGTCAAATTGTAACCCCTATAAATCCCGAGAAGAATACCCCGACCTGGCCGCGAATGCCCGAGCCAGGGCTCTTGCTTGATGAGGAACCACACAGAGACGTGTCATCAACTCGCTAAGGAGATAAACGGATGTACCAAGCACTTCTTCGGGAACAACTGGAGACATTGAAGTCCTCCAACCAGTACCGCACCTTCACCACCCTCAGCCGCATCTGCGGCCAGTATCCCCTGGCCAAGCTGGACGGTCGCGAGCAGGAACCGGTGGTGGTCTGGTGCAGCAACGACTACCTCGGCATGTCGCAACACCCCGCCGTGCGCGAGCAGATGCACGACGCGCTGGAGACCTACGGCGCCGGCTCCGGCGGCTCGCGCAATATCGGCGGCTCGCACGAGCTGTACGCCAGCCTGGAGGCGAGCCTGGCCGACTGGCACGACAAGGAAGCGGCGCTGGTCTTTCCCACCGGCTTCGGCTCCAACGATGCCACCCTCCAGTGCCTGCTGCGGCGCATCCCCGACTGCGTGGTGATCAGCGATGAGCTGAACCATGCCTCCATCGTCAACGGCATCCGCTCGACGCCCAACGAGCGCAAGATCTTCCGCCACAACGATGTCGCGCACCTCGAGCAGATCCTCGCCAGCTACCCGCAGGGCCAGCCGAAGATCGTGGTGTTCGAGTCGGTCTACTCGATGGACGGCGACATCGCCCCCATCGCCGAGATCGTCGCGGTCGCCAAGCGCTACAACGCCCTGACCTACCTCGACGAAGTGCACGCCGTCGGCATGTACGGCCCGCGCGGCGCCGGTATCGCCGCCGAGCTGGGCGTGGCCGATCAGGTCGACATCATCCAGGGCACCATGGCCAAGGCCATCGGCGTGATCGGCGGCTACATCGCCTCGGACCAGGTGATCGTCGATGCCGTGCGTTCCTTCGCCGTGGGTTTCATCTTCACCACTTCGCTGCCGCCGGCGATCACCGCCGGCTGCCTGGCCAGTGTCGAGCATCTCAAGGCCAGCAGTATCGAGCGCGATCACCTGCATACCCAGACCGCCAAGCTGCGCGAGCGGCTCAAGCACTATGACGTGCCGGTGATGCCCTGCTCGCAGACCCACGTGCTGCCGGTGCTGGTGGGCGAGGCCAAGCGCTGCAAGGCGGCGGCAGAACGCCTGCTGCATACCCATGGCGTGTACCTGCAGCCGATCAACTATCCCTCGGTACCGGTGGGCACCGAGCGTTTCCGCGTCAACGCCACGCCGAACCACAGCGATACGCAGATCGAGCACCTGGCGCGGTCGCTGCGCGAGACCTTCGAGCATTTCAGCATTCCGCTGGCCTCCCAGGCGTTCGCTGCGGAGGTGGCCTGAGATGGAGCAGTCCTTCCTCACCGTGCGCCCCGCGACCCAGGCCGACCTGGCCAGCCTGGTGGAGCTGCGCGCGCATCTGCTGGACGGCACCACCGCCAGCTATTCGAGCAAGACGCCGGAGGACGCGGCGCGCTGGCGGGCGGCCTACCGCACCTGGCTGAGCAACCGCCTGAGCGAGAGCGATTGCGTGCAGATCCTCGCCGCCGAGTACAAGGAATCCGGCCAGGTGCTGGGCTGCGCGACGGCCATCATCGACCAGCGCGCGCCGGCACCGGGCTGCCTCAACGGCCTGTCCGGATGGGTGCAATCAGTGGTGGTGGAGCCACAGTGGCGGGGCCGCGGCATCGCCCGGCAGCTGATGCAACACCTGCTGCGCTGGTTCGCCAACCGCGGCGTCGGCTGCGTGGTACTGCAGAGCACCGAGGCCGCGGGCACGCTCTACCAGGCCCTGGGCTTCGTCGCCAGCGACGAGCGCCTGCTGATCCGTCAGGAGGCCTCGGCATGAAGATCCTGATCATCGGCCTGGGCTACGCCGGCAACCGCTACCGCCGCGCCTTCGAGCATATCGCCACGAGCACCGGCCTGCCGCTGTCGCTGGCCTATGTCGGGCGCCGGCAGAAGACGACCGAGCTGCCCTACTTCGACAGCGTCGGCCGGGCGCTGCAGGTGTTCGAGCCAGACATCGTGGTGGTCAGCGTCAACGACCACAGCCATGCGCCCGTGCTCAAGCAGCTGGCCGGCTACCGGGGCTTCGTGCTCTGCGAGAAGCCGCTGGTCACGCCCAGTGACGACTTGGACGAGTTGCTCGCCGCACTGGAGCAGGTCGGCGGCTTTGCCCTGGATCTGGTGGAGCGTTACTCGGACGCAACCCAGCAGTTGCGCGACTGGGTCGAGCGCCATGACTGGCAACTGGTGCGCGCCAGCTTCCACTGGGGCAAGGACCGCATCAACGACTACCGCCCCACCTGCGGCGTGACCAGCGAGGTGATCCACGCCCTGGACCTGCTCGGCTGGATCTGCCCGCGCGCCGGCCTGCTCGAGCTCGATGGCGTGCTCGGCGTGCGCTCGGATTTCTCCATCTCCGGCCCAGAGGTGCTCGATACCGTGCAGCTCACCGCCAGCCTGGGCGAGGCGCGGGTCACCGGCTACGCCAGCTTCGTCAACATCGTGCGCCAGCGCACCGTGGATTTCAGCTTCGTCGATCGCGATGCTCGGCTGATCCATGCGCGCCTGGTGTTCGACACGCCGCGCTGGGATCACGACCAGCTGCGCATCTGGACGCGCGGCGCCAACGGCAGCGAGGAGCTGTTGCACGCGTTCGCCACCGCCCCCGACGAGCCTGGGCTGGCCACCCTGCACAAGCTCTCGCGGCTGTGCCGACAGGTGGTGCGCGCCGTGGCGCTCAAGGAGCCGCCCCGCCAGCCCTTCGCCGGCCTCGACACCGCCTTGGCGCTGCAGCGCCTGCTCAACGAGCTCGACACCCATGCCCAAACCCCAGCACCGGCGCGCTACGTCCATGGCGAGGCGCGCGTACTGCTGGCCGAGGACAGCGACCTGGAAAGCCTCGGGTAACCCAATCACAAGGAGAACGACTATGTGTGGAATCGCTGGATGGCTGTCCTACAGCCAGAACCTGGAAACGCAACGCGACACCCTGCAGCGTATGACCGACACCATGGCCCTGCGCGGCCCGGATGCTGGCGGTCTGTGGATCGAGGGCCCGGTGGGCCTGGGCCATCGGCGCCTGTCGATCATCGACCTGGAGGGTGGTCGCCAACCGATGACCGCCATGCACGGTGGTCCGCGCGAAGCCGCCGCCATCACCTACAGCGGCGAGGTCTACAACTTCCGCGAGCTGCGCACCGAGCTGCAACGTCTCGGCCACCGCTTCGAGACCCGCAGCGACACCGAGGTGGTGCTGCGCGCCTATGTCGAATGGGGCGAGGCCTTCGTCGAGCGGCTCAACGGCATGTATGCCTTCGCCATCTGGGACCTGCGTTCGCAAGAGCTGCTGCTGATCCGCGACCGCATGGGCGTCAAGCCGCTGTACTACTTCCCCACCGCGGACGGTGTGGTGTTCGGTTCAGAGCCCAAGGCGCTGCTGGCCAACCCGCTGGTACCGCGCAAGGTGCGTGCAGACGGCCTGCGCGAGATCCTGGAGATGGTGAAGACGCCGGGCCATGCCGTGTTCGACGGCATGCGCGAGGTGATGCCAGGCGAGATCGTGCGCATCAACCGCCAGGGCCTGGGTCGCCGCCACTACTGGAAGCTGGAGGCGCGCGAGCACGCCCACTCGCTGGACGAGACCATTCGCCATACCCGCGACCTGCTGGAGGACATCGTCGATCGCCAGATCGTCGCCGACGTCCCGCTGTGCAGCCTGCTCTCCGGCGGCCTCGACTCCTCGATCATCACCGCGCTGGCATCGAAGAAGCTGCTGGCCGCCGGCAAGGAGAACATCCGCTCCTTCTCCGTCGACTTCGTCGATCACGGCAGCGGCTTCACCGGCGACGCCGTGCGCGGCACCCCGGATGCACCCTTCGTGCGCGACCTGGTGGAGAAGATCCGCTCCAGCCACCAGGAGATCGTCCTCGACAGCCGCGAGCTGGCCGATCCGGCGTTGCGTGCGCAAATCGTCCGTGCCCTCGACCTGCCACCGGCGTTCTGGGGCGACATGTGGCCGTCGCTCTACCGGCTGTTCCAGGAGGTGCGCAAGCACTCGACGGTGGCACTGTCCGGCGAGAGCGCGGACGAGGTGTTCGGCGGCTATCGCTGGTTCCACGATCCGGAAGCGATCCAGGCCGATACCTTCCCCTGGCTGACCTCGGTGACCGGCAAGTACTTCGACGGCAAGACCCTGTTCGACCCGGGCCTGCTGACCCAGCTCGACATGCACAGCTTCCTGCGCGACAGCTACACCCAGGCCATCGCCGAAGCGCCGGTACTGCCTGGCGAGAGTGCGGTCGACCAGCGCATGCGGCAGATGAGCTACGTCAACCTGACCCGCTTCGTGCAGACCCTGCTCGACCGCAAGGATCGCATGAGCATGGCCGTCGGCCTCGAGGTACGGGTGCCCTTCTGCGATCACCGCCTGGTTGAGTACGCCTTCAACATCCCCTGGGCGATGAAGGCCTTCGACGGGCGGGAGAAAAGCATCCTGCGCGCGGCGACCCGCGACCTGCTGCCCGAATCGATCAGCGAGCGGGTCAAGAGCCCCTACCCCTCGACCCAGGACCCGGCCTACGAGCAGGCGCTGCGTGATGCCCTGGCCGCCATCCAGGCGGATCGCAACGCGCCGGTGACGCCCCTGCTCGACAGCGGCCGTATCCAGCAAACCCTGGCCAAGCCGCTCGGCAGCGTCTCGCCCATGTACGAGCGCATGGGCATGGAGCTGGCGGTCGGCCTCAACACTTGGCTGAACGAGTACGACGTCAGCCTCGAACTCTAGTCCCCAACCGGATGCGGCCCCGGTGCGGGGCCGCATCCCTTCGCTGTACCACCCACGCGTTCCTGCAACGCAAGCGAGTCCGAGCATGCACACACCCAACCAATCCCCCATCTACCTCATAGCGCTGGGGGCCTTCGCCCTTGGCATGGCCTCCTATGTCACCGCCGGGCTGATCCCGATGATCGAGGCTTCGTTCGCGGTCTCCGTCGCGGTGGCCGCACAGCTGGTCACCGCCTTCACCCTGGCCTACGGCCTGGGTTCGCCGATCTTCGTTGCCCTGACCCCGGCGCATCGTCAGCGCGCCGGCTTGTTGCTGGCCCTGGGCCTGTTCGTCATCGCCAACGCCGCCAGCGCGTTGGCCGAGAGCTTCACCGCGCTGATGGTCTGGCGCGCCATCGCCGGTATCGGCGCCGGTGTCTACCTGGCCATGGGCATCGGCGCCTCGGCCGCCGTGTCTTCTCCTGAACGCCGTGGCAAGGCCATCGCCATCATCATGGGTGGCATGGCCAGTGGCGTAGTGCTGGGCGTGCCGCTCAGCCTGTTGATCGCCGAACAGCTCGGCTGGCAGGCCGCCCTGTGGCTGGTCACATTGCTTGGCCTGGTGGCCTTCTTCGGCCTGCTGCTGAAGCTCCCTTCCCTGCCGGCGGCCACTGCCACCACGCTGGGCCAGAAGCTGGCGATCCTCGGCGACGGCCATGTGCTGGTCATCCTGCTGGTGTCGCTGCTGGCCGCCATCGCCAGCCTGGGCATGTACACCTTCATCGCCCCGCTGCTGGCTGACCCGGCCTACGGCGCGGTGCGTTCGGTCACGCCCTATCTGTGGGTCTGGGGCATCGGCGGTGTGCTGGGCAGCTTCCTGATCGGCCCGCTGGTGGATCGCATCAAGGGCCCGGTGCTGACCTTCGCCATCATGCTGATCCTCGCCGTGTCGCTGTTCGTGCTGCCGCTGACGGCGGCCCTTAGCACCTGGCTGGTGATGCTGCCCATTGCCCTGTGGGGCGCGGTCGGCTGGGCGCTGCAGGTACCGCAGAACAACGAGCTAATCCTGGCGCGTCAGGCACAAGGCGACGGCAACCTGGCCATCGCCCTGAACGAGTCGGCGCTCTACCTGGGCAGCGCCATCGGCGCCGCGGCCGGCGGCTTCGTGCTGCTGTTGCAGATGCCCACCTGGACCCTGGCCGCCAGCGCCGGTGGTGTCGCCGCCCTCGGTGCACTGCTGCAGATCGTCAACCTGCGTCGCCAGCCAAGCTGGAACGGCGACGTGCAGGCCGAACCCTACAACTGACGGAGGAAAGGCCGTGGAACTGCGCCACCTTCGCTGTTTCATAGCCGTCGCAGAAGAACTGCACTTCACCCGTGCCGCCGCGCGCCTGCATATCGAACAATCGCCCCTGTCGCGGATCATCAAGGAACTGGAGTACCGCCTGGGCGTGCAGCTGTTCGAGCGCACTACGCGGCGCACGCGCCTGACCTGGGCCGGCAAGGTGCTCTTGGAAGAGGCACGTCGGGTGCTGGCCGTGGTCGACCAAGCCAAGGCCAGCGTCAAGAGTGCGGCTGCCGGCTACCGCGGGCGAATCCGCGTTGCGCTGTCCGACGGTATTCCCCAGGCGCGCCTGGCTGCCCTGCTCGCCCAGTGCCGCGAGGAAGAACCGGAGGTCGAAATCTGCCTATCGGAAGTCACCTTTAGCGAACAGGTCAGAGGCCTGAACGACGACCTGTTCGACATCGGGCTCGCCCAGTCCGACGAGGTTGGCGATGGGCTGGTGGCCGAGCCGGTCTGGTTCGATCCACTGGTAGTGGCGGTGCCGACCCGCCACCCGCTGCTGACTTATCGGCGCGTGCCGCTCGATGAAGTGGTGCGCTACCCGCTAGTGCTCTGCGATCCGCAGGTCTGCGAAGGCTTCTGGCAACAGTTGCAGCGGGTGCTTGGCACCGTGGATACGCGACTGACCATTGCCGACCGCGTTCCCACCCTGGACCTGATGATGGCGCTGGTCGCCGCGGGGTACGGGTTGGGTTTTTCCAGCCTGGCGCGAATCACCGAACTCAACAACCCGGACGTCGTCGCCCGGCCGCTGGCCGGCTGCCCCGCGATGCTGACCACCTACTTGGTGCGGCGCGAAGGCGAACCGACCGAACAACTGGCCCGATTTATCGGGCGGGTGAGCCCAACGGAAAGCCAGGCGTTGCTGCCAGATCAGACATCTCAGAAGGAGATCGCTTGATCGCCCCAGGCACAAGCTTCCTCACAGCGCCCCCCCCCTCAGAAGAGCGTCTTCGCGGCAGCCCAGCCAGGCTGCCGCATTTCTTGTATCTGGCCACCTGCTCATTTCTTGACAAGAAGACACTCGCCATTAAATATACGCAAATAGCGCATACATATGAAAGCATTGTTCGTTGAGCTGTCACCCTTTGAGCGCAACCGAAAAGCCCACCTGGATGACGACGAGTACTCTCTATTCCAGCAGATGCTCTTGGCCAACCCGGAGGCAGGCGCAGTCATCGCCAACAGCGGTGGTCTGAGGAAGGTCCGCTTCGGATCGGTCAGGCGCCACAAAGGGAAGCGCGGTGGCGTTCGGGTTATTTACTACTACTGGCACAGCGGTCTGCAGTTCTGGCTCTTCACCTTGTATGACAAAGACGAACTCGATGACCTGAGCAGTGACCAGCGTAGGCAGTTGAAAGCGCTCCTTGAACGCGAAGTGAAGGCGAGGCAAGCACCATGACCAAACGCGATATTTTTTCCGAACTGATCGAAGGTTTCGACGACCTGGCCGCAGCACGTGAAGGCAAACGTACGCTGCGTACCCACAAGGTCGAATACAAGCCAATCGAACCCGCGACAGGCGCGGAAATCGTCGCACTGCGCGAAAAGCTGCAGATGTCCCAGGGTGTATTTGCCCAGGCCATTCACGCCAAGCCAGCGACCCTCAAGAACTGGGAACAGAACCGCTCAAAGCCCAACGACCAGGCCACCGTCCTGATCCGTATCCTGAGCAAGCACCCAGAGCTCATTCGCGAACTGGCGTAAATCAGGAAGCGCTGCCGGGCCACTGCATCAGCAGAACTGTCCCGCAGGTCATGCTCAAAGGTAAGGAACCAAGGCTTCACTGCCAATCTGATAGATCAGAGCCGGTAACCGGCGCCATACGCAGCCCTCATCGATAAGGGCAGCCTCTGCTTCCCTTCTTCCCAGGAACTAGACATCTATCTGGCGCCTGCTGCGAGATGGCCTAGACCTTCTCTTGAATCGCTCCACCATTTGATCCGCAGACGCACAAATGCTAATTTTGATTCTGAGGATTTATTGAGAGACTGACCATGACCGTAGCAGCTATCCAAGCTCAGGACTTCTCGAAAAGCCAGTGCGCAGCCGGCCTGCGTACTGCGCTGAACATCCTGGACAAGTGGAAGGCCTCCTGCGAGCAGGCCTGCCGGGTGCTGCGGATTTCCCGCAGCACCTACACCCGCGCCAGCCAGAAGGATTCGGCGTGGGCGGTGAGCCTGGACTCCGATCAAATGCAGCGCATCAGTCTTGTGCTGAACATCCACGCAGCACTGCGCGTTGTGTTCGACAACCCCGAGAACGTCTACGGCTTCCCCTCGATGGAGAACCGCAACGAGTTCTTCAACGGCCGCGCGCCGCTCGACATCATGGCGCAGGGCGACATGATCTCGCTGTACGAGACATTCCGGCGGATCGACGCGCTGCGAGGCGCCCAGTGGTGATGCTCGGCGAGCTTCCGCCACTGGAAGGTGAGAGCCTACAGGCCTACCGCTTGGTCAACTCCAAGTTTCCGCCCATTGCCCTGTTCGACGACGTCGCCGACGCAGAGGACTTCGAAGCTCTCTATCAAATCCAGGCGCTGACCAATCCACGGCTGCAGAACGAGATAGGCCGCCTGGAGCTAATTCCGCGCGACCAGATCCCATTTGGTATCCCCGGGTGCTCGTATGCGACAGCGCCCTTCACCCACGTCAACCCGGCCGGCTCGCGCTTCAGCAACGGCAGCTTCGGCGTGCTCTACCTGGCCGACAGAATGGACACCGCGATTGCCGAGGTGCGTCACCACCAGGAGCACTACTGGTCGAATGTGCCGGAGCTCAACTATGAGCGTTTCGTCTTCAGAGGCCTGACCGCCAGCTTCAGCGACAGCGGGATGAGGGACGCCACCGCACTGCCGCTTTCAGACCCCATCTATGCGCCGGACGACTACGCACACTCGAATCGATTGGGAAGCGAAGTGAAACGATCAGGATGCATGGGCCTGTGCTACCACTCGGTTCGCGCTCCAAGCAACATCTGCTGGGCGCTGATGACGCCGCGACCTGTTACCTCGATCATCCAGAGCGCACATTTTGAAATGATCTGGAGCGGGCAAGTGATTAGTGTCAATCAGATTACAACGCTTCTAGCCACGTAGCTGAAAGCGGGCTGAACAGCCTAGTCCTCCTCTGCAAGCAATCACAACCCGCTGAAATCGGCCCATTGCAGCCGGTGAAACAGGCAGAAACCAGCCAAAGAGGACGTTGGCTCATGGTGTTGCCAGCCCTGCTCAATTTGCTTCGCAATCAGTGCGCCCAGATCATACAGAGCGCGCCGCAAGGCGTATGCCCGTCGTCACCACCCACTGATAGAGCGCCGGTAGCAGACGGAGAGTGAACTCTACCGCATAGGCATCCGCGCCGATCAGAATGCGACGCCGGTTACGCTGTACGCCGCGCAGAATCACCTGAGCGGCCTTCTCCGGAGTCGTCCGCAGCATTTGCTCGTTGAACACTTGGCGGGTAGCACTGACTCCCTGACCGGTGACGCGCGACATACTCTCATTCATCCGAGCGCGATTGCCGATATCGGTCTTGATGCCCCCCGGGTGGACGCAGCTCGCCGAGACCCCACAACGCTCCAGGTCAAGCTCCTGGCGCAACGCTTCGGTAAAGCCGCGCACGGCAAACTTGGTGGCGTTGTATGCGCTCATTCCCGGCTGGGCGAACAGGCCGAAGATGCTGGAAATATTCACCACATGACCATCACCCGACGCCTTGATATGCGGAAGAAACGCTTTGGTTCCGTGTATCACTCCCCAGTAATTGATGTTGGTGATCCACTCGTACTCATCGTAGCTGCTGCCTTCCACGGTACCCGCGTGAGCAACCCCGGCATTGTTGAAGATCAGATTCACCCTACCATGTTGCTTGACCGCACTTTCGGTCCAGGCATGTACCTGATCTCGGTCGGCAACATCCACCACGTCGGTGGTCACCGATAGCCCCTGAAAACGTTCAGCCAGGGCTTTTCTGGTTTTTTCAAGCCCCTCGGCGCTGACATCGGACAGCGCGAGATGGCAGCCCTGAGCGGCCAATTCGAACGCCAAGGCCCGACCGATCCCCGATCCAGCCCCGGTAATAGCAGCAACCTTGTTGTTGAATGATTTCATATCAGTAGCTCCAGAATGGAATGAGAAGGCAGCCATGTCCTGCCAAGCGTGAACCCACGCCGCAAAATTCAATGGAAAAAGGGCGAGCGGGATTCAGGGAGCGTTAGGGCTGGATAGGCTTTTCTCGGCGCACTTCGACGAGATCCACTCGGCGACCTCGTGGGCACACTGTTTCCAATTGGACTCACCGAGCAGCCAGTGCCCATTCGCCGGATACTCGCGGTAGTCCAGCCGTGCGCCATACCAGCGGGCCATTGCACGGCTCACCGATACGGGAATGATCCTGTCCTTGCCTCCGGCCAGGCCCATCATCGGGCAACTGATGCGGTCCTTCTGCACACGGTTCGACTGCGACAGATTCAACCGTCCGAAGCCGACTTCGTAGGCCACCTTGCCGGACTCGGCGATCAGCAGCTCATAGAGCGCGACCTGTTCGGCGGGCGCTACCCGGTTGAACACCAGGTAATTCGCTTCCCAAGGCGACAGTCGAAAGGTCTTTCGCCACAGTCCCCACTGGCTGAAGTGACGCACCAGCCCTGGCAGCATCGACGCCCGCAGAGGAAATACCTGCCCCGGCGCGGCGCTATTGATCATGACCAGCCCTGCAATATCGAGCCTCTGCGCCGCCAGCTGCCCAATCAGGCCGCCCAGCGAGTGGCCGATCAGAACGGGGCGCGGCAGATGCTCTGCAACCGCGACCACGGCATCTACGTAGCGGTCGAGCGACATGCCCTGCAACAGCACGTCCGAGGCCTGCGCGTCGTGGCCGGGCAGCTCGATGGCATGGCAGGTGTAACCGAGACCTCGATAGAACGAGAGCCATTGATCCCAGACAGTGGGGCGGGACCACATCCCGTGGATAAATACGATATCGGGCTTCACGCTCATGGTGTTCACCAAATTTTTGACCGAGAACTCGCTTCGCCCCCACCGCTCCGTTCACCTGGGTAGGGGGAGCCCGCGATACCAGCTGACCTTATTGACCTATGCGCGCTGGAACTCCAGCGCAGCATCTTCAATCGGTTCCCCCAGCAACATCTGCCGATCACGCTCAAGGTTATGCAGCACTCGCCAGGGCAAGCTGCGCCCCTGGCGCGGGAGGGTGGACTCGCCACGCTTGATGTAACCCGACTGCAGCGAGCCAAGAACCGTTTCCTGCTCCTGCATTTCTCCCGCCGGGGCTCGAGGGATGACCACCTGCAGATTGCGCCCACGCATGTAATCGAACAGACGGCAGAGATAACTTGCCGTCATGTCCACCTTGAGCGTCCACGGGGCGTTGGTATAGCCAAAGACGTAGCCCATGTTCGGGATGTCCTGCAGCAAGGCCCCTTTGTAGGTCATGAGCTTGTTCACGGGGCGGAGCTCACCATCGACGAGCAGATCCATTCCGCCGCAGGTCTGCAGGTTCAACCCGGTGGCCGTGATGATGATGTCGGCTTGCAACTCCTGCCCCGAGTGGAGCCGGATGCCATTCGCGGTAAAAGACTCGATGGTGTCGGTCACCACAGAGGCCTTGCCCTCGCGCAAGACCCTGAACAGATCGGCATCCGGTACGGCACAGATGCGCTCGTCCCAAGGCTGGTACCTGGGCGTGAAATGGCGCATGTCGAAGTCTTTACCCAACTGTTTGCGTACACCCGACAGCAGTCGCTGCCTGGCGAAGTTGGGCCACTTCTTTGAGGCTTTGTAGATAAGCCGCTGCAGCAGGATATTGCGCTTGCGCGCCAGGCCGTAGACCAGGGCATCCGGTAGCAAGCGCCGCAAAACGGCAGAAAGCCTGTCATAGGCCGGAACGGAGAAGATGTAACTGGGAGAGCGCTGCAGCATGGTTACATGGGCGGCCTTGTCGGCCATTGCCGGCACCAGTGTGACGGCCGTGGCGCCACTGCCAATGATCACGACGCGCTTGCCGCTGTAATCCAGATCTTCCGGCCAGTGCTGCGGATGAATCTTGAGGCCCTGGTACTGATCCTCTCCAGGAAATTTCGGCAGGAAACCGGCATCGTGGTTGTAGTAGCCGGTGCAACTGATGAAGAACTCACAGGTGTACTGCTGTTCTTCTCCAGATGTCTCATCCAGGGTATCAAGGGTCCAGCGTCGGGCAGCGCTGGACCAGTTGGCGCGCACGATTTTCAGGCCGTAGTGAATTTTTCGATCCACCGCGAACTGCTTGGCCGTATCGGCGATGTACTGACGGATCGCCGGGCCGTCAGCCAGCACCTTCAGCTCATTCCAGGGGCGAAACTGGTAGCCGAAACTGAACATGTCGGAATCCGAGCGAATGCCCGGATAGCGAAACAGATCCCAGGTCCCCCCCAGGCTCTTGCGCCGCTCCAGAATGGCCAGGCTCTTGTCGGGAAAGGCTCTTTGGATATGACAAGCCGTGCCAACACCCGAAAGACCTGCCCCCGCAATCAGAATGTCAAAATGCCGTAACGCCATGTCTGCCTCCACTAGTCGACGTGTGCTCAGTGCTGTGCATGATGCAGGCACAGACATGGCGACTCTTGATCTAACGAGACATAGTTTTTACCCTACGAGACATGAGTGCACTTCTTCGATCTGCGGGCATGAAAGGCTATACCGAGCTGCTAAAACGGCTTGGGTTCGACCCACGGCCGATATTATCCAAGCACGGCCTGCCGCTGGATTTGGGGGAGAACGAGAATGCCATGGTGCCCATGCGGGCAATTATTGCGCTTATGGAAGAAAGCGCCGCGGTAACAGGTTGTGCCGATCTTGGTCTGCAACTGGCAACGCTGCAGGACATTCAGATTCTTGGCCCGCTGGCCACGGCCATCCAACACTCAAGCAATGTCCGCGAGGCGTTGCACACCTCCTCACGCTATCTCTTCGTGCACAGCCCCGCACTGCTGTTCAGCGTACTGCAACCCAGCCAGGTGTTCCCGGAAGCGGTTGAGTTACGCATTGAAATTTCACTCTCGCAGATCGCCAGCAGGCGACAAACGATCGATCAATGCCTAGGCGTCCTGCATCGACTGGTCGCATTCTTCGCCGGCGAACACTACAGGTTGCATGCCGTCACGCTGCCGCACACCCCACTTGCCGCGCTGGAAAAATATGTGCGGTATTTCAATGCCCAGGTTTATCCCGACCAGGAATACGCCGCGCTGCATGTCTCCCCACAGACTCTCAGCAGCGGGCTATATGACGTCAACTCATCCCTGAGAAGCATTGCGCTGGAGTATCTGGAGCGGCACTACGGCGCGCCCAATCAAACGATGGCAGAACGAGTGAAAAGAGCGCTCCAATCCACCCTAAGCTCGACAGGTGGCGGGAAAGCCACCGTTGCCGATCTGCTGTTTATGCACCCCAGAACGTTGCAACGAAAGCTCACGGCTGAAGGCACAACTTTCGAAAGCATTCGGGACTCGGTTAGGCGGGAAGCCGCCGAACGTTATCTTATGGAAACGCGTATTCCCCTGGCTCAGCTCGCCAGCTTACTGGGCCTGGCCGATCAGTCCGTGCTCACGCGCTTATGCCTGCGCTGGTTCAATATCCCACCGTCGAAAATGCGCCAGCAACATGCGCGTCAATAAAAACAATAGATCGCACACATATGGGCCCGTTGAGCCTCTTGTGCGAGCAAACGGCCGATCAATGGCGCCAGAGTGCTGATACGAGTCAGGAGGAACAGGTGGCCACCGGGCACCTCGAAGGCGATGACTTCCATCTCCGCGTCAAGTGCGGGAACGAAGGGCAACACAAGCTCCAAGTTGGCGGCGATGCAATTGAACACCAGCAGCGGGGGTACTGAAGACGTGCCCGAGCGCATTTCCATATCATGTGTTGACAATGCGCGCCAAAGGCATAACTTCAACGCACAACAAGATGAAGCAGAATCTAAAGTACTGCCATGACCGACTATGCCCGCGCCTCTGCCTTGCACGGCCTTGTCCACTTTGCCTCCAGCCAGAACCTAGACGCAGTAGAGCTGCTCAAGAGCGCGGGGCTACCAACCGATCTTCTGGATTACCCAGAAAGCCTGATCGCCTACCGCAGCATTCTCAAAGTGCTGGAACTCGGGGCCCTTCGCTCCGGTAACCCGCTTTTCGGGCTACAGCTTGGCCTCCACCAAAGCGTTGCCGGCACCATCGGCCCACTTCTTTACCTGGCACGCAACTCAGCAACCGTTGGCGAGGCGCTGCATGAGCTGAGCCGTTACTTTCACGTACATACCAACTCATCGCGGGTACGCCTGGAGATCGAGGGTGAGCATGCCCTACTCCACTATGACCCAACCGACTCGACAGACCTGGCAAACCTGCGTCCTATCACCGAGCTGGCGCTCGGCGGTGGCCTGCAAGTGATGCGGACCCTCCTGGGAACGAGATGGCAACCCCAGGCCCTGATGCTGCAGCACGCTCCCGCACGCGAGCCACAGGTATACAACCGCCTGCTGGGGCTGACACCGACCTTCAATGCTCCATTCAATGCCTGGGTCTTCGATGCCAAATTGCTGCAGATTCCGCTGAGCTCGGCAGACCAGGAGCTGCATCGCCTGGTCCGTCAACACCTCGATAACCTGGAGCAAATCTCCGTCCAGGATCTGCCGACCCATGTACAGCAGATAGTTCGCAACTTTCTACCGCAGGGCCGAGTGTCCATAGAACATGTCGCCGACTACCTGGCGCTCAGCTCGCGCACCCTACAGCGCTACCTGGCCGAGGAAGGCACCTCGTTCAACCTCATCGTCGACCAGACCCGCCAAGCCATGGCGAGCCGCTACATTTGCGACTCGTCCATCAGTTTTACGCAGCTCTCAGACATGCTCGGCTATGCGGAGTTGAGTGCCTTCTCCAGAGCCTTCCAGCGCTGGTATGGCATGAGCCCGCGAGAATGGAAGAAAAAGCAGGTGCAGAACCCAACCCAGCGCCGCCTGATAAAGCCTCGGAAGTAGTGCCAGAGACCCACGCTCAGAAGCGGTAGCCAATTCCGAGCAGCGGCCCTGACATTTCCAGCTCATAGGGCACTTCGGCACTTATCTGGTCGGCATAGAGATGGCGGTAGCCAAGGCTAGCCGACCAGCTGTCGCTTAGTCGGTAGGTAAGAGCAACCACGACCTGCCAGGTTCTCTCTGATGTCTCGTTGAGACCAAATCCACCGGCATCGAACAGGACTGCGGCTTGCCAGCGCTCGCCAAGGTTTGCACTGGCTCGGAGCGCCAGCAACGGATCGACCCAGGTGTCGCCGGCATCGATGCTTCGATCATCTCGTGCGACGCCCTGAAGGGTAACCTCGATATCACTGGACAGTAGGCGCCAGCCCACGCCGGTATCGGCGATACACCCGATAGAGCCCGTAAGCGGGCAAGGAAGTCAGCCTCGTACGCGAGTCGACTGAGGAGAAACGCTTGCCGAAAGGCGTTCGCTCGCGGAAGGACAGATCCAGATAGAAGAAGTCACCAAGCACGAACCAAGGCCCACGATGTGCGAAGACGCCCAGCATCACCCCGACATCCAGCGCGTCTAAAGCCTCACGGGCGTCGAGGGCGATGCTGACGGTTCCCAGGCTGGTGTCAACACGGGTCTGCGTCTGCGCGAGCCACTCATAGGACGAGGCATCGAGATGCCAGCCACCGCCATCCGCCAGTACAGGCCGAGCGCATAGCCCCACCAGCAGGACAAGAGTTGCACGGGGAAAGCTCATGCGGGCTTCCTCGTTAGTGACTGGCCAAGGCATAGGCCGTTGCAGTGGCCGCGACCGCGCCAGACGACTCGCTCGGCAGAGCGATCCGGCCGCACCGCCATACGGGCGATGCGGCTCGGTCCTACGTAGACGAGGCCACGCTAGTCAACGCGCTTGACTGCCGGCGGCAACCAACGCCCATCCAGTGCCTTGGCCTCAGGCCAATAGAGGCGCAGGTTCATGGTGAACTGCCCCTGCGCCGGCGTCGGCAACCAGTTCGACTCCTTGTCGCTACCCGGCGACTCGCGCTGGATATAGACATCCAGCGAGCCATCCGCATTGAGCTGCAACTCGTCGCGATCACCAATCGAATAGCGCCCGATCGGGTTCTCGGTAAACAGCTGCCGCTCGTCATACATGGCCAGCGACCAGAACGCCTTCACGGGCGGAATTTCATCCTTGTCGAAGTGCAATACATAGCGCCGGTCGCTCCGGAACGGTTGACCGTCCGCATCGGCAAAGGCGGTGGGATAGATGGCATCCTCGATCACGTTGGCACCCAGTCCGGCATAGGCAACACCCGCGCGCCGCAGATAGTCGGCACCATAGGTGCCGATGGCCGTCATGTTGATACGCCAGCCATTGACGGACGTACCGGACTGCCGAAACGCATTCTCGATCAGATCGAGCGCGGCGGCTGGGGCGGCACTGATGGCTTCCTGCACGACCGGCGATGCGGCGTCGAACTCGAAAACGGTACCAGGCTCGATACCAATCCTCTTCATCCGGTCGAGTATCGGATAGTCATTGGCATGCGGCGGGTTGCTCTTCATCAGTTCGGCGAATTTGGTGAAGAATTGCCGTCCATCCATGGCCCGTACCTGCAAGGGCGGGGCAGTCATATCCTGCTTGTCCCTGACCACGCCAAGCGCCGGCTTGTAAGGCTTGCCGTAGGCGCTGAGCGGATACGCGCGCATGCCGTTCTGAAACGCATGGACAGCGGCGTAATCCGCCTGGCCGTTGGTTTGCACGCGCCCGATCATCAGCCCCGAATCGGTCGGGCTGCGGTACTCCCTGATCCCCTCGGGCAGGTTTCCGTTCCACTTCGCCCCGACAATCGCGAAGCTCTGCGCGGCATTTCCTGTCGTGCGCGTGCCCGGCGACATGAAAATATCGGTCCAAAAATCCAGAACCGGCATCAGATAGTAGCGGCCATCGGACTCCGGAATCTCGATCACCAGCGGCTCTTCACTGACGTCATAGGTGATCGCCGTGTAAAGCGTATCGGCATTGGGCCGGACAACGACCGTGAAATTGTGATCGGGGAAGCCGCGTGCATGGGTGAGCCGGTTGACCGGTGCGGTCAATCCCTTGGGCTCCGCAACATTCGTGCTCACCTCTCGGGTCACCTGCATCAGCACCAGCGGATAACCATAGATGTAGGCGTCTCGCGCAATCTCATGCGCCTCTTCCCTTGAGAGGGTCTGCTGTGGCTGGGCCATCAGCGGCGACGCCAGCCCTCCCCAGCAGGCGATTGCCAAAAGCATTTTCTTCATAAGTACTCCTCGACCTCAGTATCGAGCTCTCAAGTCGCCAGGGCCGTCGCGCTGGCGAAACCAACAGGCGAACCCTCGTGTACCGAGCAGTGCCGAGTACCGATGGTTTAAGCCTGATGCAGTCAGGGAGCTGGGCTATAAGAAAAAGCCGCCGCAGAGGGCGGCCTGTACGCAAGCTGCGCAACTGCAGAAACCAGAGCGTCGACACCGGTCTCTGCTACTGCTCAAATCGCACGGCTCGCCCAGGGCAGAGCCGCCGGGTTCCCTACCGAACGCCGGCCGTGCGCAACGCCGCCGGGGTATATTCCTTGGCCGAGGCCTGGATGCCGAACTTCACCCAGTTCTTTTCCTCGTTGATCATCCCGTACACTCCGTAGCGCCCCGAGATCAGGTCATAGAGGGCCTCGAACGCATACCAGGGCGTCTGCGCGTTGTACTCGTGCAGGTGCATGGCTTGGCCGACGCGCCAAAGCTGTCCGCGACCGTCGTACACTTCGGAGCCGACGATGGTCCAGGAGTCCTCGTCGATGTAGAAACGGCGCTTGGCATAGACGTGGCGCTTGCCTTCCTTCAGGTCGCCTTCGACCACCCAGACGCGGTGCAACTCATAGCGCGCGAGATCCTGATTGGTATGCCCGGGCTGGAGAATATCGGCGTACTTCACGCTGGGAGATGCCAGCTTGTAGTTGTTGTAGGGAATGTACATTTCCTTCTTGCCAACCAGCGTCCAGTCGTAGCGATCCGGCGCACCGTTGTACATATCGAAGTCATCCGAGGTACGCGTGCCGTCGGCATTGGAACCGGGGCTGTCGTAGGCCACCTGCGGCGCCCGCCGTACTCGCCGTTGTCCGGGGTTGTACTGCCAGGCCATGCGCGGTTCGCGCACCTGGTCCAGAGTATCGTGCACCAGCAGCACATTGCCGGCCAGACGTGCCGGCGACGTGGTGACCGACTTGAAAACCAAGAGGGTATTCTCGGCTTTGTCTTGCGGCATATCCGCCAGCCAAAAGGGGAACGCTACCTGATCGTGCATCCGCACCAGGGTGTAATCGCCATTCTTCTGTGGAAAGGCATTGGTCGACTCGCGGAGCACGTTGCCGCCCTTGTAGCGCGTGATGTGGTTCCAGACCACTTCCAAGCCATTCTGGGGAATGGGGAAGGCAAAAACGCGGGACTCGGCAAACCCCTTCAGCCCGGTACCGCCCTCGATAAGGGAGACCTTCTCGGCACTTACACGGGTGGCTGTGTAGATCTCCTGAGGCATCCCTACACTGCGATGGCTGGGGTAGACCGGCATCTTGAAGGTTTCGGGATAGCGCTTGAACATTGCCAGCTGGCCT
>MTEW01004763.1_pt2 | contig 31576 bp, 32 predicted proteins | sample 1042681 | NCBI WGS metagenome assembly MTEW01 (sample SAMN06185811, study PRJNA358809) | soil metagenome | isolation source: soil biostimulated with citrate as carbon source | place: India | collected 2015-05-23
TCACGGCCTCGACGTGATCGCCTGGGACCCGGCGCCCGGCGCCGAGGCCGCGCTGCGCACGCGCCTGGCCAATGCCTGGCCGGCGCTGCAGAAGCAGGGCCTGGCCCCCGGCGCCTCGCTGGAGCGCCTGCGCTTCGTGGACACCATCGAAGACTGCGTACGCGATGCCGATTTCATCCAGGAGAGCGCCCCCGAGCGCCTCGAGCTCAAGTGCGAACTGCACGCGAAGATCAGCGCCGCGGCGCGCCCGGATGTGTTGATCGGCTCCAGCACCTCGGGCCTGCTGCCCAGCGAATTCTATGCAGACGCCAAGCATCCCGAGCGCTGCCTGGTCGGCCACCCGTTCAACCCGGTCTACCTGCTGCCGCTGGTGGAAGTGGTGGGCGGCGCGAAGACCGCTCCGGAAGCGGTGCAGGCCGCCATCGAGGTCTACCAATCGCTGGGCATGCGCCCGCTGCATGTGCGCAAGGAGGTGCCGGGCTTTATCGCCGACCGCCTGCTCGAGGCCCTGTGGCGCGAGGCGCTGCATCTGGTCAACGACGGCGTGGCGAGCACCGGCGAGATCGACGATGCGATCCGCTTCGGCGCCGGCCTGCGCTGGTCGTTCATGGGCAGCTTCCTGACCTACACCCTGGCCGGCGGCCCGGCCGGCATGCGTCACTTCATGGCCCAGTTCGGCCCGGCGCTGAAGCTGCCCTGGACGTACCTTGAGGCGCCGGAGCTGACCGAGGGGCTGATCGACGCGGTGGTCGAGGGCACAGCCGAGCAGCAGGGCGAACGCAGCCTGGATGCCCTGGAGCGCTATCGCGACGATTGCCTGCTGGCGGTGCTGGAGGCGATCCGCCAGACCAAGGCCAAGCATGGCTTCGAGTTCGCTGAGTAACCGCGTCTTTCCGGTGCGCGCGGCGCACCCTACGGGCGACTCCTGTCCAGCTCCCCTCTCCTATTGAAGGGAGAGGGTGCGGGGAGAGAGCCTCAACGGAAGCTGAACATGAATCTGCCGACTTATCGCACCACCATTCCCCCCGAGTGGGTGGATTACAACGGTCATCTGCGCGATGCCTTCTATCTGCTGATCTTCAGCTACGCCACCGACGCGCTCATGGACCACCTGGGCCTGGACGAGGCGGGGCGTGCCCGCAGCGGCCACACCCTGTACACCCTGGAGTGCCACCTCAACTACCTGGCCGAGATCAAGCTCGGCGCCGAGGTAGAGGTGCGCACCCAGTTGCTGGCGCATGACGGCAAGCGCCTGCACATCCACCACGGCCTCTACTACCCGGAGGGCGAGGAACTGCTCGCCGCCAGCGAGCAGATGCTGATGAACATCGACACTGCCGGCGGCCGTTCGGCCGCGTTCGACGAGCAGGTGCTGCAACGGCTGCTGGCGTTGGCGGAGGCTCATCGGAGTCTGCCCATACCGCTGCATGTCGGTCGGATCATTGCCTTGCCCCCGGCCAGGGCCTAGTGCCCGGCCGGCAGGCCAGGATGGCCTGGTGTGCGTCCCCCCATATCTGACAACAATTTCGCGGGCCAGCATCCCGCAAGGAGACCGCCATGAATGCCGTAGATCCCTCGCTCCAGGCCGCGCCCATCGCCGATTGGCGTACCTACCCGATCAGTGCCGATCTGGTCGGCCTCAACGCTACCCGCGACAGCCTGCAGGTCACCTGGAGCGATGGCCGGGTCAGCCCCTTCCATTACCAGTGGCTGCGCGACAACTGCCCCTGCTGCCAGTGCGTCTACGGCGTGACCCGGGAACAGCTGCTGGAGATCGTCGACGTGGCGGAGGAGCTGTCTCCACAGCGGACCCGCATCGACGAGCAGGGCCATCTACTGATCGACTGGCTGGGCGGTCACCACAGCCGCTTCCATCCCGGCTGGCTGCGGGCCCACGCCTATGACCCGGCATCGCGCGAAGAGCGCCAGGCGCAGCGTCCGCAACCGCAGCTGTGGGGTGCCGAACTGGCCGAGCAGTTGCCGCGCTTCGACTACCAGGCGGTGCTCGAGGACGACGCCACCCTGTTGCGCTGGTTGCTGGCGGTGCGCGATCTGGGCCTGACCCAGCTGGTGGCGGTGCCGGCCAGCGAGGGCGTTCTGCTCCGGCTCGCCAAGCGCATCTCCTTCATTCGCGAGAGCAACTTCGGCGTGCTGTTCGACGTGCAGTCCAAGGCCGATGCCGACAGCAACGCCTACACCGCCTTCAACCTGCCGCTGCACACCGACCTGCCGACCCGCGAGCTGCAGCCGGGCCTGCAGTTCCTGCATTGCCTGGTCAACGATGCGACGGGTGGCGAGAGCGTATTCGTCGACGGTTTCGCCATCGCCGAGGCGCTGCATCAGGAGTCGCCCGAGCTGTTCGACATCCTGTGTACGACGCCGGTGGAGTTCCGCAACAAGAGCCGCACCAGCGACTACCGCTGCCTGGCGCCGATCATCGCGCTGGATGCCGAGGGGCGGATCGGCGAGGTGCGCATGGCCAACTTCCTGCGCGGCCCGTTCGACGCGCCGGTCGAGCGCATGCCGGCGCTGTATCGTGCCTATCGGCGCTTCATCGCCCTGACCCGCGAGCCACGCTTTCGCCTGCAGCGCCGGCTCGAGGCCGGGCAGCTGTGGTGCTTCGACAATCGGCGGGTGATGCACGCGCGCACCGAATTCGACCCGGCCAGCGGCGCGCGGCATTTTCAGGGGTGCTATGTCGACCGTGACGAGCTGCTGTCGCGGATCCGCGTGCTGCAGCGCTGATATACCCGAAATGCGCGGCGCGGCAGCGCGCCGCGCATGTCCGGCCTACTTCGGTTTGTAAGCGCAATACCCCGGCCGCGGGCCGACCTTGGGATGATGACGGCAGGTGTCCGGGCGCTTGTCGTAGACGGTGCACAGGCGCGTCTTGCGATCGAGGAACAGGCAGTCGTTGTTGGACATGCGCGTCAGGGTGAAGATGCCCGACTTCTGGTTGAAGCGCTCGACGATGCCATCCTTCTGCAGGCGCTTGGCGATGTTCTTCGGCGGCTCGCTGCGCTCGAACTCGTCCACCAGCTCCAGGCGGATCAGATCGTTCAGGCGTACTTCCACCGGCAGGGTGCAGCAGCTGGAGATGCAGCTGTGGCACATGTCGGCCGTGTATTTGGCCCAGGTTTCCAGGCGGTCGATCTCGGCGGCGGCTATCAGGCGGGGCTTCATCATGGCTTTATCGTGCGGTCTGCGCCGCTGCTGTCACGGGGCGGCGATGATAGCGGGCGCGCGGCATTTGTGAAGCACCGGCTGGCAGTTGGCTACTTTGCGTTGTGCCTGTGACCTGTGTGGCAGTCGTCTCTCTGTGGCTGGACGCTCGCTGCTCCTATACTGGCAGCCACCTCGGGCTGCCGGCAGGGACGCGAGGACACTTCCACAGCGGTAGGACATAACGCATGCAATGGATCTTCATGCTGGTCGGACTGGTGCTCGGCGCGGGCGTCAGCGAATCCGTCACGGGCGCCATTCTTGGCGGCCTGCTCGGCCTCAGTCTGGGGCAGGCGCTGCGCCTGCAAGGGCTGGAGACGCGCAACGCGCAACTGACCGCACAGCTCAAGGAATTCGCCGAGCGCTTCGAGCGCGGCACGCGCGCCATGCACGAGCGCCTGGTCAAGGTGGAGCAGGGTCAGCGCGATGAACCCGCGCCCGAGCCGACTCCAGCCCAGGCCAGCGTCGATAGCGAGCCGCAAGCCGTACCGCCAGTGGAATTGGTGGTGGCGCAAGCCGCCGAGCCGATGCCGGAACCGGAGCTGGACTGGACGCTGGCGCCGGAGATCGAGGCCGCGGCCCCGCAGCCGGCCGCAGAACCTGCACCCGCCGCCGCACCAGCTGCTCATCGACCGCCACCCGCGCCGCAGCAAAGCCCCTGGCGCGCGCAGGCGCCGCGCGAACCGAATCTGCTCGAACGTGGCTTCGCCGCCGCCAAGGCCTGGCTGCTGGGTGGCAATACCGTATTGCGGGTCGGTGTGGTGCTGCTGTTCCTCGGCCTGGCCTTTCTGCTGCGCTACGCCACCGAAGGTGTCGAGGTGCCGATCGAGCTGCGCTACATGGGCGTGGCGGCCAGTGCCCTGGCTCTGCTCGGCCTGGGCTGGTGGCTACGCCGGCGCAATCCCGGCTACGCCCTGGTGCTGCAGGGTACCGGCATCGCCGTGCTGTACCTGACGGTGTTCGCCGCCATGCGCCTGCACCCATTGCTCGACCCCGGCATGGCGCTGGGGCTGCTGGTGGCGGTGACGCTGTTCTCGGCGATTCTCGCCGTGCAGCAGAACGCCCTGGGCCTGGCCGCCGCGGCAGCGCTGGGCGGGTTCGCCGCACCGATCCTGACCTCCACCGGCAGCGGCAACCATGTCGCGCTGTTCTCCTATTTCGCCCTGCTCAATGCCGGCATCTTCGCCATCGCCTGGTTCAAGGCCTGGCGCCTGCTCAACCTGATCGGCTTAGTCGGCACCTTCGGCATCGGCTTCGCCTGGGGCCTGCGTTCCTACACGCCGGAGCTGCTGGGCAGCACCCAGCCGTTCCTGATCCTGTTCTTTTTGATGTACGTGGCCATCGGCCTGCTGTTCGCCCGCCGCAAGCTGCGCGAGGCAGATGACGCCCCCGAGGCGCGTGACGAGCTGCTGCGCTGGTCGGCGCGGCGCGGCGATTATGTCGATGCCACCACCCTGTTCGGCCCGCCGCTGATCGGCTTCGGCCTGCAGGTGGCGCTGGTGCGCCATATCGAGTTCGCCGCGGCGTTCAGCGCGCTCGGCATGGGGCTGTTCTATCTGTTGCTGGCGCGGATGCTCAAGGCGCGTGCCGGCGAACGGGCGTTGTTGCTGGTGGAAACCTGCCTGGCGCTCGGCGTGGTATTCGCCAGCCTGGCCATTCCGTTGGGTCTGGATGCGCGCTGGACGGCGGCGGCCTGGGCGGTGGAAGGCGCCGGAATCTACTGGCTCGGCCTGCGCCAGGGCCGACCGCTGGCGCGCGCCTTCGCCCTGTTGCTGCAGCTCGGCGCAGCGCTGGCCTTCCTCGGTGGCCTGGATCTCGGTTACGCCAGCCTGCTGGACGGTTCGCCGCTGGGCGCGCTGATGCTCGGCGTGGCGCTGCTGTTCAGCTACTGGCAACTGCGCCGCGAACCTGAGGCGGGCAGCGCCTGGGAGAGGCGCCTGCTGCCCTGGCTCGGCATCGCCGGCCTGGCGTTTCTCTATCTGATCGCAGCGCTGCTGTTCGGGGCCCCCGGCACGGCCATCGCCTGGGCGCTGGCAGGGCTGGCGACGCTGTTGGTCGGGCTGCGCATCGCTACGCCGAGCTTCGTCTACAGCGCCTTTGCCGTGCAGCTGCTCGGCGGGCTGCTGTTCCTCGGGCAGATGGCGCTGGATTCGCTGTTTGGCGGTAACAGCTTCAAGGCGGGCTGGTTCGGCCTGCTGGCCGCGTCGATGGTCGGTTTCGGCCTGATTGCCGGCATGCTGCTGGCGGCGCGCGACCCGCAGATTCGCGAGAACCGCCGGCTGCTCGGTGCATTGTCGATGGTCATGCTGGTGGGCCTGGTGTTCATCAATCTGGCCGTGCTCTTCGTTCTGCCCTGGGTGGCGGCCGCGGCGGTATGGGGCGGCACGGGGCTGCTGATTCTCTGGCTGGCGCTGTATCTGCAGCAACGCGCCGCCTTCCTGTTCAGCCTGGCGCTGCAGCTGTTCGCCGGCCTGGCCTTCCTCGCCGCCGGACCGTTGCTGCTGGCAGGAATCAGCGGCGAGGGCCTGTCGCCGCTGGCGCATACCGGCTTCTGGACGCCCGCTGTGCTCGGCCTGGCCGCGCAGATCGGCGCCTGGCGTCTGCACAGCCTGGCGCACGGCGGTCGCGACACGGGCATCGACGGCGTCAGCCTGCAGCGCCTGAGCCAGCTGTTACTGGCCTGGGGCGCGGCCTGGTGGGCACTGGCCCTGGCCAGCGAGGTGCTGCGCTTCGTGGCGCCGCAGCTGCAGGCAGCTGTTCTGTTGCTGGCGGCGGCGCTGACGACCCTGCTCTGGATGCTGCTGGCGCTGCGCACTCGCTGGCGCGAGCTGGCGCTGCTGTGCAGCATGCTGGCGCCGGTGGCCGGTCTGATCCTGGCCTATGCCTGGCATCCCTTGCATCACCCGGCGGCGAATTTCGGCTGGCTCGGCTGGGCTGCGGTGCTGGTGGTGCATCTGCTCGCCCTGCGCCGTCTGGCTGACCTGTTGCCGAGCCGCGCGGCCAGCGTCGCCCATGTGCTCGGCTGCTGGTTGCTGATCGGCGTGCTGGCGCTGGAGCTGCGCTACTTGCTGCTGAGTCTGGCCGATCACTACAACGCCTGGCGCTGGCTGGGCTGGGCGCTGCTGCCGACGGCCTATCTCTGGCTCATGGCGCAGGCGCGTCGCCTGCCCTGGCCGGTGGCCGGCTTCGAGCGCGAATACCGCCTGTGGGCCGCGGCGCCGCTGGCCGCGCTGATGCTCGCCTGGTTCTGGCTGGCCAACGCCAACAGTGCCGGCGACAGCGATCCGCTGCCTTACCTGCCGCTGTTCAACCCGCTGGAGCTGGGGCTGCTGCTGTGCCTGGGCGCGCTGCTGGCCTGGGGCCGCTTCGCCCTGCCGCGTCTCGGCCTGGAACCTGCGCGAGCGCTGCAGGTGGTGCAGGGCGTGGCGGGGTTGTCGCTGTTCGCCCTGCTTACCGTGATGGTGATGCGTACCGCGCACCACTGGGGCGGCGTGCCCTGGCAGAGCGCTGCGCTGTTCGACTCGATGCTGGTGCAGGCCGGCCTGTCCATCGTCTGGACCCTGATTGCCCTGGCACTGATGCTCTTCGGCCACCTGCGCGTACGCCGCGAGCTGTGGCTGGTGGGAGCGGCGCTGATCGCCCTGGTGGTGGCCAAGCTGTTCTTCGTCGAACTGGGCAACCGCGGCGGCCTGGAGCGCATCGTGTCGTTCATCGGGGTCGGCGTGCTGCTGCTGGTGGTGGGTTACTTCGCCCCCTTGCCGCCACGCAAGACCGAACCTTCAACCAGCAACGAGCAGGAGCCTGCCGCGTGAATATCCTTCGTCTTGGCCTGCTGCTGTCCCTGTCGCTGAGCGCCGCGCTGCAGGCCGCCGAGCGCCCACAGGACTTTCGTCATGGCGCGCCGTTGCAACTGTCCGGCGAGGGCCCCTGGTACCGCCTGGCGCTGCCGATCGCTGCGCACTTTGCCGCGCAGCATGGCGACCTGCGCGACCTTCGCGTGTTCGATGCCCAGGGCCAGGCGCAGGCCTATGCGCTGATCCCGGGGCGCAGCGAGACCGTGGCGCATGAACAGGAGCACGGCGTGCGCTGGTTTCCCCTGCATGGCCGCGCCGATGCACAGGCGGCGCCGGCCTTGCGGGTCGAGCGCAGCACCACGGGCACACTGATCGAGCTGCGCGGCGAGTCCGCTGCCGAACCGGACCAGCAACTGCGTGGCTGGCTGCTCGACGCCAGCGCCATCGACGCCCCATTGGTGCGCCTGAGCCTGGACTGGAGCGGTGGCGAGGACGGCTTCCAGCGCTTCAGCATCGAAGCCGGTGACGACCTGCAGCGCTGGCAGAGCTGGGGCGAGGGGCAGGTGGCGCGGCTGAGCTTCGCCGACGAACGCATCGATCAGCGCCAGATCGAGCTGCCCGGCCAGCGCGCCCGCTATCTGCGTCTGCTGTGGCGCGCGCCGACGCAGGCGCCGCAGCTGGAGGTGGCGACCCTGCGCAGCCGCCGCCAGGATCAGCAGGCCGCGCCGTTGGTCTGGTCCGAGCCGCTGCCGGCCGAGCGCGGCGCCGATGGGCTGTATCGCTGGCAGCTGCCGCTGGCGTTACCCCTGGAGCGGCTGCGCCTGCCGCTGGCGCAGGCCAATACCCTGGCACCGCTGCGTATCGAGGCGCGCAGCAGCGATCAGGGCGCGTGGCGGCCGCTGGCCAGCGGTCTGCTCTATCGCCTGCCGGAGAACGGTCGGGAGACGGTGCACGACGAACTGGCCTTGCCGGGCTGGCCGGTGCGTCAGTTGCGTCTGCAGCTCGACCCGCGAGGGGGCGGTCTGGGGCCGGAGGTGCCGAACCTGCAGGTCGCCGTGCGCGCCACCCAGCTGGTCTTTCTCGCCCGCGGCGAGGCGCCCTATCGCCTGGCGCTGGGCAATGCCGGTGCGCAATCGGCGGCGCTGCCGCTGCCCAGCCTGATTCCCGGTTACCAGGCCGAGCGCCTGGCCAGCCTGGGGCGCGCCGAGCTGGACGACGCCGGCCTGCTGGCCGGTACGGCGGAGCAACCCTCCGCCCTGGCGCAAGCGGACTGGCAACGCTGGGGGCTTTGGGCTGTACTGCTGGCAGGAGTCGGGTTGCTGGCCGCCATGGCGACCAGCCTGCTGCGACGTCCACCCAGCGCCGGAGGCGAGGGTGGATGAATAAACCCCTGTATTGGTGGGGGTTTTGCAGTACATTAGGCGCCCTGCGCCAATCCAGCATTCGAGGTCAGGAAGGCCCTTGTGTATCTTGGTCTGCGTCACCCTCCGAGCGTCTCGCTACACCACTCCCGGCCGTGGCGTGCGCGCCGCTTGCCATTCGCAGCCGTTATGGCGGGTGTGCTGATGCAGGCCTGCCTGGCTTCCGGCTGGAGCCTGTCACCGCCGGTACTGATGACCCTGCTGGTGAGTCTCGGGGTCATCCTGCTGGCGCACTGGGTCACCCGCCAGCGCGATTTTCCGGGGCGTGACAGCTTCATCCTGCTGCACCTGGCCAGCTTGTGGTGGATGGGCGCCGCGGCCCTGGAAATGAGCTTCTTCGCCGCCGACTGCAAGATGTTCTGGGCCAGCATGGCCTGGCCCGGCATCGTCTCCACGCCCACGTTCTGGGCGGTGTTCCTCTGGCAGTACGTCAACAGCATGCGCACGCCGCTGCCGCGCAGCCTGCTCTGCGGGCTGGGCCTGGCGCCGCTGCTGGTCTGGGGCCTGGCCCTGAGCAACCCCTGGCACGGCCTGTTCTACGGCGCCGGCAGCGCGCCCGTCGACGACAGCCTGGGAGCGCCGGTGCGCTATCAGCACGGCCCGCTGTTCTATGCCACGGCGGTCTACGTCTACCTGTTCATGGCGTTCTGCATGGGTGTGGTCAGTCGCGCTGCGGCGCTCAGCCAGGGGCTGCACCGCCGGCACTACCTGGCGTTCGTGCTGGTCACCGCGGTGCCCTGGGTGGCCAACGTCGGTTATGTGGTGTTCGGCTGGACCCTGTTCGGCTTCGACCCGACGCCCTTCAGCTTCGCCTTCACCCTGGTGGCCTTCTCCTGGCTGATCGTCGGCGTACGTCTGTTCGACCTGCTGCCGGTGGCGCGTCATCTGTTGCTGGAGGCACTGCTCGACCCGGTGCTGGTGATCGACCCGAGCGGGCGGGTGATCGAAGCCAACCCGGCGGCGCTGAAGCTGGCAGGCCTGCAGCAGGGCTGGCAGGGCACCGAGCTGGGGCAGTGGCCGGTGTTCGGCGCCGACCTGCAGCGTCTGCTGAATGAGGCCGGCGAGGGCGATCAGGAGCGTCCGCTGACCCTGACCAGCGCGGCGCGCTACTACGAAGTGCGGGTGCGCGCCATCGAACGCGCTACTCGCCACGGCCCGACCCTGCTGGGCCATATGCTCTACGTACGCGACGTGACCCAGCGCCACCTCAGCGAGCTCAAGCTGGCCGAGGCCCTGGCCCTGAGTGAAGAGCGTCTGCGCACCATCTCGAATCTGCACGAGCAACTGCGCGAGCAGGCGCTGTGCGACCCGCTGACCGGCCTCTACAACCGTCGCTATCTGGATGAGTTCTTCTCGCGCGAACTGGCCAGGGCGCAACGCGAGAACCTGCCACTGGCCTTGGCGCTGATCGATCTGGACCACTTCAAACGGCTCAACGACGAGTGCGGCCACCTGGTCGGCGACGACGTGCTCAAGGCCGTCGCCAAGCATCTGCTGGACAACCTGCGCAGCACCGATGCGGTGTTTCGTATCGGCGGCGAGGAATTCCTGCTGATCCTGCCGGGGCTTGATGCTCAGGCTGCCATGGCGCGGCTGGAGTCATTACGGACGCAATTGAGCCAGGTTGGCCAGCCAACGCGCATAGGTACTCTGCCTGTCACCCTGTCGGCGGGCATCGCGATATGGCCGGCGCATGGGCAGGGTCTCGATAGCCTCTTGCAGGCTGCCGACGTTGCGCTCTACCGAGCCAAGCGTGATGGGCGTAACCGGGTGGAGGTGGCCCTTCCGCCGGCAGAAGCGAACCGCGCCAGATAGATGTTTTTCGCAGCAACAACCGCTACATTTGCCTGGCAGTTCATTCCAACAACAACAAGGACTTGCCATGAACCGTCTGTTGTCTCCGCTGGCGGCCGCCTGCCTGCTGGCCAGTGCCACTTCGCTTTCCGCCGCGCCATACAGCGCGCTCTACGTATTCGGCGATAGCCTCAGCGATGCAGGCTGGTTCGCCGACCCTGATGGACCGGCGGGAGCTACCACCCGTTTCACCAATCGTATCGGGCCGACCTATCAGGATGGCAGCGGCGAGATCTTCGGGCCGGTGGCGCCCATGCTGCTTGGCGATGCCCTTGGCCTGGGCGGAGCGGGGCTGGGGCCGGCGAATTCGGTCGAGGGCGGTAACAACTGGGCGGTCGGAGGCTATCGTACCGACGAGATCCTCAACACCATCAGCGGTCCAGGCGGGTACCTGGCCTCCAGCGGAGGGCGGGCCGACCCCAATGCGTTGTATTACCTCACTGGCGGTGGGAATGATTTTCTCCAGTTTCGTGTAGTCGATACCGCCAGCGCGCAGGCTGCTGCCGGGCGGCTGGTCGATAGCGTCGAGGTTCTGCAGCAAGCCGGCGCGCGTTACATCATGGTGTGGTTGCTGCCGGATATCGGTCTGACACCGAACTTCTATGGTGGCGGCTTGCAAGACCTGGTGTCCGGGTTAGGGGCCGACTTCAACCAGGAACTGGTGAGCCAGCTGGCGGCGCTCGATGCAAACGTCATTCCCTTGAACATACCGCTCAATCTCTCGGAAACGCTGAGTGACCCCGGGCGCTACGGCCTGATCGCAGACCGCGACACGGTGATTGGCAGCTGTTTCGAAGGCTGCAGCAATCCGCACCCGGTCTATGGCCTGAACGGCACCGCTCCCGATCCGACCAAACTTCTGTTCAACGACAGCGTGCACCCGACCATCACCGGGCAGCGCCTGATTGCCGACTACGCCTACTCACTCCTCGCCGCTCCCTGGGAAATCACCCTATTGCCGGAGATGGCCCTTGGCACGCTGCGGGCTCATCAGGATCAGCTGCGCGCGCAATGGCTGGCAGACTGGGAGGCCTGGCAGAGCGAAGGGCAGTGGCGTGCCTTCATCAATGCCGGCGGCCAGCGCCTGGATTACGATCTGTACAGTGGCGATGCCAAGGGCAACGGCTACAGCCTCAACTTCGGTACCAGCTATAGGCTCGATGAGGCCTGGCGCCTGGGCCTGGCTGCCGGGCTCTACCAACAGAGTCTGGAAGCCGGGGCCGCGGATTCCGATTACGATCTTCGCAGCTATCTGGGTACCGCGTTCGCCCAGTATCAGCACAACCGCTGGTGGGGGGATGTGTCGGCCAGTATCGGGCGGCTGGACTACGATGATCTCAAACGCAAGTTTGCCATTGGCCCGGCCACCAATTCTGAGAAGGGGGATACCGACGGCGATCTGTGGGCCTTCAGTGGCCGATTCGGCTACGACATCGCCCAGCCGGGTAGCCAGTGGCATTTGAGCCCGTTCTTCAGCGCTGACTACGTGCGGATCGAAGTAGACGGCTATGCCGAAGATGGCCAGCGTTCCACCGCCCTGAGTTACGCTGATCAGGTACGCAAATCGAAGCGCCTCGGCGCAGGCCTGCAGGGGCTGTACGATCTCGCGCCGCAGACCCGACTGTTCGGTGAGCTGGCCATGGAGAGGGGGTACGAGGATGACCCCAGCGAAGTACGCATGGCCTTGAACAGTCTGCCGGGGATCGGCTTCGAGTTGCCAGGCTATCGCCCCGATGATCGTACCTGGCGTGGCCATGTCGGGGTCAGTCATAGCCTCGGAAACGGCTTGTCACTGCGTGGCAGCTACAGCTATCGGCACGCTGACGATGAATCCCAGCATGGTTTGAATCTTTCTCTGTCGTTGGATCTCTAAGAGCTGTCCTGACGCCAGCGCACCTGTCCTTGAGGGCGCTGGCCGTCGATTCAACGCGTTCCGTCAGTTTCTCCAAACTCGCTGTGGCCTCAGGGAGGCGGCCATAGCGGGAACCGGTTAAACTGCGCGCGATTTTTTCTCTTTCCGGAGCCGTCCATGTCCCGCGTCACCCTGAGCCGCTACCTGATCGAGCAGACTCGCAGCCATAACACCCCGGCCGATCTGCGTTTCCTTATCGAAGTCGTGGCACGGGCCTGCAAGGCGATCAGCCACCAGGTTTCCAAGGGCGCCCTCGGTGGCGTATTGGGCAGCCTGGACAGCGAGAACGTGCAGGGCGAAGTGCAGAAGAAGCTCGACGTCATCTCCAACGAAATCCTCCTCGAAGCCAACGAATGGGGCGGTCACCTGGCCGGCATGGCGTCCGAGGAAATGGACAACGCCTACCAGATCCCCGGCAAGTATCCCAAGGGTGCCTATCTGCTGGTCTTCGACCCGCTGGACGGCTCCAGCAACATCGACGTCAACGTCTCGGTCGGCACCATCTTCTCCGTGCTGCGCTGCCCGGACCGCAACGGTGACACCGGCGACCTGGGCGAGGACGCCTTCCTCCAGCCGGGCACCCAGCAGGTTGCGGCCGGCTACGCCATCTACGGCCCGCAGACCATGCTGATGCTGACCCTCGGCGACGGCGTCAAAGGTTTCACCCTGGATCGTGAACTGGGCAGCTTCGTGCTCACCCACGACAACATCAAGGTGCCGGAGTCGACCAAGGAGTTCGCCATCAACATGTCCAACCAGCGCCACTGGGAAGCCCCGGTACAGCGCTACGTCTCCGAGCTGCTGGCCGGCGAGACCGGGCCGCTGGGGCGTAACTACAACATGCGCTGGATCGCCTCGATGGTGGCCGACGTGCATCGCATCCTCACCCGTGGCGGTGTGTTCATGTACCCGCGCGACGCGCGCGAGCCGGACAAGCCGGGCAAGCTGCGTCTGATGTACGAGGCCAACCCGATGTCGATGATCATCGAGCAGGCCGGCGGCGCCGCCACGGACGGCAGCCAGCGCATCCTCGATATCCAGCCCACTTCCCTGCACCAGCGTGTGCCGGTGTTCCTCGGCTCCAAGGAAGAAGTGCTGCGCGTCACCGCCTATCACCGGGGCTGATCGATGCAGCCCTGGCAGCCGTTGCTCGACTGGTGGTTCGGTGCCGATGGCAGCGCGACCGACATCGCAGCGGCGCGCCGGGGCTTGTGGTTCGGCAAGCGTGACAGTCAGGACCGTGAGGCCGAGGCGCGTTTCGCTGCGCTGGTCGAGCAGGCCCTGGCTGGCGAGCTGCAAGGTTGGGCGGACGAGCCGCAGGCCTGGCTGGCGCACCTGATCCTGCTCGATCAGCTGCCGCGCATGATCTTTCGCGATACCCCGCGCGCCTTTGCGGGGGACGCGCTGGCTCGCCCTCTGCTGGAGGCCGGGCTGGAGCGTGGCTGGGACCGCGCATTGAATCCGATCCAGCGTGTTTTTGCCTACCTGATCTTCGAGCATGCCGAGGATCTGCCTCTGCAGGCGCGTGCCGTCGAACTGTTTCGCGCTCTGCTCGATCAGACAGGTGACGCAGAGCGCGAGCTGTTCGCCGACTTTCTCGACTTCGCCGAGCGTCACCAGCGGGTGATTGCGCGCTTCGGTCGCTTCCCTCATCGCAACGCCATTCTCGGTCGCGCCTGCACTGACGAAGAACAGGACTTCCTGCGGGAACCCGGCTCGCGTTTCTGAACTCCAAGCGGGCAAGTCGTCGCCGGCTATGCCAAGCTTGCTGGCACCTTCCCATCAGGAGTTTCACCCATCATGTCGATGCGTATCGTCGCGTTGCTCGCCTGCTGTCTGCTCGCCGCCTGCAACAAGGTCAATCAGGACAACTATTCCAAGCTCAAGGCCGGCATGAGCAAGGCGGAGGTCGAGAGCCTGCTTGGCGCTCCGGGCGAATGCGCCGGCGCACTGGGCATGACCAGCTGCACCTGGGGTGATGACAAGAGCTATATCAGCGTCCAGTACGCCGGGGACAAGGTGATGATGTTCTCCGGCAAAGGACTCAAGTAAGCAGGAGATCTCATGCGTTCGATCCTTATCGCCAGTGCCGTTCTCGCTCTCGCCGGCTGCGCCAACTCCGGCACGGGCCGCATCCCGCAGGAGCCGCCGAAGACCGTGCAGGTCGACCTGCAGCGCTACCAGGGCACCTGGTACGAGCTGGCGCGGCTGCCGATGTTCTTCCAGCGCAACTGCGTGCAGTCCGAAGCCCATTACGGCTTGCGTGATGATGGCCGCATTGACGTGACCAATCGCTGCCGCGACAAGGACGGCGAGTGGATCGAAGCCAAGGGCGTCGCCGAGCCTCAGGTGCCAGGGCAAACCGACAAGCTCTGGGTGCGCTTCGACAACTGGGCCAGCAAGCTGCTGCCGATCAAGGGCGACTACTGGGTGCTGTACCGCGACGACGACTACCGTGTAGCGCTGGTCGGTCACCCGCAGCGCAAGTACCTGTGGCTGCTGTCGCGTACCCCGGAAGTGGATCAGGAAACCCGCGACAAGCTGCTCAGCATCGCGCGCGAGCAGGGTTACGACACCTCCGAGCTGATCTGGCGCCAGGCTGACTAGCCGGTAGCCCGGACGGCATCGGTTAGCCCCCTCTGTAGGAGCGAGCTTGCTCGCGATCAGATCCGATGGCGAGCATCGAAGGATCGCCGGCAAGCCGGCTCCTACCCGGTGAGGGGGCTACCGCTTCACTCCCAGTCCAGGCGTGCCAGCTTCCATTCGCCGCCTTCCTGCCACCATTCCAGTCTCACCGAATAGTGCCGCGCGCTGTCGGGGATCAGCCCTTCGGCGCCGGTCAGGCCGACCTGCGCCTCGGTGTAGCCCTTGCTGCTGATCGCCGGGTCGATCCAGCTGTTCTTGCCCAGTGCAATGACCTTGATGTTCTTGTGGCGCAGAAACAGCAAGGTCATGGTGCGTTTGGCCCACTCGCGATCGAGTTCCTGGCGGGCCAGGAAGTCGCCGTGCAACTGCTCCAGCACCGCGCTCGCGCTCTTGGCCTCGATATTGTCCTGCAGCTGTTTAACGGCCGCCTCCAGCGCGGCTTGCGGGTCGTCACGGCCACCGCAGCCGGCCAGCAGCAGGGTGAAAAAAAGCGCCAGGAAACCGGTCAGATAACGCCTCGACATGCTGAACTCCTTTTTCATGGTTATGATGCCGTGCAGAGCGGAACTCGGTAGTCGTACCCATCGCATCAGGAGCCCACCATGCAGACTCTGTATCCAGAGATCAAACCCTACGCCCGTCACGAGCTGGCGGTCGAGCCGCCGCATGTGCTCTATGTCGACGAGAGCGGTTCGGCGGACGGGTTGCCGGTGCTGTTCATCCATGGCGGGCCGGGCGCCGGCTGCGATGCCTCAAGCCGCCGATACTTCGATCCCAATCTCTACCGTATCGTCACCTTCGATCAGCGTGGCTGTGGCCGCTCCACTCCGCACGCCAGTCTGGAGAACAACACCACCCAGGCGCTGATCGGCGATATCGAACGCATCCGTGAGCACTTGGGGATAGACAAGTTCGTGCTGTTCGGCGGCTCCTGGGGCTCGACCCTGGCGCTGGCCTATGCGCAAACGCATCCGCAGCGCGTGCACGGGCTGATTCTGCGCGGCATCTTCCTCTGTCGGCCACAGGAATTCAGCTGGTTCTACCAGGAGGGCGCCAGCCGCCTGTTCCCTGACTACTGGGAGGACTACCTCGCGCCGATTCCGCCAGACGAACGCGGCGATCTGATGCAGGCCTTCTACAAGCGCCTGACCGGCGCCGACCAGATCGCCCAGATGCACGCGGCCAAGGCCTGGTCGACCTGGGAAGGTCGCACCGCCACCCTGCGGCCCAACACCCAGGTGGTCGAACGCTTCAGCGACGCGCACCGGGCGCTGTCCATCGCCCGTATCGAATGCCACTACTTCGTCAACGGCGCCTTCCTCGAGCCCGATCAGTTGCTGCGCGACATGCCGAAGATCGCCCATCTGCCGGGCATCATCGTGCACGGTCGCTATGACGCCATCTGCCCGCTGGACAACGCCTGGGCACTGCATCAGGCCTGGCCCAACAGCGAGCTGCAGATCATCCGCGACGCCGGCCATGCGGCCGCCGAGCCCGGCATCACCGACGCCCTGGTGCGCGCCGCCGACGAACTGGCCCGGCGCCTGCTCGACCTGCCGCCGGAGGATGCATGAAGCTGCTGATCCAGCGCGTCAGCGCAGCCAGGGTCGAGGTCGAAGGCGAGGTGGTGGGCGGCATCGATCAGGGCCTGCTGGCGCTGGTCGGCATCGAGCCACAGGATGATCAGGCCAGCCTGACTCGCGCCCTGCACAAATTGCTCAACTACCGCGTATTCAGCGACGAGGCGGGCAAGATGAACCGCTCGCTGACGGATGTGCAGGGCGGGCTGCTGCTGGTCTCGCAATTCACCCTGGCGGCCGATACCAAAAGCGGCATGCGCCCGAGCTTCTCCAGCGCGGCGCCGCCGGCGCAGGGCGAGGCACTGTTCGATGCCCTGGTCGAGGCAGCCAGAGCCCGGCATCCGCAGGTCGCCACCGGACGCTTCGGCGCCAATATGCAGGTGCATCTGGTCAACGATGGGCCGGTGACCTTTCTCCTCGAGGTATAGCGGTAGCTTGTGGGAGCGAGCTCTGCTCGCGACTCGAATGCTTCGTGAGCAGAGCTCGCTCCTACAGATTGGTCGTTCTCGTTAGAACAATCTGGCCAGCAACGCCGGCACCGCCGTCTCCACCCGCAGGATGCGTTCGCCAAGTTGCACCGGCTGCAGGCCTGCGGCCTGGCGCAGCAGATCGACTTCGTAGGGAATCCAGCCACCTTCCGGGCCGATGGCCAGGGTCACCGGCTCCTGCACGGCGCGTGGGCAGGACGGGTAGTCACCGGGGTGGCCGATCAGGCCCAGCGTGCCGGTTGCCAACGCCGGCAGGCGATCCTCGACGAAGGGCTTGAAGCGTTTCTCGATGCTCACGTCGGGCAAGACGGTGTCACGCGCCTGTTCCAGGCCGAGGATCAGCTGTTCACGAATGGCTTCGGCTTCGAGAAAGGGCGTCTGCCAGAAGCTCTTCTCCACGCGGTAGCTGTTGACCAGCACCAGGCGCGGAACGCCCATGGCACTGACCGTCTGCAGTACGCGCTTGAGCATCTTCGGCCGCGGCAGGGCGAGCACCAGGGTCAGCGGCAGCTTGGCCGGCGGAGCCTGGTCGAGGCTGACCTGCAGCTCGGCGTGCTCGGCATCCAGGGCCATCAGCCGACCTTCGCCCATCAGCCCGCCAAGGCGGCCGACGCGTAGGCGGTCGCCGGCCTCGGCGCGGTGTACCTCATGCAGATGCTTCAGGCGTCGGCCGCTGAGGCGTACCCGATCCTCGCCGACGAAGTCGGCGTCTTCCAGCAGCAGCAGGTTCACGACAGTGGCGCGGGCGGCTGGTCTTCGGGCTTGGCCTCTTCCTCGGCCTTTTCCTCGTCGCGCTTGCGCTTGACCAGGGCGCCGGCCAGCACGCCGGCTTCGAACAGCAGCCACATCGGTACGGCCAGCAGGGTCTGCGAGAACACGTCCGGCGGCGTCAGCAGCATGCCCACGGCGAAGCAGCCGACGATCACGTAGGGGCGGCTCTTGCGCAGGGTGGCCACGTCGACGATGCCGACCCAGATCAGCAGGAAGGTGGCGATGGGAATCTCGAAGGCCACGCCGAAGGCGAAGAACAGGGTCAGGACGAAGTCCAGGTACTGACCGATGTCGGTCATCATCGCCACGCCTTCCGGGGTCACGCTGGCGAAGAAGCCGAACATGATGGGAAAGACCACGAAGTAGGCGAAGGCCATACCGGCATAGAACAGGAAGATGCTGGAGATCAGCAGCGGCACGGCGATGCGCCGTTCATGGGTGTACAGCCCCGGCGCGATGAAGCCCCAGGCCTGGTGCAGGATCACCGGCATGCCGAGAAACAGCGCGCACATCAGTGTCAGCTTGAACGGCGTGAGGAAGGGCGAGGCGACGCCGGTGGCGATCATCGTCGCGCCGTCCGGCAGATAGGCGCGCAGCGGTGCGGCGACCAGGGCGTAGATGTCCTGGGCGAAATAGAACAGGCCGGCGAAGATCAGCAGGATGATCACCACGCAACGCAGCAGGCGCGTGCGCAGTTCGGTCAGGTGCGAGACCAGGGGCATTTCCTGGTCGGCGTCCGGCAGTTTGCTCATGGCTGTGAAGTCTTGTCCTGGGCGGCGGGCGGTGGCGGCTCGACGCTGCTCTTGTCGGCGTCGCTGCTCGGCTTGAGGCTGGCGGTGTCGAGGATGTCCTGCTTCATCGCCTTCATTTCCCGCTCAAGCTCGAGAATCCGCTCGTTGTGCAACTGACGGCGAATCTCGTCGGCGCCGATCTCGCGCTCCACTTCGGCCTTGATCGAATTGAAGCTGCGCTTGATCCGGCCGATCCACAGGCCGGCAGTGCGCACCGCCCCCGGCAGGCGCTCAGGACCGAGCACCACCAGGGCGACCAGGCCGACCAGCAGCAGTTCGGTGAAACCGATGTCGAACATGGCTCAGTCTTTCTTCGCCGGCTCTTCGACCTTGCGTGCCTGGGCGTCGATGGTCTGCCCCTTGGGCTCTTCGACCGCCGGTTTCTCGGCTTCGCCATTGTCCATCGATTTGCGGAAGCCCTTGATCGCGTCACCCAGGTCCGAGCCCAGGCTCTTCAGGCGCTTGGTGCCGAACAGCATGACCACGATGAGCAGGATGATCAGGAGTTGCCAGATGCTGATGCCGCCGAAACCCATGATGAGTTCTCCGTTGTGAAAGTTATTCCGATTGCGGTCGCGCGGCTTTTTCCGCGTGGCCGGAGAGGCCGAAACGGCGATCCAGTTCGTCCAGCACGGCCTGCGGATGCTGGCCAAGGGCGGCGAGCATGACCAGGATGTGGAACCACAGGTCGGCGGTTTCGTAGATCAGGTCCTTGCAGTCGCCGCTGGTGGCGGCGTCCTTGGCGGCGAGGATGGTTTCCACCGATTCCTCACCGACCTTTTCCAGAATCTTGTTCAGGCCCTTGTGATAAAGGCTGGCGACGTAGGAGCTGTCGGGCGCTGCACCCTTGCGCGCTTCCAGTACCTCGGCCAGGCGGCTCAGGGTGTCACTCATGGCTGTGTCCTGCATAGATGGCGTGCGGATCTTTCAGCACGGCGTCGACGGTTTTCCAGCCGCCATTCTCGTACACGCGATAGAAGCAGCTCTCGCGCCCGGTGTGGCAGGCGATGCCGCCGAGCTGCTCGACCATCAGCACGATCACGTCGGCATCGCAGTCCAGACGCAGCTCGTGCAGCTTCTGCACATGGCCGGACTCCTCGCCCTTGCGCCACAGCTTGCCACGCGAGCGTGACCAGTAGATGGCGCGCTGTTCGCTGACGGTGAGGGCGAGGGATTCACGGTTCATCCAGGCCATCATCAGGATGCGGCCGGTCTGGTGATCCTGGGCGATGGCCGGCACCAGGCCGTCTTCGTTCCAGTGGATTTCGTCGAGCCAATCGTTCATCGGTGTTCCAAATCTGCCGGGCCTGCCGGATGGTCAATTCGCCAAGTGTGCCAGTGCTGTGGCTAGCTGGCTATCGGCGCAGCACCAGATAGAGACCGCCGCCGACCATCAGCCAGGCCGGCCAGGTGGCCAGCAGGGGCGCCAGGCCCTGTACGGCGCCGGCAGCGATCAATGCCGCGCCGAGCAGGCGCAGCGGCCACTGGTCGCGTGCGTCGCTCTCGCGTGGCGGCTCCGGTCGCTGCAGGCGCTCCAGGGCATCGCGGGCGATCTGCGACAGGTGCGGTACCTGTTCGGCCTGCTGCTGCAGGTTGCGCAGCAGGTGCAGGGGGCTGACGCGCTCGCGCATCCAGCGTTCGAGGAAGGGCTGGGCGGTGCTCCACAGATCCAGATCCGGGTACAGCTGACGCCCCAGGCCCTCGATGTTGAGCAGGGTCTTCTGCAGCAGCACCAGTTGCGGCTGCACTTCCATATTGAAGCGTCGTGCGGTCTGGAACAGGCGCAGCAGCAGCTGGCCGAAGGAGATGTCTTTCAGCGGCTTCTCGAAGATCGGCTCGCACACGGTGCGGATCGCCGCCTCGAACTCGTTGACCTTGGTGTCGGCCGGCACCCAGCCCGAGTCGATGTGCAGCTGCGCCACCTTGCGGTAGTCGCGCTTGAAGAAGGCGATCAGGTTGCGCGCCAGGTAGTCCTGATCCTCGTCGGTGAGGCTGCCGATGATGCCGCAGTCGATGGCGATGTACTGCGGGCTCCACGGCGTGCGGGTGCTGACGAAGATGTTGCCGGGATGCATGTCGGCATGGAAGAAGCTGTCGCGAAACACCTGGGTGAAGAAGATTTCCACGCCGCGCTCGGCCAGCAGTTTCATGTCGGTGCGCTGGTCGGCCAGGGTCGCCAGATCGGTGACCGGCACGCCGTAGATGCGCTCCATGACCAGTACCTGGTGGCGGCACAGGTCCCAGTACACCTGCGGCACGTAGAGCAGCGGTGAGCCCTCGAAATTGCGCCGCAGCTGGCTGGCGTTGGCCGCCTCGCGCAGCAGGTCGAGTTCGTCGAAGATGGTCTTCTCGTAGTCGCTAACCACCTCCACCGGGCGCAGGCGACGGGCGTCGGCGGAAGCCCGCTCGGCGATGCGGGCGAGCAGGAACAGCCAGGCCAGGTCCTGGCGGATTACCGGCTTGAGGCCCGGGCGCACCACCTTGACCACCACTTCCTCGCCGCTTTTCAGCTGCGCGGCGTGTACCTGGGCCACCGAGGCCGACGCCAGCGGCTGGCTGTCGAAGCGGGCGAACAGCTGGCTCACGGGGGCGCCGAGCTGGCGCTCGATCAGGGCGATGGCCTGATCCTCGGGGAAGGGCGGTACCTGATCCTGCAGGCGTGCCAGCTCATCGGCGATATCGGGAGGCAGCAGGTCGCGACGGGTGGACAGCAGCTGACCGAACTTGATGAAGATCGGGCCCAGGTCTTCCAGGGCCAGACGCAGGCGCGCACCGCGCGACAGCGCCAGTGGCCTGCGCGGCAGCCAGCGCCAGGGCAGCAGCCAGGACAGCGCACGCAGCCAGAACGGCAGCGGCAGTTCGAGGAGCAATTCGTCCAGTTGGTAGCGGATGACTACGCGCTGGATGCGCAGCAGACGGCGAACGGCAAGCAGCTTCATGCGTCGGGCTTATGGGCAGAAGTGAGGCGCTCGATGCGTGCTTCCAGGCGGTCGAGGGCGAGTTTGAGTTGATCCAGCTCGGCGAAGCGCGCGTCGGCCTCACGCTGGCCGACCAGGGTGCGCGACTCTTCGGCCAGGTAATCGGCCAGGTTCTGGGTGAGGCTGGCCGCGCCATGGCTGGCCAGGTTGACCCGGCTGCGCAGGTGGCCGGCGAGCAGGGTGCTGGCCACCGGGCCAAGCCAGCGCGACAGTTCGTATTCCCAGTCCAGCTCTAGGTCCTGGAGGATGCCAGCCAATTGCAGCAGCGCGGTGCTGTCGCCATCGAGGGAGACTTCCGGGCGGTGCAGTACGGCGGTCTTGTCACGGCTCAGGGCCAGGCGCGCCAGGCTGGCGACCGGGGCGGTGAGGGTGCAGTCGGCGGGGGCGTGCCACTGCGCAGCCAGCTGCAGGCCATCGCCGCTGGGCAGGATGAACAGCTCCAGCGCGGGGCTCTGGCACTGCACGGCGATGACCTTGCCGCGCAGGGCGTGCAGACGCGGCAGGGCGGTGCCATCGAGGCGCAGGACGCGATTGAGCCCCGTCTCGACGCCCGCCAGCAACCCGGTCAGCAGCATCAGGGCTTGATGCCGCGGTGCAGGGCGACGATGCCGCCGGTCATGTTGTGGTAGGTGACGCGCTCGAAGCCGGCGTCGACCATCATCGCCTTGAGAGTTTCCTGATCCGGGTGCATGCGGATCGACTCGGCGAGGTAGCGATAGCTGTCGGCATCGTTGGTGATCAGCTTGCCGGCCAGCGGCATGAAGCTGAACGAGTAGGTATCGTAGACCTTGGCCAGCAGCGGGTTGCCGGGCTTGGAGAATTCCAGCACCAGCAGGCGGCCGCCGGGTTTGAGCACGCGCAGCATGGAGCGCAGGGCGTCTTCCTTGTGGGTGACGTTGCGCAGGCCGAAGGCGATGGTGACCACGTCGAAGTGGTTGTCGGGGAAGGGCAGCTTCTCGGCATCGGCCTGGACGAACTGCACGTTGCCGGCGACGCCCTTGTCCAGCAGGCGATCACGACCGACCTTGAGCATGGAGTCGTTGATGTCGGCCAGCACCACTTCGCCGGTGGGGCCGACGATGCTGGCGAACTTGCGGGTCAGGTCACCGGTGCCGCCGGCGATATCCAGTACGCGGTTGCCCGGGCGCACGCCGGACAGCTCGATGGTGAAGCGCTTCCACAGGCGATGCAGGCCGCCGGAGAGGACATCGTTCATCAGGTCGTACTTGGCCGCCACCGAGTGGAAGACTTCGGCCACTTTCTCCGCCTTCTGGCTTTCCGGCACGTCCTGGAAACCGAAGTGGGTGGTGGGTTCCTGCTCCTGGGCCTTGCGTGGATCGCTCATGTCGCTCTCACCGGATGGAAAACCGCCCCATTCTAAAGCTGCCTGCCGCCTTTGTCTTGCCTGGGTGCCAGGTGAGCTGGCGGGCTGTTAGCAGGCCGTTGAAAAACGTAGGCGAGGCAGCCAGTGCAAGGCAAAAACAGGCGAAAAAGCGGAGTTTACGAACTGTAAATGAGCATTTTGAGCCTGTTTTTAACGCAGCAATGGCAACGTAGGTAGTTTTTCAACAGCCTGTTAGAGTGCTGTGACTTCATGCCGCAGTACTGCGGCGCCTGCCTGATCGAGGAGCTGTCATGTCCCGCATTCGTATCGAACGATCCCATTCCCTCGGCCGTGAGGTCGCCCGAGAAAAAGCCGAGCGTCTGGCCGAGCGCCTGGCCAGCGAGTACGACGTGCGCTACCGCTGGAACGGCGACACGCTGGAGTTCAAGCGCAGTGGTGCCGATGGCAGCATTGCGGTGGGCGAGAACACGGTTCGGGTCGAGCTCAAGCTGGGGCTGCTGCTGTCGCCCATGGGCGGAATGATCCAGCGCGAGATCGAGCAGGTGCTCGACAAGTCGTTGGCCTGAGCGCAGCGGCAAGCCGATAGGGTGCGCTGTGCGCACCGCCCCCTGGGTTGCTTGGGCAGACATGCTGTCGCCTGTTCCTAGTATGCGATTTCTAATTTTTCTCCCTAGGGTGTACCCAAGCCTGCATTCCGTGGGCGTTTCCGCTAACTGTCAAAGCGCGTGAGGTGCACCATGTCGAAAGTTGCCGTGAAGAAAAAAGTCGAAGCCGTGGCCGAGGACAAGGCCGGTCTGTTCGATGACGTGAAGGGCTACGCCCGCAAGATCTATCTCGCAGGCCTGGGCGCCTACGCCAAGGCCGGTGCCGAGGGCGTCGAGTACTTCAAGGAGCTGGTCAAGACCGGCGAAGGCGTCGAAGTCAAAGGCAAGAAGCTGGTCGACGAGCAGGTCGAGGCCGCCAACAGCCAGATCGAGTCGGTCAAGCAGTCCGTCAACTCCAATGTCACCAGCGTCAAGGGCAAGGTCGAAGTGCAGCTCGACAAGATCGAGAAGGCCTTCGACACCCGTGTCGCCGCCGCCCTGAATCGTATCGGCATTCCCTCGAAGCAGGATGTTGAAGCACTCTCTGCTAAGCTGGATGAGCTGAGCGCGTTGCTCGAGCATGTCGCGCGTACCAAATAAGGAGATCAGGATGGCTGTTAAAAAGAAAACCGAGAAACAGACCAGCTCCTGGATCGGCGAGGTCGAGAAATACTCGCGTCAGATCTGGTTGGCAGGCTTGGGCGCTTACTCCAAGGTCAGCAAGGACGGCACCAAGCTGTTCGATACGCTGGTCAAGGATGGCGAGAAGGCCGAGAAGCTGGCCAAGAGCGAAGTCGACAAGCAGGTCGGTGCGGTGAAAGCCGGCGTCGGTGCCAAGGTCGGTTCCGCCAAGTCCAAGGTCGATGAGGTCAAGGACAAGGCGATCGGCAAGTGGAGCGAGCTGGAAGAGGCCTTCGACAAGCGTCTGAACAATGCCATCTCGCGCCTGGGCGTGCCCAGCCGCAACGAAGTGAAGGCGTTGAACGACAAGGTCGACAGCCTGACCAAGCAGCTGGAGAAAATCGCCGGCGTATCGGCCAAGTCGGTGGCCAAGCCTGCTGCCAAAGCTGCGCCCAAGCCCGCCGCCAAGCCCGCCGTCAAAGCAGCGAGCAAACCTGCTGCGAAGCCGGCCGCCAAGCCTGCTGCCAAAGCTGCAGCCAAGCCGGCCGCCAAACCGGCCGCGGCGAAAGCTGCTGCGAAACCTGCAGCCGCCAAGCCGGCAGCCAAACCTGCGGCGAAACCGGCAGCCAAGGCCGCAGCGAAACCCGCTGCCAAGCCAGCGGCCGCCGCCAAGCCTGCAGCCAAGCCTGCTGCGGCGAAGAAGCCGGCTGCGAAGAAACCAGCAGCGCCCAAGGCTGCTGCGCCGAAACCGGCTGCACCGGCACCGGCTCCGGCCGCCGCGGCAACGCCGGCCGCTGCACCGGCTCCGGCTGCCACCCCGGCAACTCCAGCCACCCCGTCCTGAGTTTCTCGGGACTGAAAACGCCCGGCCTAGCGCCGGGCGTTTTCGTTTCTCGCCCCAGGGGGCGCCCAGCCAGCAATGCGCCTCAGGCTTCCAGATAGCGCTGCGCCAGATGCTCGACAGTGCCTCGTGACGGCTGCGCCAGATGGGGCGCAACGAGCATCATGATCTGGTACACCACCAGGCGCACTTCGCCTTCCTGATCGAGGATGCGCTGGTAGTCGAGGGAGAACAGCAGGGTCAGGGTGATCTGCTCCACCAGCTGACCGAGCGCCTGGGTGCCGCTGACCAGCTGCCCGTCGGCCATCAGCCGGGCGAGCAGGGCCGCCAGCGTGCGTTTGAGAGCATTCAGCCAGTGACGGATGCCGCGCGCCAGTTTCGGCAGGCGCCCCGCCAGGTTGGACAGGTCCTGGAACAGAAAGCGGTACTGCGCCAGGCGTTCGACGATCAGGTGCAGGAACAGCCAGTAATCCTCGACGTCCAGTTCGGCATCGGCTGGTGGATCGAGCAGCGGCGCCATCTCGGCCTGGAAGCGCTCGAACAGCTCCAGCACCAGCGGCTCCTTGCCGTGAAAGTGGTAGTAGAGATTGCCCGGGCTGATGTCCAGCTCGTTGGCGATCTCCAGGGTCGAGACGTTGGGTTCGCCCTGTTCGTTGAACAACTGCAGGGCGGCTTGCAGGATGCGCTCGCGGGTCTTCATCCGTGGCTTCTTGTTGGTCGTGACGCGGAAGGGTGACGATAACCGGCCGGCAGATTGCCGGCCATGGCTTTCAACGGATATGCACGTAGGTGCCGGGGGCTGCCTCCATCGGCGGATGGTTCTGGTTGCCTAGCGCCATCAGGGTTTCGCGCTGCTCACCGGAGCGCGCCTGGATCCACTCCAGCCACTGCGGCCACCAGCTGCCCTGCTGGTGCTGGGCGTCGTGGAACCAGGCGCGCGGGTCCGAGGTGAGCTTGGCATTTTCGTAGTAGTTGGCCTTGGGGTTGCCCGGCGGGTTGAGGATGCTCTGGATATGGCCGCTGTTGGACAGGACGAAGCGGCGGTTGCCGCCCAGCAGCAGGGTCGAGCGATAGACCGCGTCCCAGGGGGTGATGTGGTCGTTGATGCCGGCGACGCTGAAGCTGTCGACGTTGACCTTGGTCAGATCCACAGGCGTGCCGCACACCTCCAGACCACCGGCACGGCGCAGCGGGTTGTGCTTGAAGAAGTCGAGCAGATCGCCATGCAGCGCGGCCGGCAGGCGCGTGTTGTCGTTGTTCCAGTAGAGGATGTCGAAGGCCGGCGGCTGCTTGCCGAGCAGGTAGTTGTTGACCCAGTAATTCCAGATCAGGTCATTGGGGCGCATCCAGGCGAATACCCTGGCCATGTCGCGACCGTCTAGCACGCCCTGCTGATAGGAGCGGCGCTTGGCCGATTCCAGCGTCTGTTCATCGGCGAACAGCATGGCCGGGCTGTCGATCTGGCTGTCCAGCAGGCTGACCATGTAGGTGGCGCTGGATACCTTGCGCAGCTGCCGGCGCGCCTGCAGATGGCCCTGCAGCGCGGCGATGGTGAGGCCGCCGGCGCAGGCACCGAGCAGGTTGACCTCCTTGCTGCCGCTGATGGCGCGGCAGGCCTCGATGGCTTCCTCGACGGCCTGCACGTAGCTCGACAGGCCCCATTCGCGATGGCGCGGGTCGGGGTTGCGCCAACTGATCATGAAGGTCTGCAGCCCGTTCTTCAGGGCGTACTGGACGAAGCTCTTGTCGTTGGACAGGTCGAATATGTAGTACTTGTTGATCTGCGGCGGCACGATCAGCAGCGGGCGCAGGTACTGCCTTTCGCTCATCGGCTTGTACTGGATCAGCTCCAGCAGCTCGTTGCGAAACACCACCGCGCCGGGCGTGCAGGCCAGGTTGCGACCGACCTCGAAGGCGTGCTTGCTGACCTGGCTGGGCAGGCCGTTGTTGTGCAGCAGATCGTCGAACAGATGGCGCACGCCCTTGAGCAGGCTGCTGCCGCCGGTATTGAACAGTTCCTTGACCGCCTGCGGATTGAGCGGGCTGTTGGATGGCGACAGCGCATCGCTCATCAGTGAGGCGAGAAAGCGCGCGCGGGCGCGATCGTCCGGGGACAGGTCGCTGTCGTCGATCCAGGCGCTCAGCTGCTTCTGCCAGGCCAGATAGGCCTGCAGGCTGCGCCGATAGAAGGGGTTGAGGTGCCAGGTGGGGTCGGCGAAACGCGCGTCCTGCGGATTGACCTTGTGCAGGGTGTCGCCGAGCAGCACCCGGCCGAGCTGGCCGCCGAAGGCCAGCAGATGGCGGCTGCTGCGCACCGGGCTCTTCAGCCCCTGCACGGCGAGCAGGCGCATGGTGGATAGCAGATCGCGTCCGCGGACGCCGACCACGGCGCTCTGGGCGTTCATGAATGTGGCAGGTGCCGGCAGGGGCGCCGGATTCGACTTGTCTCGCATGGGGCAACACTCCGTCGTCAAACCGTCTAGAGACTTCAAGGCACGGGTTCAGGGCTTAACGTGTGCCTTCGCCTACGTCCAGCTCTTTCAGCAAGCCCTGTACCAGACGCGCAGGAAGTGCATTCCAGACCGCCGCGTCGGAAATGTCAGAGGCCACTGGCGGCCCCTTGGTCGAGCAACGCGACCATTGCGCACTCTGCTGGTGCGGTCAATGCTGGCGCAATGGTGCAGGCTGCGGGTGCATCACCGCACGCTGACGTTCCTCCTCGAGAAACTTCATGATGATGGGCGCCACGGCTTCGGCGCGGGTCACCAGGAACAGGTGGCCGTCGTCGATCACGTGCAGCTCGGCGTTGGGGATACGCCAGGCCAGCAGGCGCATGTTGATCAGCGGGATCAGCGGATCGTCGTCGCCGGCCATCACCAGGGTGGGCTGACGAATCTTGTGCAGCCAATGGATGCTGGTCCAGCCGAGGCCGGCGAACAGCTGCCAGTAGTAGCCCATCTTGCCGCCGGAGCGCACCTTGCTGGCATGCGCCATGGCCAGCTTGGGATCGCGGCGGAAGGCGCCGCCGTAGATATCCGGGGCGATGCGCACGCCATAGGACGGCTGGATGTAGCGCCGCGGACTGGCCATGCGCCAGAGCACCTTGGGCTTGCCCGGCACCATCACCGCGCCGGCCGAGGTGGCGGCGAGGATCAGCTTCTTGCAGCGTTCCGGGTAGTCATGGGCGAACTGCTGAGCCAGGGCTCCACCCCAGGAAACGCCGATGGCATTGACCTGGCCGTAGTCGAGGTAATCGAGCATGCGCGCGGCCAGCTTGGCCAGCCCGGGAAAGCGATAGGGCGTGGTGGGCGTGGACGAGCCACCGACGCCGGGTACGTCGAAGGCGATCACTTCCAGATCCGGGTCGAGTGCGGCGACGAAGGGCATCACCAACTCCAGGTTGGCGCCGATGCCGTTGAAGATCAGCAGCGGCACCAGCGGCCCCTTGCCGGGGCGCACCGCGGTGCGGATGGTTTGCCCATCGAGGTCGATGGTGCGAAATACGAAAGATGACGGCATGCGCGCAGGCCCTATCGGTTGAAACGCTGACAACGACCGTCCCGGCCGTTGCCAGAATGACCAGGGCGAACCTGGTTCACCGCGCTCGGCCAGGCCGTCGCGGCGAGCGGCACTTCCGAGTGCCGCGGGCAGTGGTGCGCAAGGTGCGCCGAATCAGCGTTCGTGCACATAGGTGCCCGGCGCGGCTTCGCCGGCCGGGTATTTCTTGTTGCCCAGTTTGCTCGGCGCAGCCTTGGTCGCGCCGGAGCGCTCGGCCAGCCAGCCGTGCCAGTGCAGCCACCAGGAGTCGGCGTGCTTGGTCGAACTTTCCTGCCAGGCCTTGGGATCCAGCGGCATCTCGCTGTTGGTCATGTAGCGTGCCTTGGGATTGCCCGGTGGGTTGAGGATGCTCTGGATATGGCCGCTGTTGGACAGCACGAACTCGCACTTGCCACCGAACAGGTGGGCCGACTTGTAGCAGGAATCCCAGGGGGTGATGTGGTCGGTGGTGCCGGCCACGACGAAGAAGTCGCAGGTGACCTGCTTCAGGTCGATCGGCGTGCCGCAGACTTCCAGCGCACCCGGGCGGGTCAGCGGGTTGGTCTGGAACATCTCGATGAATTCGCCATGCAGGGCCGCCGGCAGGCGCGTGGTGTCGTTGTTCCAGTAGAGGATGTCGAACACCGGCGGCTCGTTGCCCAGCAGGTAGTTGTTGACCCAGTAATTCCAGATCAGGTCGTTGGGGCGCATCCAGGCAAACACCTTGGCCATGTCGCTACCCTCCAGTACGCCGGCCTGGTAGGAGCGGCGCTTGGCGGCTTCCAGGGTCTTCTCGTCGGCGAACAGGGCAACCTGGGTGTCGAGCTGGGTGTCGAGCACGCTGACCAGCAGGGTCAGGGCGTTGACCTTCTGCTGGCCAAGCGCTGCATAGTGACCGAGCAGCGAGGCAGTGGTCAGGCCGCCGGAGCAGGCGCCAAGCATGTTGACGTCCTTGCTGCCGGTGATGGCGCAGATCACATCGATGGCTTCCTTGAGCGCCTCGATGTAGGTGGACAGGCCCCATTCGCGCTGCGCCTTGGTCGGGTTGCGCCAGCTGACCACGAAGGTCTGTACCTGGCTGCGCAACAGGAAGCGCGCCAGGCTCTTCTCCGGCGACAGGTCGAATACATAGAACTTGTTGATCTGCGGCGGCACCACCAGCAGCGGGCGCTCGTGCACGCTCTCGGTGATCGGCTTGTACTGAATCAGCTCCAGCACGTCGTTGCGAAACACCACGGCGCCGTCGGTGGTGGCCAGGTTCTTGCCGACCTCGAAGGCCTCCATGTTCACCTGACTGGGCATGCCGCCGTTGTGCACCATGTCCTTGGCCAGGTGGGAGAGACCATCGAGCAGGCTTTTGCCGCCGGTTTCGAAGAAGCGTTTGACCGCGGCCGGGTTGGCCATGCTGTTGGATGGAGCCATGGCTTCGGTCATCAGGTTGATCACGAAGTGGCCGCGACTGGCGTCCTGCTCGGACAGCGAACTGTGTTCGATCCAGTCATGCAGTTCCTTGCGCCAGGCCAGGTAGGTCTGCAGGTAGCGGCGATACAGCGGGTTCTGGCTCCAGGCCGGATCGGTGAAGCGACGGTCGCCGTCTTCGGGCTTGAGTGCGGACTGGCCGAGCATGACGTTCTTCAGTTCGAGGCTGAAATGGGCGACGTGCTTGGCGCTGTGGAAGGGTTGCTTGAGTGCCTGGGAGAGCACCATGCGGGCAGAGGTCAGGAGATCCTTGCCGCGGATACCAATCACCGGGTTGAGTCCCAGGGTGTTTTCCGAGGCCTGGCGTTTCAGGTCTTCGTTATTCTTATCACTCATCTACGACGCTCCATTGTCCTGAGACGAATACCGGCCTGCGAGGGCGCACGGCGACACAGGGCCTGGTACTGCTCGGGTTACCGGGGGCGGATCGAGTCCGCGTATTTCGTTGCACCTGGCACTGCCAAATGCAGGGAACCTGCCAGTTCCTTGGTTACCCGAGTTTGTGAAGTTAAGCAAGCTGCTCGATGGCGCCGGAGTATGCCGCGATAGATTAGAAAACGCGCCCTAACTGCAGGGATCGGGTGGGGCGGGTAGAGGCAGCCGCTCTATGGCGAGGCTTTGTCGTGAAGCTGGCGTAGGGGGCTGTGCGCACCGCCGGCAACCAGGAGCGAGCCGAGCGAGATGCGGGCGATGCTGCGCGCGCCTGCGACCGGGGGTGGTCGCTCAGAGCATGAGGCGCACGACCGACTCGTTGGGATCGCGCGATTGGCCGGCGGCGCTGAGCTGCGCCAGGTAGTCGGCCCACAGCTGCTCCTGCTGGGTCGCCAGCTGGTACAGGTAGTCCCAGGTGTACAAACCGCTGTCATGGCCGTCGTCGAAGCACAGTTTCAGTGCATAGTTGCCCGCCGGCTCGAGGCTGCTGAGGCCGACATTGAGCTTGCCGGTCTGCAGGATCGGCTTGCCGTGGCCCTGTACCTCGGCCGAGGGCGAGTGCACCCGGAGGAACTCGGCGCTGAGCCGATAGCTCTGCTCGCCGTAGCGCAGCTCCAGGGTCCTGGAGGCCTTGTGCAGTTTGATCGCGCTGGGGATGGGCATGAGAGAGCTCCTGAAACGATGCAGCCCGGATGCAATCCGGGACGCTTGCGAGCGCCCGCGGACTGAGTCCGGGCTACGGGCTTACAGAATATAGCGCGACAGGTCTTCGTCCTGCGCCAGTTCACCGAGGTGGCCGTTGACGTAGGCGGCGTCGATGCGGATCGGCTCGCCGCTCTGCTGGCCGGCGAGATCGCCGGCGCTGAAGGACACCTCTTCCAGCAGGCGTTCGAGCAGGGTATGCAGGCGACGTGCACCGATGTTCTCGGTCTTCTCGTTGACCTGCCAGGCGATCTCGGCCAGGCGCTTGATGCCCTCCTCGGCGAACTCGATGTTCAGGCCCTCGGTCTTGAGCAGCGCGGCGTACTGTTCGGTGAGCGAGGCATGCGGTTCGGTGAGGATGCGCTCGAAGTCCTGCGGGCTCAGGGCCTTGAGCTCGACACGGATCGGCAGGCGGCCCTGCAGCTCGGGCACCAGGTCGCTGGGCTTGGCCAGGTGGAAGGCGCCGGAGGCGATGAACAGGATATGGTCGGTCTTGACCATGCCCAGCTTGGTGTTGACCGTGCAGCCCTCGATCAGCGGCAGCAGGTCGCGCTGCACGCCCTCGCGGGAGACGTCGG